>MDTC01066326.1_pt1 | contig 13397 bp, 8 predicted proteins | sample 811181 | NCBI WGS metagenome assembly MDTC01 (sample SAMN05326644, study PRJNA326480) | marine metagenome | isolation source: seawater | place: Pacific Ocean: North | collected 2011
ATGGCCGATGGATAGGGCACACAGCTACCACCAAGATCGCAGGTCTCGTCGCCCCCGCAGGGCGGATCGCAGAACGGGTTTTCGCGCCGAAGAATGCAGCAGTCTCCCGAGACGATCACCTCGGTCAACACATCCGTGGGAAGGACCGCATCCGAGACCTTCCCATCGGCATACGCATAGTCGACGGTCTGGTCGACCACGAACCGACCGGACCGCGTGTCCATCGTGCATGTGCCGTCGGCCGACCCCGACTCGGCGTCGAGGGAGCCCTGCGGAGTGGGAGGTGCGGAGTCCAGCGCTTCCTTTTCGCTGCCGCTGCACGCGACGGCAACACAGAGGAATCCAGCCCCGATTCTCGACAATAGATGCATCGCTTCAGTCCGCCTGCCAGCCTGGGTAGGGCCTTGCCTGTTTGACTTCCAGGCGGCCATCCTCGGTGATCTTGAACTCGATGTCCATCGCGTAGAAGCCGCCACTCCGACCGTAGGCCGGCAGGAAGTGCGCATGGATGGCAGACAGTGCCGTGCCGAGCTCGTAGAGCTCCGCGTTGGACATCACGGTCTCGCCTTCGGGCACGAGGTTCGAGCGCCGAATGTAGACCACCGGCTGACCCGGAGAGTCGTAGTAGTAGAGGATCTGGTCTGTGGTGTCGCCATCTTCCGGCAGCACCACAGACTCTTCGCCCTGCTGCACGTTGATGTAAAAGGCAGGCTCCAGGCCAGAGGCATCGAAGATGTTGGCGGTGATGGCCACGCCGTTGGCCTGCTCATCGTCGTAGGTGGGGTTTACCAGGATCGCCATCCCCACATCGGTATGAGAGATGCCCCAGTACTCGCGCTCTTCCCAGGCCCGCGGGTTCCACACCGAGGCCCAGACATCGGTAATGGCGTCGGTGATGTCGTCGCCATCGTCGTCCCATTCCCCCGACTTCGAGGTGTACAGGCCCGCACCCGAGAAGCCACCCAGGTCTTCGGCATTGGTCGATGAGCGAAAGCGCATCTTGATGCGGTCGAAGTCGCGATCGATGATGGTACGGACCTCTTCGAGCAGCGCCTCGGAGAGCGGTGCATCTTCGATCTGGTCCTGCAGCTCCTCCAAGAGCTCCGCGCGCGTGCGCGGGTCCAGCCACTCGGGCCGTGTGGTGTACTCCGCGTAGACGTCCCAGAGCCCGTGGGTACGCATGTGCTGATCATACCAGTATAGTGGGATTCCCAAGCACTTCGGAATCGGCACTTCGTCGCCGATGCGCTTCATGGCGGCCATGTGTGAGACCTTTCCGCCGAATGCGGGAATTCTCAAAGGCACGGCGTCTTCGGTATCCAGTGCAGGGTCGAGGATGTCTTCACACCACCAGATCCCCTCCACCGAAGTGTCCATCGGAGCCACATCAATCGGCGCAGGTCGGTTGGCTTCCCACCACACTTCTGCCTCGGCCTCCGATACCTCGCGGATTGACCAGTCGAGCGCATCGACCGTCAGCTCCACCCACTTCCCATCGAGGGCCCGCAGGGCGTCATCATCGAAGGCGCCTCGGAGTGCCATGTTGGGCGTGCCTCGGTTCTGTGCGAGCACGTTGATGTGGGCCAGGGGCGTCTGAAATTCACTGGTGATGGTGCCTGCCACCACCGAGATGTCGTTCGGAATCTGGTCGAGAACCACGATCTCTCGATAGTTCACGTATTCTTCCACCTGATCCGACGTGTAGAAGCGCAGCTGCCCCATCGCAGATCCCAGGTTGAGCGGCTGGTAGGTGATGCCCGCAAACAGCTCGTCTGTGGTGATGATGGGAACGTCGGGCGGCAGCGACTTGGCCACCTCTTCAATCGCCAGTGATGTGGGGTGGAAGAGGAGCTCTTCGCCAAAGTAGCTGTGGGCCACGATGGCTCGGAAGGCCTCTGCGATCATGTCTGCATCAGACGTGTCGTAGGGCGCGAGCTCGTACACGAACACGCCCGGCTCGCTGTACCAGGTGACCGCACCGAGCAGAAAGCGCCGGTCGGGAGCGTAGTACTCCGTGGTGTTGAAGCTGCCGAGGTCGGGCACAATGGGCAGACCATCGCCACTCAGAAATGCCGACGCATAGTCGTAGTGGACTGGGTAGCGCTCCGAGTTGATGAAGTGCAGCGTGCCATCATCGGAGCGGTCCACGATGGTCTTCGCAGACTCCGCACCCGGAATCGAGGCATCGAGAGGGTCGGACGCGAGCCGCTCAAAGTCGGTTCGACAGCCAATCTCGCCCGAGGCATCCGGCTCCGGCGCATCGGGCAGCACACAGTCCCAGACGGAGTCTGCGTCCGGTGCTTTGGAGGTCGGATTCTCCGTGGACGATGCACATCCCACCAGAAACACGCCGGCGAGCACTCGGGCCAGGCTTGCACGCATCATCGGCCCACCCGAACGCCGTTCCACTCGCGCACGGCGCTCCCGTCGATCACACCGATCTCGTAGGCGTTCACGGAGTTCTGGGAGTACGGCTGCGGGGCATACAGCGTGTGTTCGTCCCAGCCGTCTGTACCGGTGCCCCAGATGAAGCCATGGGGGTAGCCGCGCTCGTTGGTCTGGAAGAAGATCTCTACATCCCCTTCCGCCGACACGCGGTAGATCCGCGAGGTGTAGTAGTCCGCCACGTAGATGTTCCCGCAGATGTCCACCACCGCGGTGTCCTGCCAGCCCCCTTCCATGTAGGCGAACTGCTCAGGCTCCCCAACCAGATCAAGGTTTTCGTCGAGCTCCACTGAAAACATCCAGCCATCCCCCACCGAGGCGATGTACATGGTGCGGCTGTCGAGGGAAAACCCCACCGTGTGCGGCATGCTTCGGCGTCGCTCGTTTACCCACAGCGTGGTGAGCTCGGCGGTGTCAGGGTCGAGCCGATAGATGTTGCCGTCGACCACATAGAGCTTGCCATCCGGGCCGAGCACAATGCCGTAGGGAAAGTCCCCGTTGAGCCCCCGCACAAAAGCCGAGCGCGAGCCATCGGGTGTCACCAGATCCACGCCGAACTCATACTGGTTGACCAGGAAGATCCGGCCATCATCGAGGCGAACCATCTGTTCGGCCGACTCCACGCCCGGCACAAACAGCTCGCTGCTCCCATCGGAATCGGCTGCAACCAGACCCGACCGCCCGTCCCAACCGATCATGCGTCCATCGTCGTCCAATACGAGACCATGATACCCGCGGGCTTCCGCCACCACCGTGACATCGTTGGGTTCGGAGGGGAGAGTGCTGCAGTCCACACTCACCGGAGGCCCTCCTGTGTCGCCCGAGTCGCCCGAATCCCCAGAGTCCACCGGATCACTGGTGTCAGGGTCGCCATCGGGGTCGGGGTCGGGCTCCGAGTCGACATCGCCGGGCATTGACTCCGGCCCTACCGACGTTCGCTGGGGCTGCTTGTCGAATCCGACCGGGGTGGGGTCGATCGCGCATCCGGCGACCACCATCAAGACATAGGACGTGGGAATTCTCATAGACAAACCCTACATGGGTTTTTCCACCAGTGTCGCTTCCTGTCCTGGCGATGGCACAGAATGCTGACAACCTCACCGACCAAGTCCTCCATGTGGCGGTCCTTCAAGCAGCGGCTGCACAGCAGCATTCCATTCCAAGACACCACGATAGCGTCACGCGGGGTGTCCCACGGGGTAGTCTGTCCACACCGACAAGCGTTGAATGCTCCCATCGAGGCATCCCACCGCCATGCGCTCCCCCTTCCACCATCGTGTTGTCCTCTCCGCTTCTTGGCTGTGGCTGATGCCGGGCGCTCTGGGTTGCCGCGTGGACGCCAACGACTTCAAGCGCTCGATGGTGCTCGAGAAGCCCTGGAAGCCCGATGCATCCGCTCCATCCGGCGATTCCGAACCAGAGACGCGCTTGTATCAGCTGCTGTACACAGGCGAGCATGGCGACACGGCTCATGCGCTCGGTCAGAAGGTGCGCATGACCGCGTGGCTGCGCACCGTGAATCTCGCCGATGCCCAGCTCGTTTCGCTCACGGAGCTCGGCTTGACCGTTCAGGCGGAGATCGAAGCCGACCGCACGGCGCGGGCTGCACTGGCCGAGCGAGAGGCCGAGGTTTTGCGACCCATCTACACACAGATCGAGGCCGCGCTGAACCACCCCACCACCACCAACGGCGATCTCGATGCCCTGGCGGGCGAGCTGTCCCGGGTCCGGCGCACCCTGTATGGCGACTCCGAGCCGCAAAAAGAACACCGCGACCGGGTGCGAGGTCTCATCAAGGCCGTGACAGCGTGGCTGGGCACGGTCAACCGAGAGCAGCGCATGCAGCTCAACAGCTGTCGCTTTGTGCTGAACGAACACGCATCGCCACTCACCAACCCAGGCTCGTATGCATCGCTGGTGGGCATGATCTGGGATCGCGGCGACTTCAGCGCCCTGCAATCCGGCAACGAGGACAACGCCGACGGCCCACTCGACCTCGGAGGCCTGTGGGCCCTTGAACATCTTCGGGCACCGCCGTCCGGATACATGGTGGACTCGGCGCGTGCGGGAATGCTCACATTGGCACTGATGGACCCGGCATTCCTACCGGCCGCCGAGGCCAGCCTCACCGCTCGGGGACTGGCCATGCCGGTCCTCGACGCTCCCGACAAGCCCAAGGCCACCACACCATAGCTGTGCACTCCGCGGTGCTCCCGACCGCCGCAAAGCCCGACCGCTCAGTCGCCTGCTGGAGCGGCACCCGTCGCATCGGTACCGTCGGCCTCGGCGCCTTCGAGCTCCGGCTGCGCACCATCCGGCTGGGCATCATCGGGAGCACCGCCAGTGCCTTCCTCGAGCGCAGCCTCGTCGTCGTCGAAGGAGTCACCGTCGAGCTGCTGCTGCAGTCGCCGCTGGTACACGGGCACCCGCTCGAAGATGATCTCACTCATCGGGTCGAGCTCTGCAGCCGCCTTCAGCACCAGCAACGCCTTCAGATAGTCGTCGCGGCGGGCATAAGCTTCTGCCAGATCGAGCATCCCCGGAACGTCTTTCACCATCTCAAGGGGCACGGTATCGCGCACGTCGGCGCCACGAAGCAGCTTCGCGAAGTTGTCGTCGGCGGTGTCTTCATGCAGGTGACGTGGTGCGGAGTACTCGATGCGCATGTTGTCGTCGGTGTTGAGCTCCGCACCTTCCACAAACTGCAGGATCTTGTCCTGGGCCACCAGGTAGCGAGTCAGAACATCTTCGGGCGAATCGCAGTCAACCGATGCCAGATCCTTGGCGACTGCCGCATCACGATTCATCATCTCGCCAATGCGGTCGGCGGTGAGCTCGAGCGGACTGTCGCTGCCCACAAGCACAAGGTCCGCGTCTTCGATGGTCGAGAACAGCAGCACATGGGCATAGGTCTCGGTAAACGTGCGCAGCAGGGTGCGCAGGTCTTCGTGGTCCATACCGTACATCTGGACCCACTGTCCCCACACTCCTCCCGGCTTGAGCTTTCGCTTGCCCAAAGCCCAGAACTCCCGCGTGAAGAGGTTGGAGACACCGGTGAGCCAGGGGTTGGGAGGCTCGGAGATGATGACGTCGTAGCGACCGTCGGGCTGCAGGAAGAGGTGGTTGCGGCCATCATTGGCGATCAGGGTGACCCGGGGGTCTTCGAGTGGACGGTAGTTGTAGTCATCGAAGTAGTGGCTGGCTTCCACCACTGCGGGCTCCAGCTCTACGATCTCGATGCTCGACGGACGGCTCTGCAGCGTGACCGATCCCGCCGTGATTCCACTGGCCAGACCAATCACCACCACATCTTTCGGATCGTCTGCAAAGACAAACGGCAAGTGGGCCACCATCACCTGCGTGGGCATGTCGACCGAGGTGGAGGCGTCGACCTTTCCATTGTTGGCCAGCCAGATGTTGTCTTCCCCGCGGGTCTTTGCCACGGTGACGACCGAGCTGAGCCCTTCCTTGTAGAAGAGAAGGTCGTAGGGGTCGACTGCAAACGCCATCACCCCTTCTCGGGTGAACTCATCTTCGCTGAGGTCACTCACGTATTTGTACATGCCCGCGGTCATGAGGAGCGGATTCCAGGGGGCCTTCGCCACATTGACCACACCGATCAGGGCGATCAGGGCCGCACCCAGAGCAACTTGAATGCCCATCGCAGGGGGTTCTCGCCGTGCCCGGCGTATCGCCCACATCGCCAGCCCCGCGGCCACGAAGTTCATCGAGATGGCGATGACCACCGTGCCCCGCACATGAAAGGTGGGGAGCAGGAAGATGCCGCCCAGCGACGCGCCGAGGATGGAGCCGAGCGTGTTCCAGCCATAGATGCGACCCGTGGTGGCTCCGAGAGCCTGATCGCTGCTCGCCACCCGGACCATCGCCGGAAAGGTGGCGCCCATGAGCAGGCAGGGTGGCAACATCACGGTGATCGCGATGCCGAGCTTACCGAGCCAGAGCCAGCCGTAGTCGAGGTTGGAGCTCTGGAACCACTCGTAGAGCTCCACAAAGACGAACGGCAGCTCGTTGTACTGCCACATCACCCCGTAAGCGAGCAGCCCCACACCCACCTGAAGAGCCGCGAGAAGGGCCAGCCCTCCGGGTAGCCCCCCACGCTTCCACGCCCGGTCGGCGGCGAACCCGCCGAGCCATCCGCCCGATCCGATGCCCAGCAGAAATGCCAGCAGCATGGTGGAGAAGGCGTACGCGCTGCCACCCAAGATCAGGCCAAGCACGCGGAACCAGCTCACTTCGTACACGAGGGTGGCTGTGCCGGCGAGCAGCGCAAGCGGGGGCAGCACCCACGCCCAGCCCCCATCAGTGCGGGATGCATCGCTCGGGACAGTCTCCGCGGCCGTGGCGGCGGCGTCATCCTGCGCGCCGATCCGACCCGTACCAAGGTTCAAGAAGGCCGCCATCATGCAGAGCGCCACGTTGCCTGCAGCCGTGATGACCGTGGTGGTGGACAGACCGAACGTGGGCAGGAGGTAGAATCCAGCCATCCCCACACCGCAGACTGCACCAATGGTGTTGGCTCCGTAGAGGCGGCCGATCTGCTGTCCCGCTTCACCTTCCGTGGACGCCGCAAATCGGGCAAGCAGGGGAAGGGTCGCACCCATGCAAATGGTGGGGGGCAAAAGGAAAAAGCCCACCAACACGAACTGAATCATCGCAAACAGCAGCGGATCGCCGCCGCCCGCCGCTGCGTACAGGCCGGTATAGACCGGCACGATAGCATCGAGCAGCAGCGGAAAGGCCACGGCATACACACCGATGGCACCCTCGAGCAGCGCGTAGGCGAGGAGGGGTCGCCGAACCTTGTCCGCAAATCGTCCCGCCAGGAAGCCCCCGGCGGCAAGACCAGCCATAAAGGCCGTGAGAACGGTGATTACTGAGATTTGGCTCGTGCCCATCACCAGATGGAGCTGTCGCTCCCAGAGGGTCTCGTATACCAGAGAGGTCGCACCACTCAGCACGAACAGCGGGACGAGGAGCGTGACTGCGCGGCTGCGACGCAGCTCCAGAATGGCGGGATCCAACGGCAGACTCCAGACGGCATTGGCCGGCGCAGGTATCGCGAGCGCTTGCTCAACGCTCGAAATCATCCTCTCAACGTCCTCCAAACCGTCCTGGCGTTCCGAGCGCGCCTCCACGACCGTCGAATGGGTTGCGAAACGCGCTCCGAGGGGTGACACGACACCATCCTCCTCCGAGCGGTGTCCATGTCTCGTCCCCTCGTCTGGCTCGCCAGCTTTCCGAAATCCGGGTCCACCTGGCTTCGGTTCCTGCTCCATCACCTCTTCCACGGACCGCCACCCACCTCCGCCGTGCTCGACGTCCGTATGCCCAGCTTGCACGGTGATCAGGAAGCACCGAGCGACGCCGTGAGACGCGGCGGTGTGGTGCTCACCCACAAGGCCGCCGCAACCCATCACGCGCGCTGGCCACGCGGCGTGGCGACGATTCACCTGGTCCGTCATCCGATTGATGTGGTGATGTCCGACATGCGATTCTTCGTGATGACCCAGCTGCAGGAATGGCTTCGGCAACACGATCGATCCAACGAAGCACCCGCGCCAGAGGATGTGCAGGCGCTCGCGCAGATGTTTCTGACCACGGTTCTCCAGGGACGTGCCACTCCGCAGCGCCGCGAGCTCGGGGTGGGGACCTGGGATCAACACACCCAGTCCTGGCTCGACCACAGCGGGACAAGCATCACGCTGCGGTACGAAGATCTCCGCCGCACGCCTGCCGTGGAGCTTCGCCGCTTGCTCGACCTGCTTGGGTTGCCAGTGCCCGAGCCCCGGATCGCCGCCGCCATCGCCGCCTGCGATGTACAGGCCATGCGCGCGATGCAGGAGCGCGAGATCGCACAGCGCATTCCGGGGCGCTTCTACGATCCCAACCATGCCGCGGGCTACAAGGCCGGACTGCGGTTCGTCGGCCCCGCAAAGATGGCTGATTTCAGCCTCCCGGCCGGCGTTCGACAACAATTGGCTCGCCTCTATGCCGAGCCGATGGCGCAGCTCGGATACCACCTGACCGATGGCCGGCCGCCTGTGGTGGCACCGCCCAGCAGTCTGCGGAAATTCACGCCCCTCCCGCCCGGAGTCGGACTCCAGGTGGCGGCGACCCCCAAGGGCTGACCTCACACCTTTGCGCGAACCATCCAGCTCGGTCGCTCCAGCCCGGGCCCGAGGGTGTGCTCTTCGCCCGCGACCATTCCAAAGGCACGCCGAGCCGGGTCATTCCCGAGTCGTGCCACCAGCGTTCGACCGTACAGCGCCACACTCGCCCGAGCTCGAAGCTTGCCAAGCGAGCGAAAGCGACGCGTGGTCCCTGTGGCCAGCCGGTTACCTCGCGCGAGCCCTGCAAACAGCCTCGACCACCAAGGGTCTGACTGCAGCCCCCATCGCTCGGCTTGTTCGGCAGACATGCACAAGCAGGCGAGCGTGGTCAGGGCGGCTTCCGGCAGAAAGAAAGGCGGCTCCCCGGCCAGACCTCGAAGGGCTGCGCGGGCCAGCTCGGCGCCTTCCGCAAAGTCCAGATCGAAGCGCCAGGCATCCAGAAAATCGGTGAACTCTGCCGTCTCGCGTGGGGTCTCTGGGAGGAGCGCCTCATCGACGCCGTGTAGATGGTTCACCACCCGAAAGAAGTGGTGCACATCGAAGCGCTCCGCGGGCGTGAGGTGGATGCCCAGATGGGGGAGCTTTTCCAGCCCTTTGTGGCTGAAGGTGGTGGCGGTGTGGGCCATGTCGAGCTGGTGGATGGCCCGTCCACCGTCGGGGCCCACATAGCCCTTGGACTCGAGGTGCCGACGCACCACACTGTGCAGCACCCGTACCTGCAGCACAGTGCGACGGCCGAGGCCATCCGGTGCCAGCCCGCCGGGTGCCCGTGCGTTGTGCACCATCTGACCCGTTTCGTAGAGCCGCCGCGCTGCGTCGGTCTTCAGGCGCCCGGTCCAGATCAGCGGCGTCGACAAGGATGGTGCGGCGTAGCCCTCGATCAGTCCACCGGCCGTGAGAACCAGGGCCATCTCCATGCCCAGCTCCACCACAATCGCCCGACCCCGCTCAAGCGACGCGGCATCACACCACGTTGGGAGCTCGCGGGTCTGCTCGATGAACACACGGGCTCCTTGGTGCCCAAGTTCCGCGCGCTCCACGACTTGCTCCCAGAGCATCTGGGGGGCTCCTGGTCCCATCCCTTCTGTCGCGGCATCTGCGAGTGGGTCCACTCGCTGCTGCCATCCCACGAGGGCATCCCGGGTCCACGGCATCCAAACCTCCGAAGAGAAGGGTAGCGCATGAGGCCTTCAATCCGGGCAGCCGTCAGAGCACCCGTGCCAGATGAAGACCGTCGCGAACGGTCAAGAGCACGTTGTCGAGACGCGGATGGGCACGAAGCCGCTCATTGAGCAACCGGATGGCAACGGTGGTCTCTCGAAGGTCATCGTCCAGGGCCACCGCGCCGCTCCACAGCGCATTGTCAAATGCAAGCAGCCCGCCGGGGCGCATCATCGGCAGCAACGCATCCAAATAGTTCGGGTAGTTTTCCTTGTCGGCGTCCACGAATGCGAGGTCGAACGGGCCACGGAGTGTGGCCAACGAGTCCAGCCCCGGTCCTTCAAGCAGCGTGATCTTGTGGCCGTGCGGGTCGGCGGCGAAGTGACGGCGCGCGGCCTGGGCGTTTTCGGCATCCAGCTCACAAGTGACCAAAGTGCCGTCTTCGGGCAGCGCTTGGGCCATCGAGAGCGCCGAGTATCCAGTAAACGTGCCCACTTCTACAATGCGGCGTGCGCCCGAGAGCGACACGAGCAAGCGCAGCAGCCCACCCTCCAGTCGGCCGGTCAGCATTCCGTGGTCCTCGCGATGGTCACGGGTCCAGGCTTCCACCTGCCGGAGGTTTGCCGACTGGGGCGTGCTGTGGGCAAAAGCGTAGTCATGGACTTCGAGGGGTATGATGGACATGCAGACTCCTTCAGGGGGCCTTGGGCGGCGAAGCGTCGCGGGCGCTCACCGCGGTCTGTGGATGGTCCGCAAAGACCGCATCCACGCCCAGCGCATAGAAGCGTTGCAGCTCGGCTTCGGGGGTGGGATCGGAGGATGATCGCTCCGAGACTTCGTTGCGGAATGTATAGACGTGTACCTGCAGGCCTGCCGCATGGGCATCCGTGACCAGGGAGGTCACGCTCCCGTAGGTCTCATCCGCCTCCAGCGGCCAGATGTGCTGCTTGTGCACACCAATCGCGTGGGCGTACGTGGCGATCTCAGCGAGCCCATCGGGCGTGAGCATCGACCTATAGGGGGCTCCAACATCAGCTGGAGACGCATCGAGATCCCCCACGAGCTGGACCAGCCGCAGGTCGGTCTTTGCGTTCAGCGTGCGCAGTGCACCCACCTCGAAGCACTGAACCCAAAGCTGGTCGTGCGGGTACCGGGCCGACTCGATGGCCGCCAAAAACGGCGGAATGGGATCGAGCCCCCGTGCTTGAAGGTGCGCGACATGCTTCAGCTCTGGCACGAGTGGGACTGGAGCGGGCTGCTCGAGTGCCCACGCCAGAAGCTGTGGCCAGGTGACCAGACCATATCGACCATCGTGTGCGGTACTGCGATCGGCCCGCGGCTCCCGTGCGCGTAGGGTCTGCACCTCGGCCAGCGTAAATTGGTCGGAGAACCAACCGGTCACCGAGCGCCCCTCGAGGTCACGGGTTTGCTGGCGTTCGGTGAAGCGCGCTGCCACGTCGGTGGAGCGCGCGAGGTCGAGATCGTGGCGGGCAATAAGGTGACCATCTGCCGTGACCACCAGATCCGGCTCGATGGCATCCGCACCCTCGGCAAGGCCCAGCTTGTAGGCCTCCATGGTGTGCTCAGGCCGGGAACCACTGGCCCCCCGATGGGCGATCACAGTGGGCGTATCGCCAGCCAGGACCGTGAGGAAGAGCACTGCAGACCACATGGCGCCGACCTCCATCGAGCGGTTGCAGGAGTGTAAGGCCACGCCGGAATCAGTGCCGGCCCGTCACATAGATGGCGCGCCGCGAGGATCAGTCGGCGCCCAGGTCGATCCAGTCGAGCGCCCGGCGGTCGGCCGACTCCACCTGGACCGACACCCCGGAGGCCCCCCAGATCCCAAGCACACCCGACATCACTTCGGGCGCATACGACTCGATGGGCAACGCTACGCCGAACACGGAAATGTCGATGATCTCATCGCCCGGCTTCACACCCTGACGGTCAAAGAGGCCCCCAGGCTGCACCGAGAGGACAGCGAGCCCGTCGTCGGTCAGGCCGAGGGTCGCACCCAGGGCGCGGAGGCTGTCGTCATCGCCCACCACAAGCTCCACCTCAGCCGACTCTCCCACACCAAGGGTCAGGTGCTCTCGAACGTGCGCGTAGGGAAGCACAAAGACGTCCCAGTCCCCAGGAAGCACCGGATTCTGGGTGCGCCCACACCCCACTGCCTGCGCGTAGCCCACCTCGTAGCGCGACCCATCGTGCAGGATGAACGCCGTGAGGTCATCGAGTTCATCGCCCGTCAGGCCATCGACGCAGACCACCTTCAGAGCGCTCCCATCGCGCACATCCACACCCCCCACATCGCGAAATTCCCCCTCGGCAAGCTCTGGGACCGGCACTGCCACCCGCAGCTTGTCGTCGGGTCGATCGGTCTCCCGAGACTGGACTTCCAGCACCCAGTCTCCCGGTGCCAGCCCCTGCACCTCGAAGCGACGGCGCTTTTCGTCACAGGTGCCCCGGACCCGTCCAATGGCCCCGATGGAGCCGAGATCGGACAGCTCGGCCGCCACACGCTCTGCCACCACCGAGCAGCCCTGCGACGCACCCTCCTCAGGCAGCAGCGAGCCTTCCACACCCGTGCCCAGGTCCAGCTCGACATAGACGTCTTCGGCATCGTCTGGAACCGTCACGCTGCGGCCCAGGCCGCGCACCACCGCCTCCGAGTATGGGCAGTAGCAGAGGTCGGCCTGCAACCGCTCCGGGGAGACACCCGCCGGCGAAGCCTGACAGGCCGCCTCCAAGCTGACCGACCAACTGGGCATACACGAGAGGTCGCCGGGGCACGGCGTGGGCGTTCCATCCCGATCGACACAATGCACATAGACCGTGCGTGCAGGCTTCAGAGCGACAGTGAGCGCAACCGGTTCAACATTCAGCTCCAGCGGATCATCGACCGCAGCACGCACGCCACAGCTTGGATAGCGCACCGAACCCACCCGGTAGCCGGGCGCATAGACCTCCGCGCCCCCGCCGCGACAGTTCCAGGCGACGGTCGGCGGATCGGTGGCATGCGAAACACGCAGCTGGGGCCGCAGCCACCGCAGCAGTCCATCTGCGCCCGTGGTCTCCCCCCGCACCTCGACTGGCTGCGAGCTCCAGGCATCCCGGATGGGCTCCCCATCGACCGCGTCCACCACGCGGAGGACGAGCTCCTGGACCGGCGCGATGGGCACGAGCACGGGGCCCTCGATGGGCAGCGGACGCACCCAACCCACCTGGCGACCATCCAGCCGCAGGAGCAACATGCGCACGTTGTGACAGGGGATCTCGCCAAAGTCCAGCGTCTCTCCCGGTGCGATGGTGCCCAAGAGCACGGGGTCATCGGTTGGGGGCTCAAGCACAGCATGAACCTCGAGTCGATCGGGCAGGGGCAGTCCCTCGGGAAGCGGAGGATGCAGCGCGTCAGGCACCCCGTCGAGCGCGTAGATCGAGGCACCAACGATGGGAAGCGCGCACCCCGGCTCGGGCCACTCTGCGGGAATGGCTCGCCGCGGCAACACACGCTCGTCTACCGTGGACACCGGCGAGACGCGGGCCGGCTCTCCGCGGAGCAGCGACCACACCCAGACCGGCGTGCCCACGCACATCGCCACGAAGCACCCGATCAGTGCGGCAGGCATCCAGCGATGGCGAGCTCGGGACCCGAAG
>MDTC01138005.1_pt1 | contig 13397 bp, 9 predicted proteins | sample 811181 | NCBI WGS metagenome assembly MDTC01 (sample SAMN05326644, study PRJNA326480) | marine metagenome | isolation source: seawater | place: Pacific Ocean: North | collected 2011
GCCGTGTGCATCAAATGTCGTCCACGTCGCACCACCGTCATTGGACGCTTCCAAATAAATCGGAGCGTACGGGTAGCAACAGTAACGGAAGTACTGCTCCCATGTGATAACCACTGAACCCGAATTCGTGAAATCAAGCGAAGGAGAGGTAATCCATCCCTCGGTGTTCTCGTACCCTTCGGATATAGGCGTGTTGAAGTAGTCGCAATCAAACACCATCCATCCGTTGTCCGCCGTGGTGGAGTTAATGGTACCGATGTTGGTTGAGTATTCGCCTGCAGGTGGCTGAACGCCAGAAGCAGAGCCATCGGCGTAATAACCGTTGCCTGCTTGGTCTACGGCTTGCCAAACCATGCCTTCACCGGTGTCCTCAGCGGTCCAAGCGCCGATGCCATTGTTCCCTTCGAATCCGTTGGCGAAATCTTCATAGAAAAGAATGGTTCCACCACCGCGCTGGGCTACCTCCAACGCTGACTCGCCAGTGCCACGCATGGCTTCAGCTTCTTGAGCTGACAGGTCCTGGGGGGTCTGTGCGAATGTGTAAACATCCGTAATACGCTGCGCATTTGAAGCCAACGATAGGCCCAAGAACGCAACTAAAAGCAAAGTAAAGTTCTTCATGTTTTGTGAATCAAAATTTCATCGCCTGAAATTACAGCATTAGAATTGAAATCCCACGGATTAAATGAAAAGAGGGGAGCCCCTGCTGGGACCCCCCTCTTCTGCAGCAGGATAAGGCCTGCGTCTTATGCGATTAGTCGACGAGCAAACGCTCAGTCGCACGTGCACCGTTGACACTCAAAGTGGTGGTGTAAACACCCGCTTCCAATGCACTCACATCAAGTGTAATGCTGTGGTAGCCGACACCCTGCGTACCTCGGTTCAATTGCTGAACCAGCTTACCGGCCATGTCATAAACTTCCAAGGTCACCTCGGCAGCTTGGTCCAAGCGATACTGCAACCGCGTGGTCTCAGCAGCTGGGTTTGGAGCCAATGGGTAGAGTTGGAACGCCTCGGTGTTGACCTCTTCTACCGATACAGTATTTGTGGCGTTTGGATCGAGATTTAAACGGACCATTGGAGTTTCATTGGTGTAATACCAGTCGTATGCCTCCCCACTTCCGAATGGACCGTATACAAAGCAGGTGTTGTCGTATGCAAACTGCGATTCCCAAATCTGGACATCAGAACCCCCGTAGTGTTCAAAACCGGCCGCAAGAACCGTACCACCGGGCGCCGTGTATGGATCTTCCAAAACAAGGGTATACCAAACGATGTCGTTTGGTCCTTCAGAGCCATCGTTAGAGAACTGGGCCGCCAAGTCGAGCTCAGCCGTGCTCGCAATCAAACCTCCATATTGCTCAACGAGATAGTTGTCATCGAGGCCGTCAAACAAGTGAGCCACAACGGGCGTTCCGTTTTCAGATCCCGCTTCGATAGCCACATCGATGGCGTAAACTGTCACATCTTCAAAAATGTCATATGGGTTTAGGGCGATGAAGTCGTCAGTGCCATTTCCGTCCTCATCAACTGGGAGAAGACCGGTCATGGTTCCGTTGTCGCGGCCATAGTGCAACGCACTTACCGAGAAAGACTGGGAAGCCATATTGTTCGCTGGATTCTCGTCTTCATTCATGGCGGCAACGTCATATGTCAGCTCATATGAACCGACAGCAGCCATATCGTATGATACCCGCAATGTGTCGTTTTCCTGGTAAAGCAAAGTCATTGGATCTGACATCCCCGCCTCTGTGCCGTTGACCGTCAGCGTCATGGTCGTTTCCTCTTGGTCGAGGTAGCCCACGTTGTAAACTTTCGCTGCAGCATCCAATGAAGTGAGCTGGCCCTCTGCGAATACACCTGCCTCCCAAATGCCGGTTGTCAGGTAGTCGGTGTAGCTGACGTAATTGTCAATTCGGATGTCGTTTGCAGGAGTTTGGTAAATCTGGATGTCATCTATCTCCCAGCTGTAACCCCAGGTTCCTGACCAACGGAAACGAACCCAGATTTGCTCCTGGCCGCCTGCAGCAGACGTAATGTCAAACTCAACCAGCGCTGGGTTGTCAGACTCCGAACCGGTCTCGAAACCTGGGAACACTTCCCAACGGCTTTGAATGAGTTCGCCGTCGCCGTAGTCCACAGTTCCGTCGATTTCCGCAAACGTCGCAATGTCTGGCCAGTTCACACCGTCACGCGAAACCTCAATTAAGCACTTCTCGCTGTCGTCTGACGAGCCATTATCCCAGCAGCGGTAACGAGTTTCAAGAGAGATGCTTACAAAGTCCAAGGAACTGCAGTCGATGGGGTCAGCGGTCTGAACCCAGCTGTTTTCAATCCACGCGGCGCTGTAATTGGCATCGGCACCGAACAAATCGGAGTCAACAATCAACAAACCGTTGGCGCTGGTGGTTGAATTCATGGCGCTGGCTGCCGTGAAATCGCCTGTTCCACCTGCCCATTGGTTGTACGGACCGGCTGGGCCATCTGTTGCGCAAACGAAATCCAAATCGATGCCTTCCCATGGAGAGCCTGCGACATCAGAACCGTTGCCGAATGTCCACGTGTCGCAGCTGTCGATGTTGCAGTCGTGTGACCAAATCACATCACGTTCAACTTGAACGGACGCTGTGTTTTCCGCCTTCACACGACGGGATTGAGCTGTCTTGCTGTTGGCGTACGGCAGCACGCCTTGAGCTGTTACAGCTGTTGAAAGAAGTACAGCGAACGCTGCGGTGTAGAAATGCTTCATTCTCAAGCAGTTTGGTATTTAGGATTTGGGCAAATATAGGTGACTGCATGCGATGCACGAAATGTCATGCGAGTAGTTCTTCAAAGGAAGAAAGAGGTGGGCAACTGCAAATCAGATTTCGATCGCCATATGCATTGTCCACGCGCGCCACCGGAGTCCAGAATTTCCGGACTTCCATCTCTGGCGAAGGGTAAGCTGCAGCCTCTCGTGAGTACGGGTGCTCCCACGACGACGAAGCGACTTCACGCGCCGTGTGAGGCGCCATCTTTACGACGTTATCCTCGCGTTCCAAGTCGCCATTTTCTATCGCTCGAATCTCCTCGCGAATGGCAACCATGGCGTGCACAAACCGATCCAGCTCCTCAAGAGACTCTGATTCCGTGGGCTCAACCATCAATGTGCCCGCCACCGGCCATGAGACCGTCGGCGCGTGGAATCCATAGTCGATCAGTCGTTTGGCAATGTCCATGACTTCCACTCCGGCAGAAGCTTTGAATGAACGGCAGTCTAAAATCATCTCGTGGGCAACTGTCCCCTGTTCACCTGTGTATAGAATGCTGTAGTCATTCTCAAGCCGCGCTTTCAAGTAATTGGCGTTGAGGATGGCTACCTCTGTGGAACGACGGAGCCCTTCTTCACCGAGCATCTTGATGTAGGCGTAAGGAATTTGGCAAATCAACGCACTGCCAAACGGCGCTCCGCTAATGGCATCAATCTGCTGCTCACCACCCGTCGGGATGACGGGATGACCAGGCAAAAACGGAACCAAATGTTCCGCCACACCAATAGGTCCAACACCGGGTCCACCACCGCCGTGCGGGATGGCAAACGTCTTGTGAAGATTGAGGTGACAAACGTCCGCACCTATGAGGCCAGGACTCGTCAACCCCACTTGCGCATTCATATTGGCGCCGTCCATGTAGACTTGACCTCCGTGTCCATGAATAAGTTGGGTGATGTCCAACACCGCTTCTTCAAACACTCCGTGCGTAGAAGGGTACGTAATCATCAAAGCACCCAGTTCCGAAGAATGCGCCTCCGCTAATTTCCGGAGGTCTTGCATGTCGATGTTCCCTTCGTCATCGCAGCCCACAACAACTACCTTCATCCCCGCCATAACAGCGGATGCCGGGTTGGTGCCGTGAGCAGAGGAAGGAATCAAGCAGACATCTCGGTGCTGCTCCCCGCGGGCCTCGTGGTACGCCCTGATGACCATCAGACCGGCGAACTCACCTTGAGCACCTGAATTTGGTTGAAGGGAGAGACCCGCAAAACCCGTAATCACCGCCAAGTCCCTTTCAAGTTCTTTGAGCATCTCGTGTGTGCCCGCGGCCTGTTCCGGCGGACAAAACGGATGCAACTCAGCGAAAGCTGCCCACGTAATTGGAATCAACTCGGTTGCGGCATTTAATTTCATGGTGCATGAGCCCAGTGGAATCATGCTGTGCACCAGCGAGAGGTCCCTATTTTCAAGGTGCTTGATATAACGCATCATCTCTGTCTCCGACCGATACCGATTGAAAACGGGGTGATGTAGGTAGTCAACATCGCGCCACAAGTCTCCCAAGAACGTACGGTCCGCTGAGACGCCCGAGACTGGACTCACTCCAAACATCGTACAGAGGTCTATCAATTCGTTGTCCGACACTCGTTCGTTCAATGCTACCCCGACGTGCATGCCGTCTTCGAAATAACGCAAGTTGATTTGCATCGCCTCCGCTCGCGCGCGCAGAGCCTTCATTTCATTCTCACCGCCATTCACACGAACCTTTAATGTGTCGAAGTAGCAGTCATTGACCTGGTCAAAGTTGACTGATGCGCGCAACGCTGCATCTAAGCCGCGCGCAGCGCAGTGGATGCCTTCAGCAATCTCTCGCAGTCCTTCAGGACCGTGGTACACTGCATACATCGAGGCCATAACCGCGAGCAGCGACTGCGCCGTGCAAATGTTCGATGTCGCCTTGTCACGCCGGATGTGCTGCTCACGCGTTTGCAATGCCATGCGAAGCGCAGGCGCGCCCAAGCGGTCTTTTGAAATCCCAATGATGCGGCCTGGAAAGTGGCGCTTGTAGGATGCTTGTGCAGCAAAGAATGCGGCATGTGGCCCGCCATAGCCCATCGGCACGCCGAAACGCTGCGTCGTCCCGACCACCACATCGGCTCCCATTGTACCCGGGTTCTTTAATAATGCAAGCGCCATCAAATCAGCAGCCACAACCACTTGCGCGCCGTGGGATTTGGCTTGCGCTATCACCGCTGTCAAATCCGAAACGACACCTTCCCCGTCGGGGTATTGAAAAAGGACGCCGAACACGTCAGGCATCGCTTCATGCAGCATACCTATACGTGGCACTACTTCAACCTCCACGCCCAAATACTTGGCGCGCGTTTTGAGCAAAGCCAGCGTCTGGGGGTATGTCGCTTCATCAACGAGAAATCTGTTGGCCCCGGTCTTTGCCACCGCACGCGGACGCGCTGCAAATGCCATTGCCATGGCCTCGGCCACTGCCGTGGCTTCATCGAGCAACGAGGCATTGGCCAATTCCATTCCCGTCAAATCGCACACCATCGTCTGGAAATTGAGCAGTGCCTCCAAACGACCTTGTGCAATTTCCGCCTGGTATGGCGTGTATGCCGTGTACCACCCCGGATTTTCCAGCACGTTGCGGCGAATGACACTCGGCACTTCGGTGGGATAGTAACCCATGCCTATGTAATTCTTGAAGACCACATTTTTGCTTGCGATGCCGTCGATGTGTTCAAGGTATTGACTCTCCGAAAGCGCAGAGGTCAATTTCATGCGTTCGCGTTGTCGGATTTTTGCCGGAACGGTTTTGGCAATGAGGTCTTCGATGGAAGCGGATCCAATGGTCCGGAGCATCGTCTGTTGGTCCTCTGCGCGGGGACCGATGTGACGAGAAGTGAATTTGGCGGAGTGCATAAGCGACGGACTAAACGGCGGTTAAGACAACGATTTAAAGCGCAAATTTACACGCAGATTCGCCCACTTGAGCGAAAGTTTTTCACCAAGCACCCAAACGAAACCTTAGGGGGCGTAAACTCACTTTTTCAACCCCACAATGGGCGCTAACGCCGACATTTGTAACATGGTCAAGCTGTTGGCTTACACACACGTATGGATTGCATTTGCGGCAACAGGTGCTGCGTTCGCAACTGCAATTACCTCCGGCTATCCCATTGGCGATTGCAATGCCTTCGCGTCGGGTGGGTTGTTGGGCATTGGAGTGGCCACAGGTTGCATGTACACCCTGCAACGTCGCATCAAACTGCTGAAAAACCCATTGGGAATACCGCATGAGCGCAGGAATTTCCTGATGAAGTGGGGAAAAACCATGGCCTGGGGTTGGGGCTTAATTGCCGTTGTTTGGACGCTCACCTTCGCTTCGGAATGGCGCAGCTTTCTCACGGTGGTCCTGGACCACACTGCCATACTCGGCAGCGTCATTATTCTCGCATTGGGCTACGCATCCAATCCCATTAGCGGTGGCCGCGGGTGGCGCGATATCCCACGCTTAAAGTGGCCCGTAATCGCCCTGGCCTGGGGAGTGGTGACCGGCTGGCTCCCGTTGCAATTCCTGCCCTCAGCCAATGCGCTCGATGGATGGACTGCCACCAAGTCCATTGGCCTACAAACATTATTTGTGGCTGGGATTACCCTGCCGTTCGACGTGCGCGATTTGCATGTCGACCCCATGCAGCTCCGCACCCTTCCGCAACAAACGAGCGTTCGATTCACGATTGCATTGGCCCTGATCTTGGTCTTGCTGAGCATGGGGTGCTTTTGGGCACTCGACAGCTCCCCAGCTAGGGCCATTGCTGGAGCCATCGCTTTTGCAGGCATAGTGCTCGTTTCTTCCATTCGCAAGGAATGGATTTTCAGCCTTTTGCTTGATGGTTGCCTCATCCTCCAAGGAGTGTTGGCTTTTTTACTCTTGTAACGCAGCGCGGGAGTAGTTTCCTTCGAAATTTGCTCTACGAAAAAAAGGACAATGGAAATTTTCGCACCGTTTGAACTCGCCCACGCGCGGCAGTTGGATGCCACCGACGCCTTGCCGGCGCGAAGGGATGATTTTCATGTGCCTCAGCATCATGGAGCAGACGTAGTCTACTTCACAGGCAATTCCCTCGGACTCCAGCCCAGAGACGCAGCAGAAGCGCTCAGCACAGAGTTAAACGACTGGGCCCAACACGGGGTAGAAGGACATTACATGGCCCAACACCCTTGGGTCAGCTACCATGAGCGTTTTACCGACGGACTGGCGAAATTAGTCGGTGCCAAGGGCAACGAAGTAGTCGCCATGAATGCGCTTACGGTGAACTTGCACCTGCTCTTGGTAAGTTTCTATCGACCCGCAGGCAAACGCACCAAAATACTGTGCGAAGCCAAGGCCTTTCCCTCCGATCAGTATGCCCTTGCCAGCCAGATCCGATTTCACGGTGGTGACCCAAATGTGGACATCATCGAAGTGGCTCCACGTAAAGACGGCCACGTCATCGAAGAAGGAGACATTGAAGACATCCTCCTGGAACGCGGTGATGAAATCGCCCTAGTGATGATGGGCGGGGTTCAATACTTCACCGGCCAATGGCTCGACATGCCACGCATCACCGCTGCAGCGCACGCAGCAGGGGCCTTGTGTGGGTTTGACCTCGCACACGCGGTCGGAAACGTCCCGCTCGCTTTGAATGCGTGGAACGTGGACTTCGCCTGCTGGTGCTCTTACAAATACTTGAACTCCGGACCGGGAGCAGTAGCCGGTGCCTTCGTGCACGAGCGGCACGTCGGAGACGACGCCATGCCCCGACTTGAAGGGTGGTGGGGACACAATGCCCAACGCCGCTTCTTGATGGAACCGGAATTTGAAAGCATGGGCACCGCCGAAGCATGGCAGATGTCCAATGCCCCTATCTTCAATATGGCGATTCACGCCATCGCCTTAGATCAATTTTCCTCTGCCGGTATGAATAACTTACGCTCAAAAAGCCTGCGGTTGACGTCGTACCTAGAACAAGGAATCACAGCTGTGGCCAAGCACAACAAAGCACAATTGGAGGTAATCACGCCCTCCGACCCCGCCCGACGAGGATGCCAGCTTTCACTGGTGGCCCATGGATTTGGGCGAGAGCTCTTTCAGGCTCTGACAAACGCTGGTGTAGTCGCAGATTGGCGCGAACCCAACGTCATTCGCATGGCCCCTGTTCCGATGTACAATACCTTTGAAGATATTGCTCGCTTCGTGCACATACTTAAGTCCGCCACCCAGCCGCATTGAATGGGCTCAATAAACCAAATGTTAGACTTTAACCCTTATGCCTAAATCCTCTCGATTCGCTGTGTTTGGAATTGGCCGATACGGCCACCAAATCGCATTATCCTTGGCCTCCAAGGGCGCTGAAGTATTAACGTTCGATTCGGATCCGGCCCGTTCAGAGGCAATTAAAGACGAGGTGGCCCTTGCAGTGACCATGGATGCTACTGACGCACGCGCCTTGCATGCTCAGAACGTACAAGACATGGATGCCGCCGTGGTTGCCATCGGCGAAAACTTCGAAGCAACCATGCTCACCTCGATGAATCTGCTGGACTTGGGTGTTCCGCGTGTCATTGTTCGTTCCAGCGGCGATCATCAGAAACGCATACTCACGAGCCTCGGCATCCGTGAAATCTTAACGCCAGAAAGCGAGGTTGCGAGCATCGTATCTGAACGCTTGATTCACCCCAACATCGGTGGGTTCTTGGAGCTGCCTGACGACTATGAGATTGCCGAGATTCACGCTCCCCAGAACTGCATCGGCCGCACCTTGGGGAGCATCGACCTGACCAATCGCTACGAACTCCGACTCATTACCATCCGAAGAAAATTCGCCGCAGAGACAGAAGGTGGAGAAGAACAAGAGCACATTATCGGTGTTCCCAAAGCGGAAATGGTCATCCAAGAGACGGACACGTTGGTGGTGTTTGGCACGCTGAACGGCGTCAAACGATTCCTCGAAATCAACTCCTAAACTACCGGATAATTCGGACGGATCCCGAAGCTTGATACCAAGGACTCAATTGCCCCATTGGATCCGTGTAGTGGCGGTATTTTGCAGTCCACAAGTACAATTCATCTTGCGCATAATGCGTGCGTTCCGGGCCTTGGCCATGCCAATAATCTCCTATTGAATTCGCCTCCCATATAAGACCGCCCCAACGGTTGTATAGCTCAAATTCCAATTGCTCCAGGTTGCGCCCTTCAATGCGGAGCACCTCATTCAAGCCGTCCCCATCGGGGGTGAAAGCACTAGGAATGAACAACAGCGGCTCAGAGCAAAAATCAATCACTGAAACGTACCGTTCTGTGGTACATCCGATCTCATTGGTAACGACAAGACCATAGACGCCGGGGCCATCGATGGACAATGACGGCAGCGTGGAGCCGTTCATCCACTGGTAGGCAGCATAGCCGGCAGGAACGCTCAATTGATACTGCACCCCCGGGAAATCCTCAAAACACAGGGCCGAATCCGATGGGAAATGGAACTCGGGGCTGGATAACACTTCCAAAAACATAGTGGCCGCTGTTGTGCATCCCCCTGCATCGGTCACTTGCACTTGAGCCAAAGTAGACGCATAAAATGTGGCCGTAGACGCACTGGAGCCGTTGGACCAGAGGTAACTGAACGGTCCTGTCGAAGCATCGACCGGCGAGGCATCGATAAGTAACCCTGCGCTGGCACAACCTGTGGCTGAGTCTGGGAGTTGCAGAACGGGGCCATCCGTAAAGGTCACCGTGATGGCATCCGAATTGACGCATCCTTCCGGTGAGGTCGCCGTCAGTCCGTACGTGCCTGATTCATTTACATCCAGAACGGGAAGCGTCGCTCCATCAACGGTCCAATCATATGCGTAGTTAACCGGAAGCCCCGGATCCAAGGTTACGGTTTCTTCCGAACAGGCGACGACGTCGTCGCCGAGTTCCATATCGGGGAAAATGGAAATCAAATCCACCTGCGCGCTTGCTGTGCAAGAAGCTCCGCCAAGTCCAGAAATTGTCGCCGTGACGGTATAGGTTTGAGTCAGCTCCGCCAATACCTGCGGATCGGGAATACTTGCATTGCTCAACCCTGTCGCCGGCTCCCATTGCCAATTCATGGCATCAGCTACATCTACAGCTGCTTCAAGTTGGCCGCCAACAGTCGAACATATGGCCACCTCAGGATCTGTAATAACGCTGAAGAATGGATACACAGTGATGGTAATTTCATCCTCATAAATCGAGCCATCAGGTGCAACCATTTCAACGCTGTAACTCGTCGTATTTTCAGGTGAAATGGTTACCAGTTGGCCTGTAGGATTGCTGACTTCATTCGCAGGACTCCAGGCAAAGGACCATTCATCAACATTGGTATCTGGGTCAAAGGCCAGCACATTGCAGTACATGGTTACCTCGTTCTCCGATTCAGCACAGTAGTAATTTTGAGATGTAGCGATGTAAGGCTCTTGACCCCGTGCGGGCACGTGCATGACGGCAACAAGAGCTAAGATGGCAGTTAGCCAGCCGATGCAGCCCTGTACTCTCTGAGAAAAATTTTTCATTCATCGGTACTTTTTGTGTCGAGCGACCAGTTCCATTCAATGAGCCAATTAGAACGGATATGAGGTTGTTCGGCAGGGTAAAAATACGGCTCAGCAGATTGGAGATTATAAGGAACCACCTTTTGCCAAATCGAATCCCCATTAACATCCCACTCGTATCCGAGCGTCAATGAACCCGGAGGGACTTGCTCAAAACGGAGTGTGGTATCCCCGTCAATCCGGAGCCGGTCCCTGCCAACACGCACCCAACCTGCCCCCGGCACGTCCGTGAGCGACACAACCAAGGCCCCAAAATAATTCGAATCGTACGTCTCCCATTGAAGAATCAACGTGTCTTGATCCCCAGTCTGGCCCTGAAAACCCAATCCTCCGGGCAAACAAACAATGCGATAATCAGATTCGAACTCTTCTTTTAGCCGCACGGTCAATGTTCGCGTCAATGTTCCCTCTTCAGACCCGGAAAACACCGCTTTGTCGATGGCAGTAGAATCTCTGAAGACCCTTAAACTATCGGCATTCTTGACAAAAACCGCACGATCCCATTTCCATTCCCGAAGAACCTCAGGCGCTGACTTGGGGAGCGGCGAAACAAGAGGCCGGAAGGAACTTCCTATTGACCCGCGTAAAGGCCGCGCCTGAGCCGTGTCCGAGGTAATTTGACAATCCCACACCACTTGAACATCCTCGATCGGCACCGCCGTGAATGCCTCGCACCAAACGATCACGCTGTCGCCGTCCCGCTCAAATTGAACCGGTTCGGAGGCCCCGCTCACCAATGCTTTCCATCCTTCTTCAACCTCGACCGGAATCGGCGCCAAGATTCGCGCCATACCCGTCGAATCTACCCGGCAACTGGCAATCCGTCGAATCGGTTCCGCCTCCTCCGTTGCGTCGCCAAGCCATTGCAGACTCGTATCTCCCGAGGTGAACCGTGTGGTATCCAGCGCCACGTATTCGCCTTCATCCCAACGGTAATTGCCATTTTCATCCTCGAGCGCAAAGCCCACGAATTCGCTCTGGCCGAGGTAGCCAATGGAGAAGTGTCCTGCCTCGTCCGTCTGACCCAGCGCATCCGGTCTACGTCCTTGCCAAATGGAGTCCCAGGCTGCAGGCATTTGATAAAGCATCACCTGTAAATCCTGTTGACCCGAACGGGTCATGCGATCCATCACAGTCCCTTCAATACGCATTGTATCCAATTCGGGACCAGTCGAAAAGGCCCACTTCAAATTCTTTACGGGGTTGGACTCATGAAGGTCAACGATGGCGCCGCTAAAGGAGAAAACATAAGTACGATTGGTTTCAAACAACTCTGGATCAAGAGCAAGTTCCACTGCCTTTCCCCTGACCCTCCATTCCGGGTTTCGCTGAAGCGGCGGAGATACCACTAGCTGTTGATTGACATCGCGAAGAACCACATATTCATCGAATTCCATCGTTAGTTGCTCCGGGTGAAGGTTCACGGTTTCCGACGGCGGATCCACGTGAATCAGGAAGGGAGGGGTCTCATCCTTGGGCCCTCCCGTAGGCGCAGACACTTGAGCGCAACCTGTGATCACCATCATGGCGGAAACCATCAAAACCAAGCGAAAATGGAACCCGCGACGAATCATTCCCATGCATTCCAATTGTTACCCAAAAGTTTAACCAAAGGAGCCAATGCCCTTACATCGGCCGCAGAAACATCGTCCCGTATCGTGGAATCGATATCCAACACACCCACTACCTCATCTGCCGCCACAATGGGAATGACTAATTCCGATTCCGTAAGGGCACTGCATGCCACATGCCCGTCAAACGCATGCACATCCGGTACAACTTGCGCCACTCCAGTATCCCAAGCCGCAGCGCAGACGCCTTTCCCATGGTGCAGCCGCGTGCACGCCAAGGGTCCTTGAAATGGCCCCAGTACCAGCTCATCCCGCCCTTCATCCACGAGGTAAAACCCAACCCAATGCCAGCCAAATTCTTCCTTCAGCACCGCAGCGACATTAGCCAAGTTTGCTGTACGATTGGGCTCGCCCTTCAGCAACGCTTCCCACCGATTGGACAGCTCTACATATCGTTCCTCCCGAGATGCTCCAGGTGTCGATGCAAGCGTTTCAGCCATGGCGTAAAGATACCGAACAAAAGCAGGGAAAAATGTCATGTAAGCGCCAAGGTTACGCCGCCGAGCCAATTCAATCCGGACTGCTTAATCGCGCCTCCACACGCGGATAAAGTTGCCCCGGTGGTCATGACATCATCCACAAGAACAATGTCAGCCTCAATCTCCAGTGCAGTTGGATTGACGGCATACAAATCCCGGACAACTCCTGCCCGGTCCATGCGGTTCATGCCCGTCATGCTGTCGTGGTGGCGGCGGCGAGTGAGCAGCGCTGGCGCTACCTCGCATCGCCATACACGCGCCATGCCATTCGCAATCCACTCCGCTTGGTTGTAACCCCGCTTCCATCTTTTGCGCCAATGCAGCGGTACAGGAGCAAGAACAATTTTGCATGAATTGGTCATCGGAGGCGGGGTTCTGAGACCAAGCCACTTTCCCCATTGCTCCGCAAGTCGACGGTTTCCTCCGTATTTGATTTCGGCCAGTTGCGCAATGAGCTCGGCTTGAGTGTGTAGCCGAAATCCCGTCCCGGCGTATGGCATTCGGCACCGTTCTTTCATGATCATTGCACCGAATTCGCCGTGTAATTCCGGCCAATCCAATGCACACGGTCCACAAGCAATCATCCACTCCGTCTCATCCGGTAACCACCCCCCACAAACGCAGCAATGCTTCGGGAGGATTAAGCTCGTCCACGATTCCCACATGCTGCGAAGGTGTGGACGACGTACAAACGAACGCCCGTTGATTCACCTGCAAGCGGATTAACTTTGAGGGCGCATGAAGTTTGGTAAACTCCCTTCACTCGCTGGGCTCACCACCGCCGACTTTCCCCTTCCGGAGAGCCATTGGCACTTCGATGCCCCACCAAGCCAGTGCCGCGTATATGCAGGGGGTACGACGTGGAACATCCCCGCTTGGGTGGGTTCGACTTATCCAGA
>MDTC01274523.1_pt1 | contig 13397 bp, 13 predicted proteins | sample 811181 | NCBI WGS metagenome assembly MDTC01 (sample SAMN05326644, study PRJNA326480) | marine metagenome | isolation source: seawater | place: Pacific Ocean: North | collected 2011
CCATTAGGAACATCATTCAGATATGTCATAAACACAAGATGTCTGGCGATTTGTGATAGATGTGAGTTAGATCTTTCGCAATGCCATACTTTGAATCCACCACCTTTAGGATACCATTGGATCTGCATATCATCCTTAATACTAAAGCTAGAGAACTCAGCAAAGGGGAAGATTTTAGTATAGTCACCAATAACACCCCACAGTTCTTTATAGTATTGCTCTACAGTAGGATGCATATAACCAGGTGGAATACATACATCCATCGACTCTTTGACCTCAGGATTTACCTCATCAGGGCATATGTATGACCCAGACATTCCATGGACTTTCCATAGATTTATCTCGTCAGATTTATGCCACATCTCTGTTAACTTGTCACAAATATCATGTGACACATTACCAACATAGATGAAATCTGTTGTTGGTCTACATATCTTGCCACGATTGATTGCTAGATCTGTCATAGGATTGGATAATAACTACGGTCAATTTGTTGTTGCGAATCGGAGAATCTTGACCAGCAAGGAATACTCATCGACAGTCTTCTTCCCTTAGGATATGCACAATGATATGCACGGGATGGAATATATAGCGCGTCTCCAGGTTCTAGAGTTACATGTAACTCAACCTCTAGATCTTCTTCTCTTACCTCACCAGCAGCACCAATAGGTAATAGATTAGAACAACGGTTCTTGAATACTTTCCACTCAGTTTTCCCCTGTACTTGAATGATAAAGTTGCTAGGATAGTCATCATGAATCTTAAATGATTCCGATCCTTCTTTACCACCATACAGATGGATTGCAGAATTTACATTAAAACAAGTCTCAAACAAACGCAAGAGTTCTTGTGTCTGTCTATTGCGAAATCCATAGTTAGTTATGATAAATGTATGACCATGACTGATCTGATCACATAACTGCGAATGATCTTGCACAGTCTTCCAATTTACCCATGCTTTTGTGTATCTATCAATAGGAACTTTGTTGTTCTTATGATCAATAATCTCAAACTCATACTGTGCTGGATTATTCATACAATCCTCAACATCTCTCCATGATGCATACTCACATGCATTTGGCAGCAGTTGTTTGAAATGATGTGCATTATCTTCTAGAGCAAAATTACACTCATTTACCAGTCTTTGTCCTAAACTAATCATACATTTACCAACCCAATATTAAATGCGACAGAGATACGATCCTCATCACAATCTCCTGCCTCTACAGAATGAACTAAGTTTGCTGGGAATACCACCAACCTACCTGTTTTTGGTTTATATTTAACCATGCCTCCAGACAGAGGAGTGTATTCTTTAACGGGAGCATGACTCTCAACAATAAATTGATCATTAAAGTTCCTATAGAAGATTAAGTCACCACAATTCTCAGGAGCAGATACAAAATATACACCAGAAAGATACGCTCCATGGTGTATGTGTGCCATGTTAATATCGCCTCGCTTGTTTATATTTGCCCAGGCATTTCCAAAGGTAAATGCTTTACCCTTGGTATTGAACCCATAATCAACAGTAGTCCTATCAAGTAAAGGAAATACAGTATCACGAAGTTCAGCAACATCATTGCCATTGATCTCCTGAGACTGCCAACCTCCACGGTTACTAATATCTCTACCACGAGAATCTTTCTCTCTCATGTCATAGATCTGCTTCATCAATCCTTCCCTGTCGATATTAATATCTGCCCACCAAACTGGTGTTGGAAAGTAAAGGTCTAAGTTCAACATAATGCGATAGGAATAAAACTAAAGTTGTCAGAGATCATGTCTTTCATTTGTACATCAAACCCAAGAGTGATGCGTTCATCATCATAATCCTCCTTCACTTCTACATGATGATATATTCTACCAGGTCCGAGATAAACTTGCAAGGGTTTATTTTCAATACGCCAAAGTTCTGACCCATTCTCACCATCAGTGAAAACAGTATCAGATTTGTGATTAGTTAGCGTGATATATCCATGCAAAGGAAAATCATGGCAATGTGACTTCAATACTTCTTCTTGCTTGTGAAAGTTGATCCATGATTGTAACCATACCTGCTCATCAGGCAGACCATTTATCTCAACATAATCTCTAACACAATCTACAACCTGAGTGTACAGATTGTATACCTCTTGTTGACATGATGCGATAGTGAAAAAGTTATACAAATAGTAAAACTCTGTTGCAAACTCTCGACCACCAAAAAGATGTTCAAACTTTGCAACAGAGAGTTTTACATATTCAATTAACTTATCCTGATCTAGATTATTCAGTTGGTATACATTGTGTTTCATTGAGTTACTGCAAATGTGTGTGACCAAGAGAAGTCTACTTTGTCACTAATAAAAGGAGCATGTGGTGTGCTTGGTTCATACAATGTGATTGTACCTTTCTGTGCTGGGATAACAGCAAGACGCTCAAATCCCCAGTATTGTTCCTCTTCTTCTGTAAGATTATTCCAGTGAGAAAGTCTTTTCTTATTAGCAGATCGGTACTTACATTCTTCATACAAATAATGTTCTGGATCTACTTGATAATCAAAGAACATTTCACCATTAGGAAACTCAGTATGCTTACCATGGTATTTGTATATAATTGTACCACGATCTTCAGGGTTATGGTCAGTTAACCATAAGTTACCAATCATACCTCTTGGACCATCACAATGTGGCAGTCTAAAGTAATCCCACGGGCGACATTCTTCCTTGAAGTATAAGTTACCCCACTCACCTAAGTTTGCTGGATTACCAATCAAGAAGTAATCTTTTATCAGTACACATAACTGAACCACCGCCCATTCAGGGAGATGAATTGTAGCAAATGGATTGCCATGATCACAGTGATCATAGTTAGTGTCAGCACATATTGGGAATGACTTAACTACATCCATGAATAGATCTAATCCATCACCTGTAAATGGATTATCTGCCACCCAATACTTCACACCATAATCAAGTTCTACTTCTTCTACATTCCATTCAATAGGACTCTTTACACTTACAACTTGATTGAAAGAGTCCCTATCAGGAATACACCTAGTGAATCCTAAACTTGTTTTCGACATCACATTTCAGCAATCTAGAGTTAATATTATATGTCATGCAGATTCTTTCACCACCAACACCATTTTCCTGTGTGCGATGATTCAACCAACCAGGGAAGATTAATACATCCCCAGACACCGCTTCTACAGGTTGCCAGATAGTGTGCTCTGCATTATATGGGTATCCAGTCTTATGATACTCCAAAGGATCACGGAACTCAATAAACCCCTGACCAGGTTCATTCTTGATGTAAGATGCAACAACTAACTCAACACCATTGTGTGTATGCTCTAGAGTTTTAGCACCTAAACCATGACGGTTAAACCATGATTTGCTAATCTCACTCTCAGCACCAAGATAACCAAATTGATCCCACACCCACTTAACTCTATGACCTAAGAACTCATGAAAATCTCTCATGTATGGTTGTTCATGAGGTTGCAATTGATAGTCATGAATACCAACTCTAACTGTAGAGTATGCTTCATCACCATCTTCTACAATAGTCATATCAGATTTTGTTGCCCAATGATCAGACAAGACCTTAAATGTCTCATAGATCTGATCAAAGTATGGAGTGAAATCGTAATGGAATTTATATATGTATGGGGTCCACAGTTGTAGACCCTCACCTTCCATATTTAATGCCATATCAACCCAGGTTACATTCAGTCTTTGCTAATTCTAGTGCTTCAACTCCACCCTGAAGTTTTACAATCAGTTCGTAAAGTTCTTGACGCTCAGCAAAATCAATCGTGGTAATACCATATGGGTTCAACTTAGTGTCAGCAAACTGCTTCTCAAGTTCATCCTTTTTAACTGTTGCTTCTTGTGCTTGAGCACGAAGATTAGTGATCAATTCATCAATGGTCATAATACTCTCCAGGTGTGTTTTATTTAGTCTTGTAGATTTCGTCTCTCAAGAACTCATAGTGGGTGGGAAGAGACTTCACATATTCTATCATATCTTTCTTATATTGCAAGAAACTCTCTCTAACATCATCCATCCAGTCTTGTTCCCATCCATTTTGATCAAAGTCTGCATCCATGAGATCTTTAGTTGGTGTGGTTTTATATCCCATACCAGCAGCAATATAGACCATACCATTCATATTATAATGCCAGTTTCTACCAGCAATAGTATCAGTCTGCCAATCAATCAGAGTCTTATGTTTTGGTGTATGTGGACTCTTTGCTTCAGGCAGATATTCACAGATATCAGTAACATATCTCCAGTAAGGCGTATCATCCCTCATAGAATATGCATAATGCATAGCAATAAAGTCAGAGAATGAATCAATAGTATATTCGACTGTGTAATTATATCCTGCGATATCAGTGCTAGTTACACGACCATCACGCTGACTGAGTACACTTGCCAACCAAATTGCATTCTCATGTGTAGTCAGCAGACCTGTAGATTCGAGAGGTTCAAGGAAACCATAAGACAGACCAATACCAACTACATTCTTATACCAAGCAGTTCTTCTTCTACCATGTTTGATATCAATATGGAAGAACTCAGCATCTTTTCCACGCTCACCTAGGTGCTCAATAAACTCTTCCTTTGCTTCTTCTTTAGTGCAGAATCTAGATGAATAGCAATAACCTGTACCAATACGATTCCACAGAGGAATATTCCATGCCCAACCATTCTTCATAGCGTGACAGTCAGTCACATTATGCATCTCTTCTTCTCTATTCTCATAGGGAATACGACATGCCCAAGCAGAATCATTAGCGAGTTTTTTATCATATGAGATATACTCCTGCCCCATGTAACCTTCCAGAAGCATAGACTTAAATCCAGTGCAATCAATATACAAATCTGCAAAGATAGCACTCTCATAATCCATAATGATGTATCTAATCGTAGGATCATTTACTGATTCTTTTTGAAAACCAGTAACCTTACCTGTAAGGACTTTAACACCATTAGGGATTGCAATATTATCTCTCAAATACTGACCAAACAGATCAGCATCTAAATGATATGCCGTATCATAGTTAAAATTAAACGATCTCAGTCTTCCATCTTCATTTCTTGTCTGACGATTATACTCTGCTAAGAAAGTATTATCTGTCCAGAACTGAGAAAATGTTTCTATTGGAAAATTCTCTGGATCTTGTAATGCAAATTGACTCCAAGTATTGAGACCATTGGGAGCAAATTGCTGATCCCATTTAGTTGTAAAAGGATACTCAAACTTTTCACCCTTTCCTTCTCTGAAGTTAGTGAAACGGATAGAATTCTTATATGTTGCATTACATGCAGGCATCCAATCTTCATCCTTCAAATCAAGAAGTTTGAGGAATAGATTAAAGTGACCAAGCGTAGATTCTCCTACACCAACAGGTTTTCCATCAGGATCTTCAATGATTGCAATTTCAAGATGTGGGCACATCTTGCTCAAGAGAGCAGCAGTCATCCATCCAGATGATCCTGTTCCTACAATAACAACACTTTCAACTTTCATAATAGTCTACTGCGTATGGAAATGATTCAATTAATTTGTCGTATTTTCTATAGTCCGACAATTCTATGTATGCATCAGTATTGACCTTCCCTTTTTGTTCAAGAAGTCTTACTGTTACTGGATTAAATGGGTTCCAATTATGACCCGCCATAATATAGATTATACCATTATATCCGTTTACTGTCCATTGCTCAAGATCAAATTTCTTCATAGCAAATGCTTCATATCCTTCGGTCAAATACTTCCAATAAGGCGTATCGTTCCGTGCAGACATACCATAATGCATAAACACAAACTGAGCAAATTTTTGAAATCCTGATCTAGTTTCTGCATTAAAAGAAGTAATGTCCATGTTAGTTACATGCCCCTGACCAATAATCTGACATGCTTTTATTAACCAGTCATGAATACTTAATAAACCATTTGATTCCAGAGGTTCAATAAATCCACCAGATAATCCTATAGCAAGAACATTTTTATTCCATGGTTTGCATGACAATCCTGTCTTGAATTTAATATTCCTGAACTCACATAATGGTTCAACATCACCCAGATGTTCTTTGAACTCTGCTAGTGCATCTTCATCACTAATGAACTTTGTACTGTAATTATATCCTGTACCCATGCGATTCTGCAAACATACTCTCCAGACCCATCCTGCATCTAATGCAGTGCAATTAGTATAGGTCTTCATCTCCTCTTTCTTATTTGTGTACGGGAGTCTAACTGCCCATGCACTATCATTGGGGAGCATGTCATCAAACTTATCCCAACCAGTGTTCATAAATCCATTAATCAAGAGAGATCTGAACCCAGTACAGTCTACAAATAAATCAGCATAATACTTGACATTGTTATCATCTCGGATGTATTCAATAGATCCATCCTCTCTCTTCTTATGACTTACAATGTTAGTGCGAATATGTTCAACAGATTGGCACCTATTCTCTTTCAACCATCGTGCTAGTTTAGTAGCATCAAAGTGAAATGCTGTATCTGAATCATGATCGAAACGATCAAAGTTATTTGTGATAACTCTACCCTCATGAATTGCTTTCATTTGTGGGCAATACCACTCAGCAAATCCATCTACACTCTCGCCAGTAACTGCTTGATGAATAAACCACCTTGAGGCATTCTTTTCCTCTAAGTTAAATCCAGTAGCATCAAGAGTATCAGCAATAAATGGGTAATGAAATGGGACATTAGGTTTATTGAAGTTCTCAAACCTAACACTATATTTGTAAGTCGCATCACAATCATTCATCCATTCATGATCTTTAAGATCAATAAACTTCATCCATTCGCGAATGAATTGTGTGGTTGATTCTCCTACACCAATAGGGGGAAGATCGGCAGAATCAATTAGAGTAATCTTCTTTTCAGGAAAAATCTTACTAAAAGTGGCGGCGGTCATCCAACCAGCAGACCCGCCGCCAACAATACAAATAGAATCAATAAACATAACGAAGATTATTCAATCAGACATCAGGGGCAGCATAACCAGACCAACCAGGATAACGCTTCCAGGCAGGAAGGGAAGGGTCAGTAGAAATACCAACGGGTTTATCTACACCAGGTTCTTCATTTTTAGAGAACTCAACCAGTTGCTCAAGAGTCATAGGCTCGTCAATATTTTCGGGACGAGGATTATCACGCTTAACAGCAGCGATATGATCTCTCCAGCGAGTACCACCGTCAAGAGTATCTTTATACATCATATCAAGTTGCTCACCAACATCTCCATAAGCAACCTTTCTTGCCATCATAGGATCTGTATAGGCACCTGTTCTTTCCACCCAAATCATCTGACCTCTAGAAGGTGACCATTCAAGTGTCCAATCATCTGTAACCTCATCGGGAGCATCTACCCACTGAATTGCTGCATCAGGACCATTATAAATTTCATAATCCTGACCAGGGTCCACGATTTCGTGAATATAACCCTCCCTACTCATTAAAACTTTTTTCATTGTTCTAGATGTCCTCCTGTACCTTGTTATTTATCAAAGGAAATGTGTGATAACAACCATACCAGGTCTACCATTAGACCCTCTATGACCGTTGTGATAACCGCTAGTGCCGCCAGATCCAGGGGCAGAATGGTTTTGATGATTATGGGCAAAGTGACCACCCTGAGGGTGTCCAGAGGCAACAGCACCACCCCAATAGGAAGAACCTCCAAGAGAAGATCTGTTGTGATGAGACTGACCTCCACCACCGTAGATATTTAAGTTACCACCAGATCCGTTGCCACCAAGACCACCAGAGTGCTGATTGTTTCTGTTAGCGCCATAACCACCAGAAGCAGACAGATAAGAACCAAAGGAAGATGAACCTCCATTGTTACCTGCACCTCTATAATATGTACCGTTAGATTGTCCTGAAACAGACACAGATACACTGCTAACACCTGACACATCGATTACTTCTTCAGAGTAACCACCAGCGCCACCAGATTCACCGTGACCTGATCCACCTCCACCACCGCCAACTACTTGGACCTTGATATATTTTACACCAGAAGGTTTGTTCCAAGTACCTGATGAGGTAAAGACTTGCATACTAGTAATATTACCAGTAGATCCAGGTGCTTGCCATACAGGCGAAGTACCATTACTGCTCAGGATATAACCGTTAGTGCTACTTGATTGTGACGGCAAGAAACGATTCGCACCTACACCACCAATAGTACCATTAATCTGTAGATTATCTACAATAAAACGATCACCATCAACAGTGATAGTATTATTGCCATTTAGGATGAAACCTGCTTCACCACTAAAGTCTTTTACATTGCGGACTCGAATTGCACTCATTGGATTTACTTGTAATGTGTGATAACAACCATACCAGGGCGACCGTTAGATCCTCTGTGACCATTAAAATAACCACTAGTTCCACCTGAACCAGGAGCAGAATGGTTTTGGTGATTGTGTGCAAAGTGACCACCCTGAGGGTGTCCAGAGGCAACAGCACCACCCCAATAAGACATGCCACCAAAGGAAGATTCATTATGGTGTGCCTGTCCACCACCACCATAGATGTTAAGATCTCCACCAGATCCTACACCACCAAGACCACCAGAGTGCTGATTGTTTCTATTAGCACCATAACCACCAGAAGCAGACAGATAAGAACCGAAGGAAGATCCACCACCGTTCTGTCCACCGCCTCTGTAATATGTGCCGTTAACTTGACCAGCAACAGATACAGATACAGAGTTAATCGATGTCACATTGATTACTTTCTCGGAGTAACCACCAGCGCCACCAGATTCACCGTGACCTGATCCTCCGCCGCCGCCACCGACTACCTGAACTTTAATATATTTTACACCAGAAGGTTTGTTCCAAGTACCTGATGATGTAAATACTTGCATACTGGAGATGTTTTCCGTAGAAGGAGCACCACCCCAATAAGCATTAGAACCATCAGAATAAAGAGATTTGCCTGCCTGATTTGTTTGGTCAGGAAGGAAATCATTTGAAGATCCAGAAATCTCACCATTGATAGTGATATCCTGAACGATTAATGTTTGGTTAGCGGCAACAGATCCCGAGCTAAAAGTGAAACCTACAGCATTTGAAAGATCCTTAATTGCAGCAACTTTTAGGGTACTCATGAGTTATCTGCTCTTGTGACTGTTTTTATTTATTTAGCAATTATAGCATATCTAGATATATATCTAGCGAATCCATAATGTAGCATGGGAGATGTAGTACGCTTCATCACTTTGACCCTGGTCCAAATCAGTTCTCTGATAAATTCGGATAGAACTTGCAGAGTGAGATTGCCAATTTGAATCAAAGGTAACATATCCCATTGTGGGATCATTACTACCATTCCAAGGTTCGTATGAATAGTCTACATTAGCGGTGAAATTAATACTAGCACCATAAGATGCAGAAGCATTATCAATATAGTTTCTATTCCAAGTTTTTCTCCAACTGGCGTAAGTTCGCGTACCTGAACTAGAACCACCTGTTGTTATTCTAACTTCATTGTATTCATTATCCCATGAGTCAACGAGGTGATAGATAGCGGTATATTTTATTTCAGAGTGAGATGGTATATTATTTAATGTGAGTTCATATGTTCTAGGAGAACCACCCCATCCATGAACATGGGCGTTACCAAAAGGTCCAAGTCTTGTCATATTATATTGCTCTTGGTAATTCCAATTACCAATGTAGGGACGAGAATCAGTGCCTTCTTGATACCAAATTCTTTCCCCAGGTCCACCTCCACCTGACATTTTCCAACCTAATGGACTAACTGCACCAGAAAAACCTATTGGCATTTTACTTATGAGAATGTAGATCCAGTTCCAAGAACATGGAAGTTATTTGTAGTACCCATGTTATGAGCAACAATAGCGAAGGTTACAACACAGATATCTTCATCCATATTAGGAGCACCACCACCTGCCCAGTAAATTGTCTGCCCCGTACCATTAACATTCAATGATGAAGGAACACCTCTAGATCCTGCATCTTTCATGATAACAGAAACAGTATAGATTCCCCTAGTTGTAGGGACATTAGTAATACTAAGAGTAAAATTACCACCCTCAGTCTTTTCAATTAAGAGACTACCACCATCATTGTAATTATGGGAGAGATTAGTGCCAGTTACATATGGCGTGAATCCTTCCTTTGTTTCAGAATAATGGAGAAGACCTTCTACATCAATATTTGTAGTCAATACAGATGAGAATGTCTGATCAGCAGCATCTTCACCAATAATATAGAAGTTAGCAGGATCTCTAACAATAACTTCATATCCTTGAGCAATGGTTACAGGACCCGCCATAAAAGCGTTTGTAAACTCATCACCAAGTGTATTGGGATCAATATCAATAGTTTCTTGAATAATGTTTGTATTGGTACGAATCATACCATTATCACCCAGTGAAGTACCACCTCCACCTACATCATCCCATCCAGGACTACCTTGACCAGTATCTGCAACATAAATTTCAGCAGCGTCAAGTTCAGTATTATAACGGATCGTACCAAAAGATATACCAGTTGGTTGGTTTGCAGTATCACCAGAAGGCAATCTCAAAATACTATCTGCGCTAGTAAATGATAATGCCTCGATGATTGCTTCTGTAGTTGGGGAAATCTGGTTCCCACTAATTTTGGTTAATGCCATTACTCTCTAGAGTCCTCCGATTATATTTAGATAGGCAATTCGATAATATGAACAGTATCCGTTGCTAACGGAGGATCAACAAAGACAACATTATTTCCACTAGCGTCAACCTGATAGTTACCAGTAATACCAGTATTAGTTGCAACCTGTGCAACACCATTCAGGAATACAAGAACAGAATTAGAACTATGTGAATAAGGTGCAGGATATGGTGTAATTGCGAATGTGGATGTTGTACCATCACCTTGATAAGTTCTGGTGACATACTTATCAGAACCTACAAGACCACGACCACTACCAGATACATTACCTTCGATTCTTACATCACCATTTACTTTAACTTTGTGTGTAGTTGAAGGAGCAACACCAATACCGATCCTTGCCCCACTAGCGTCACTACTAATATTAATGTCACCAGTATTCGTGAGACCAAACTCTCTCCAGGTTTGACCGTAATATATCCACCCAAGCGACTTGCCAGGTTGCCAATTAATATTATAGACAAGATCGCCGTCAGCGGGCGTAGTGTATCCTGTGATGTTTGCAAGATTGGGTCCATTTGATGGTGTTCCAGGGGTTAATTCTTTTGCAAGCAAAGTCTGCTTCAGAACTGTACCATCGGTGTTATAGTAAGTAATCTTTCTAGATGAAAGGTTACTAGTGAAGGTAGTTTGACCTTGGAAAGTAACAGGACCAGCAAAGATAGATTCCAACTGGTTAGATGCACCACCGATAACAGTCAGTTTGTCGGTAAGAACCAACTCGGAGAATGTCTCAATCGTTGTATTCTCTTCACCAACAACATTCAATTGTGCAATATCTTCGTTGGTGATTTGACCTGTAACTGGGTTGATAACCTGGTTACCAATGAACAAGTCACCGTTAGAGTTAAGACCAGAGTAGAAAGCAACACCTGCTTCTTCCTTAATAGACTGAGAGAACTTAACCTGATCTTGTGTCAGTGTTTCTACCTGAGTCTGCGGGAATGCGGTTGAATAGTTACCAGGACCAAATCCCAGATATTCAAAGGTGTGGTTACCTGATCTAAGGATGGAGTGACGACGGAGTTCACAAGGGATTGGTGCGACTGTTCCATCATTATTTTCGCGGATGTTAATCTTCCTTGTTTCTTCATCACCAGCACGAGCAGTCAGTTGAATAGAGGACAGTCTCTTATTAATAGAGTCATAGTTAGGAGTTGTACCTGGTTGTGTCCAACCAGTATCAGTCAGTAAGAATTCTGTTGCCTCTTTTGTGATTGATCTCTTTGGATCTTTGTTCGGCGTCGGTGTTGCGCCATCCGTTGAACTGACGAGTCCGATAGTAACATTGTCAGCGACGGATACCGAAGCAACAGGGTCAGCAACAGGGTTGTCTCTGTCAAATGTAGGATAGACTTCGTTGACATTTTGAGAGAACTTTCTGTCGTTGAAATTAGAAGTCGAAGGTGCAATAGATGCACAAAGCAGGGTAAGGTAGAAGATACCATCAGCAACACCTCTCTCGTATTCTTGGACAATCTCAATATCGTAAATATAGAATGCACGATTGAGATTATAATTGGTTGTATCACTATTCAGAGGTTGTAAGACATAACCACTGATAGGATTACGAGGCAGGGGATTCGTCTTGTCCTTATCGATCACATAGCGTACACGATAAGTTCTATCTTGCAAGTCTCTTGCGTCAGGAATCCTCTTAAGGAATGTAGTAGGAGTGAAGTTTACATTAGCATATCTCTGACCAGATGCCATTTGAGATGCCAGTGTTGAATAGATTTCATTATTAACATTATCGGTCTGGATATACCAACCACCGATCACATCAGATACACCATTGATTGTATATGTGTTACTATCAAACTGGATAGGAGATCCAGGAGTACCAGGTGTTTTACCAGATACATCAGGACCATAAGGTGTAATAGATGCAGATCTAATCTCTGTTACAGGATTAGCAGTCGTACCAGATACTAACTGGCAGTTGATAGTATCTGCAACAGCGTTCTCACCCGTGCCATCCTGACGAGCACCAATGGTGAAACCTTGGACCCTAGATGTAGGAGCTGAAGTTTCAACTGTGTATCCATAGAGATAGAGTCTGGAACCGACTGGTTCTGAAATGGATCCTGCAAGTGAGATTGCGATGGCATGTGTTCTTTGAATGTCAATGTTTACCCAGTTAACAGATATTTCTTCACCGAAAATTACATTGCCATTAACTGTTCCTGTGTTGGATGCTGTAAGAGTAACAACTCTAGTATTAGTATTGACTGTGCCAACTGTTGCACCTTCACCAATACCTTCACCGCTTACAGGCATACCTTCTAGAACACCTTCAATAGATCCATCATTGATAAGTGTGATCTGGGATTGACCAGTAGCACCAGTTGCTGTTGTAGAGATAACACCCAGAGACTTAGGAGGAATGATGTGTGTGATAGCACCTGCTTTATCTTTAGAGAAAGATTCTTTCTTGAATCCTGCAGACCTAAGAGCTGTATTACCGAAGTTACTGTTAGAGTTAGTAATCGACATGTCACCGCCGCTGAAGGCACTGAAGTGACCGAAATATCCCACAGCGAACACCGAAACAGCCTGAATAAATGCGTCGTTTGAGCAAACAATGTGGTTATGTCCCCATCCTTTACGATACTCAGCGAAACCATCCAGGTGAGCACCATCACCAGCAGTTGCTACATCATAGTTACCAG
>MDTC01110961.1_pt1 | contig 13396 bp, 8 predicted proteins | sample 811181 | NCBI WGS metagenome assembly MDTC01 (sample SAMN05326644, study PRJNA326480) | marine metagenome | isolation source: seawater | place: Pacific Ocean: North | collected 2011
CTTGATCGCGCCCTCGCCGGAGCCACCCTCGGGGCCTTCCGCGCGCTCGCGCTTGATCGCGCCTTCGCCCGGGCCGCCCTCGGGGCCAGCCGCCTTCTCGCGCGCCTCGCGGCTGTGGTCGGAGTACTCGGCCTCGCCGACCTCGCCCTCCTCGCCAGCTGCGGGACCCTCGGCCTTGTCACGCTTGATCGCACCCTCGCCGGGGCCGCCAGAGGGCGCCTCCGCCTTGGAGTACGAGCGGGCCACGACCGCACCGGCGAGCGCGCCGACCGCCGCAGAGACGGCGGAGGTCATCACGATGTCGCTGGCGGTGAGTTCGTCCTCGCCCATGTCGTCGAAGGACGACACCACGGCCTCGGTGGTCACCACCTCGACCTCCACCTCGGTGAAGACCTCCTCGGTGACCGTCTCCGTGGTGTTGCTCGGGACTTCCTTCTTGGCCTGCTCGGCGATCTCCTCGGCCGTCTCGTCATCGGTGACGACGACCTTCTCGCCGGCCTTGAACTCCTCGGTGACGTCGTCCTTGCCGTTGGCCTTGGCGATGGCCTTGGCATCACCTCCGGTCTTGTCGGCGATGGACTGCGAGGTGTCGCCCGCCTGGGCGGTCACCACGGTCACCTTGTCGAACATGCCCTTGATGATGAAGTCGTTCGCCGCCTTGCCGCCGGTCGTGATGTAGTGGATGTCGATCTCCTGGATGGAGAGCGCCACCTGCGCACGCTTGGGCGTGCCATCAGCCGAGAACATGAGCAGCGTCGTCGTGAGCTTGTCCACGACGCCAGCGAACGAGATGCCCTGCTTGCCCCACTTGAAGCGCACGAAAGGCGGGCGCTTGGTGGGCTTGTCGTCCACCGGGTCGGTGGTCTCCGTGGGAGACACCATCCGCTGGAGGTGCTTGACCCAGGTCTCCATGACACTGTCGGTACTGTCCGTCGTGTCGAAGATGAGGGTCATGTCGAGCTTGGACGGATCCTTGGACTGGTACTCGGCGTTGACATCGAGATTCTTCATGTCAACGTTCCACTTGCCGCCCTCCGTCAGCTTCAGATCAGTAGGATTGAACTGCACAAAGAACGCGCTGGAGCCTTCGGAGATTGCGGCCGCCGACTTCGCGTCGTCCGCCTCCAGCAGGTAGAACGCGGCCCTGGTGAGCTTGGGATCACCACCACTTTGCGTGCCCATCGGGGTCCTCCACGCTGCGGGTCTTGATACTCTCGAGCTCGCTCAAGACAGACTCGAAAACGTCCTTCTTGAGCGCCTTCATATTGGGGTACTTGTCATTGGAGCCGGGGCCGGAGCCACCGGTACTCGCGCTACCCGGATCGCTGTCCGACATGCGGACATGCGACTGGGCATCCTCGACCCGTTGCTCCACCTCGGCGAGGTGGATGAGGTTCAGCAGCTTGTTCGCAAGCTGCGTGACTCGGGCCGCACCGAGCCCAGAAGAGCTCTCTGCGGACGCGACGGGGAAGAACTGGCGAGGGCCGCCCGAGGAGGTCCGAGAACTGGCGGCCTTCGGGCGAATGAAATCGGGATCGGGCGCGGTGCCACGCATGCGCAGGCCCATCACGTGACGAGCCTCCTCACGGCGCTCCTGACGAGCGGTCTGCTCCAGGGTGACGATGCGCTCGACGAGCTTGACCGCCGGGGCAGGCAAGGCGCTGCGCAGCTCGGTCTGGGTGTAGCGCCCATCGGAGACCAGCTGGGCGATCTCCTGCGGGCTCGACGCGCGGGCGAGCGCGTTGACGATCGGGTGTTCCGCCCGGAAGCTCGAACGTTCGCCGATCATACGGTCACGGCCACCGGCCCTGCTGGACGACGCGTCGCGCTGGGCCCAGGTGGGCACATCCTCGAACGCGGCCTGGTCGAGCTCGGCTCCCTGGGTCCGGGCCAGGGTCACCCCGCTGGGACCGCTCCGCGGACGGCGGCGGCGCACAGCGTTCGGGGTGCGGGACTCCGCGGCGATTGCGCGGTCCCCGCTGAAGGGGCGACGGGCGGTGCCGGACGGAGCGCGACGACCCTGCATCCGCGACAGTGCGCGGGTCGAGGGCGACTGACGGAACCCGGGTGCGGCGGTCGCCTCCTCGGCAACCTCCACATCCTCGCCGCCGGCGAGCACCGCGGCGCTGTCCGCGGGAGAGAGGGGCCGGAAGGCCGGGACGCGGCCGACGGGCTCGGCCCCGCGACCGACGGTCCGGTCGGCGGCCTCGCCCCGGGCCTCGATGCGACCGGCGAGCGCCTCCCGACCGGCGGGGGTGCCGGTGGCACGCTCGCTCTCGGCGACCTCGAGCCAGGAGAGATCCCCGGCCAGACGGGCGAAGCGCACCGGACTGACCGCGACACGCTGACCGCGGCCGAGGGCCTTGGCCAGACGGGTGCGACCCGCGCTGGACGAGACATCCGTACGACCTGCGGAGACGCCTGCGTCGACCAGGCGGCTGGCTGCCCAGCCGGAAGCGCCGGCGGGCACGTTGCGGACGCGGGTGACGACGTTGCGACGCGCGCCCGGGGTCGGGGTGCCGATGACCCGCTCGCGGGCCTCGACGAAGACCGACGACTCGCCAGGCTGGGCCCGGCGGGCAGTGGTGCCGGCAGGCCGTGCGCCACGGGTCGCAGCGGGGCCGATCCGACCGGGTGCATCCTCCGTCGCGACACTCGGGGCGTCGAAGCCCTCGAGGACGACGTCCAGACGCGGCATCCACGCCAGCTGGGAACGACGGACGCCCCCGCGACGAGACGCGTCGACGCTCTGACCAGCGGTGCGGGAGACGACGCTGGCGCCCATGTCGACGTAGGCCGTGGGGCGACGCGTGATCTGCCCGACGCCGCGGCTGTCGACGCGGACGGCGGACTCGGCACGGGCCGCCACGCGGGCGGTGGTCGGGACGCGCTCCGCGGGGGGGGCGTCGGCGAGGTCCAGGGCCTCGGTCAGCTCGGGTTCCAGGTAGGAGACCGGACCGACGGAGAGCACGGCGCGACCGCGGCGGAGGCCACGGACGCGGTCCCGACCGATGGCGCGCGCAGTGGGCGCGACGGCGGAGCGGCGACCGATGGACGACGGGCGGCTGCCCGCCTCGGCCGATGAGACGGCACGGGCTGCGGGAGCACGGCCGACTGCGGCCATGTCGCCAGAGGCTCGCGCGGCGGCCAGGGTGGCGCCCACGGGGCGATCGAACCGGTCGGCGCGCACGACCCGAGCCGCGGCGGCAGACGTGGCCACGCTGGGCACGACCGCGCGGTCACGACCGGTGTCGCGCCCCTGCACGTCGCGCACGGCCGACTCGACGGACCGGCGAGCGGCCCGGGCAGTCGGACGGTCCACCACCTCGTCGGCGGCGGCATCGTCGACCTCGGCGAGCGTGGGGTCCAGCAGGGTCTGCGACGGCGTCCACACCGTGCTGCGGCGAACGGTCTCACCGCGAGCTGCGCGGGGTTCGGCGCCAGCGCGCGCGGTGCGGGCCGCCGGGCTGGTGTCCGGCGACTCGGCACGGGCCGCCATGCGCTCGACGACGGACGGCTCGACGACGGACTGCTCGGCGATCCGGCCAGCGCGCGAGATGACATCGGCCCGCGCGGCGACCTCACGGCGCCCCGAGCGGACGGCACGGTCGACCACGGCAGCCCGACCCGGCTGGGTGAGCGCCTCGGCGGCGGTCTCGGGAGCCTCTTCGGCCTCGAGGTGCACCATCGGACCGTGCGTGGGCCACAGGGCCCCACCCGCGGAGAGACGACGGAGCGAGTCCCCGCGACGCACGGCGCGGGCGACGCCGCGGCTGGTCGGTGCGACGACCGGCGTGGCAGCCGCACGGCTGGCGATCGCAGTCCGGCGCGCGGGCGCGGAGGCACCCCGCCGGACCGCACCCTGCCGGACCGCGACGGCGGAAGCGGGGGCGGAGGCGGCAGGGCTGATGCGGACGTCGCGGGTGTACGCGACCGGACGGGTCAGCACGCTGCCCGGCCTGGCCGAAGCCACGCCACGCAGAGCCGCGCGAGCCGCCGGCGGCGTCGCACTGGAAGGGGTGACCGTCCGAGGTGAGGAGACGACGGACGGCCGTGCACCCGCGCGGTCCATGGGACGCGCGGCGGGCGACGCTCCGACGGCAGGACGGCGGCCAGCAGCGCGGGAGGTCCCGACGCGGGGCTGGCCCGGCGCCGCGTCTGCGGTCGGGGCGAGATCGGTGATGGGCTCCAGCTCGGGCTGGAGGACGGTGGCGGTCGGGGCCCACAGGGCCGAACGACGGACCACGTGGGCGGCGCGCGGCGCGGCCACCTGCAGTCGACCGCGCGCGTCCCGGGCGACGGGCGTGGAGCGGCCGACGGCACGCACGGAGGGCGACGTGGTCTCCTGGCTCCCGAACGCGGTGCGCAGGGCGATCCGGTCGACGAGACCGTCGACTGCGGCGAGGGTGGCGACCGGGGTGCGGCCGACCGTCGGAGCGGGTGCTGTGCCCACCCGGATGGTCTGGCGCTCCGCCGGGAGCGAGGCGCTGCGGACGCGCGGGGAGACCGCTCGGGTGGCCACGAGCTCGACCGCGGGGAACGCGTCGCGCCGAGCGGCGCGCGCGGCCGGGGCGGTGCTGGCCGCCATACCGGTGCCGGCCGTGCGGGTGCTGGCCATGCGGGCGGAGGGGGCCACCGGGCCGGCTGACCAGCCCGACGCCTCGAGCGCGTCCTCGACGATGCTGGCGACCGGCTCCGGCTCGACGACGACGTAGGAGGTCGGCAGACCGAAGATCGAGCGCGAACGCCCGGCTTCGGCGCGACGAGAGGCGCGGACCGTGCCGCTGGTGGTGCGGACCTCGCTGCGGCGGGCACCGATGGGCGTCACCGCACGCGCTGACGTGACCGGACCGCGGGTCGGCGACTCGGTGCGCTGGTCCAGGCGCTCCTGCAGGCGGACGCGACGCTCGGTCGCGTTCATGGCGCGGGCGACGGCGGACCGGGTCGGGGTGACGGTGGACCGGGTCGGGGTGACGGACGGCACCGCGCGCGGGACGATGGAGCCCGGCGCCGGGGTGGCGGCCGCCTCCGCCCGGGCGACGACGCGAGCCACAGCCTCGTTGGCTGGGGTGACGCTCTGGGTGACCGCGCGCAGTCCGCGGGTCAGGGTGGGTCGGACAGCCGCTTCCTGCGTGCGCTCCACGCGTCGGGCCAGCTTCTCCGTGGGCGGCACCGAGGGGATCGCGGTCGCGGGGGCGACCTCCACCTGGGGACCGGCGCGGCTGGCCGAGCGCTGGGTGCGCACGTCGCGGGTGGCCTGGGTGACCGCACGATCCGGGCGGGTGCGCGGGGCGACGCGCTGCACGTCGTCGAAGCCCGTGGTCTCGGGCACCACGGCGGGCGGCTCCTCGAAGGTCAGCGAGACCAGCGAGGGAGCGCCCCACATGGCGGGACGCAGGGCGCGCTGACCGCGGCCGACACCCTCGAAGCGGGCGGCGACCGACGCGACCGGAGAGGCACCCGTACGGGGCGCGGCCTGCACCGTGGCGCTGGCAGCGCGACGGGCGACCGGCGGCAGGGCACGCAGGGCCTCGCGGACCACGCGCTCACGACGGTGGGCAGGCGCTTGCTGGACCCGACGGGCCGCGCTGCGCAGCACCCGGGCCGCGTCGTCCTGCATCTTGCGGGCCTCGGCCAGGAGCGTGACCGCCTCGTGCGCCCGAGAGTCCCCCGCAGAGGCGGGAAGGATGGGCTGGGCGTGCTCGGCCTTGGCCAGGGCGCGTGTGAGCGGACGCTCGGCGCGGACGACCGGCGTGGTGATGCTGCGCGGACGGACCGCGCGAACGGGCGCCTCCGCCTTGGTGATCCGACCGGCGGACCGGTCGCTCTGCGGCGGGGCGATGGTGAGGGTCTGGGGGGCGCGGTGGGCTCGACGAGCGCGCGGCTCCACCGAGCGAGAGCGGCCCCAGCGGCTGACCGGCTCCTCGACCTCGGCGACCTCGGTGAAGGCCTCCTCGGGCTCCGTGTAGATGAAGCTGGACTCGTACAGGGAGGCGTGCGACGGACGCGCGGTGCGCTCCAGCCCACGGGCCCGAGCCATGCGAGAGCGGACGCCGGGGCGCTCGCGCTCGGTCATCTCGATGCGGTCGAGCATCCGGCGGCGCGAGCTGGGCTTGCGGCGCTGGGCGCGGGAGCGCTTCACCTGACGGGACATCCGCGCCATCAGCTGGGCGGCGGTCTCGTCCTCCTCGACGAGCTCCTCCTCGTCATCGGGAGGAAGCGTCAGATAGACGAGGTCGAAACCACGCAGTGCCCGCGGCGAGGACGCCCAGGGGTCGTCGACGCCGAGTCGGTCGAAGATGGCGGAACCCTTGCGACCCGCGGTCCTCCCGAGTCGGGAAGACAGCCGCTGGGACAGCCGGTGGCCGAGCACAGATCGGGTCCGTAGTGTCATGGACCAGCCCTCGATCAGAACAGAAAAGCGTGGCGGCGAACCGCCGGAAGAACTCTAGCAGAAGATCAGGAGGGTTCCTTGATGGTCAACCCGCCGTGGGCGATCTCCAGCGTCTCGAGCGCGAGGTCGGAGCCCCCGGAGGAGAGGCTGGGGCCCTCCCAGGAGACCGGCCACGCGTCCTTGAACTCGTAGCGACGGATGGGCGCGCCCGACGCATCGTGCAGAACGATGGCGCCGGTGGACTTCTTGGGGTCCGTGCGGAGCCCATCGGTCATGAACTTGTCCTGGATGTACTGGCTGCGCCAGTCGACCAGCTGGTTGTCCGCGGAGGAGGCATAGCGGAGCGTGATGTTCTCCCACTTGGACTGCCCGACCCGCTTGTGGGTGCGGCCGTTCAGCCCGCCCTCCTTGATCTCGAAGACCTCGGCGGAGGTCTTGAGACCCGAACACTCCATGAAGTGCGCGATGGGCTTGTCGCTGTCGCCCCAGTAGAGCGCGAAGTTGAAGTTGCCCCAAGGGTCGGCGTAGTTGACCTCGGCCTTGGTGGGCTTCTCCCGCGGCGTGTCGTAGTTGGTCTTGGTCTCGACGATACGGCGGGTGAACTTCTTGACCGAGACGGCCGTGACGCGAGCTGCGACGGTCATGCCGCGCGCCCCCATCTTGGTCGTACCCCGTCGGGAGTTCTGGATGGCCGCGGTCACCGTGCGGGTGTTGACCGCAACCGTGCCCTTCGTGGAGGCCTGGATCTTCTGTGTGACGCCGCGACCCGTCTGGTAGGTCTGCTTCTTGATCGTGCTCGTGACACCTCGTCCAACCTTGTAGCTGGACTTCTGGTGCTTGATCGCCTGCACGACGCCGCGCTGATACTTTGCCATTAAATCCCTCCACTGGTGCCATCTGCACCGAGACGGAGCTCTACTAGAATATACTCTGCTGTAGAAATCGGTCTGAGCTTGATGACGACGTTGATCTGACCAGCGTCTCTCAGCTCCGTAGGGTTCGTCTCGCCATCGCACTTGACCAGGTAGTCCTGGCCCGCGGCTTCCCCGGTCAGAAGACCGGATGACCACATCTGGTCGAGTCGCCCTCTCACGATCCGGGTGATGATGCTCCAGAGCTCGGGCGTCTGATTCTCGAAGACCGCCCATTCAGAATCGCGTCGGACCTGCTCGCAGACTAGCGAGACCACCCTCCGCGAGTTCACATGTATCCAGTTCGGGTCCGTTGACAAGGTCCGAGCGCCCCAAACCACGACTCCCCGCGCTGGCTGCGTCAGGACCGGGTTGATGTTGTGCTCGGTCAGCTCGCCGCCCTCGCGGAAGCGAAGCTGCACTGACGGGTGGGTGACACCCCGGACCACCTCGTTCGCCGGTGGCCAGCCGACCCCGAACGGCTTGTGCTCGTTCTCGACCCGGGCATAGATGCCAGCGATGGGTCCCGACGGCGGGAACTCCTCGTCCCCGCTCATGAGCCACGGGTAGTAGACCGCGCCGTAGCTGGCGACGGGCTTGTTGCGCTTCTTGAAGTCGTCCACCCAGTCGATGAGGGGCTGATCGTGCAGCTCCCGCGGCGGGTCGATGATCAGGAAGCGGTTGTTCATCTCCTCGCAGTGATTGAGCAGCATGCCCCAGATGGGGTCACCGCCGACCACGGGCTTGTTGCCCTGGAACGTGAGCGGGAGGTAGCCGAGGCACGGCATGCAGAGCAGGCCGAGGTCCTCCTCGCCGCGGAGCCGGTCCACGAGGGCGTGGAAGAGCCGCTCGAAGGGATCGTTCTCCAGGAGATCCTGCTCGGTCTCGATGAGCAGCCCGAAGAGGTGGCAGACCTCGCCCCCGTTCTCGAAGAAGCCACGGACCGCCCGGCGCGCTGCTGCGTCGAAGAGCAGCTTGCCGGAGTTGCGCTCGAGCTGGTCCCAGGTCTGAAGCCGGAGCTCGAGGAAGTCGCCGACGCTGCCACCGCGCGGCCAGCGGTCGCGGGTGACGACCCCGATGACACCCAGCACGTCGCTGCGTACCGTCTCGGTCTCCCGGACGATCTCCTTGGCGTGCTGGACGATGATTCCCGGATGCACGTACACCTCGTCAGAACAGAGCGGGCGGGGGGGCCCAAACCAGAGCGAGCCCCCGAGTGGGGGGGCCTCGCTTCGAGCGGTCAACGACTCTTGTTGATCCGCTCGTTGATACCAGAAATCTCACGCACCCAGGCGTGGCGTTCTTTGTGCGTCACCGCCAGGATCTCCTCGCGGCTCCAGTGGAAGTGATAGGCGATGAACGCTACCTCCTTGAAGATGTTCTCCAGGGGGTAGCTGACTATTCCCCCAGGCGACCAAACTCCTTCTCGAAGACGTGGCCACACTCGGGGCAGGTCACGCGGACCGTCGCCTCATCTTCGTTGATGCGATTGTACATCTCCTCGAGGAAGCGCAGGTCCGCCGCGAAGAGGTTCTCGATGATGCCGGTGTTGACGTCGTTGAGCGTGCCGATGCGCTTGATGACGCGCGAGAGCAGCACGATGATGAGGTACGCGCGGTTGCGCTGGACGCGAAGGTCGTTCAGCGGGACGATCTCGTCCTTGGCGTTGGCGAGGCGCATGACGCCTTCGCGGTGGACGTTGCCGTCGTTGTCGACATACCCGACGGGAAGGACGAACTCGTACTCAGTCTTGAGTTCCATGGAAGGGGCTCTCCAGGGCTTGCCCTCGTGGGCCAGATCGAATCAGCGCAGATAAATCAGGTTCGAAGGAAAGAACCCGTCGACGCCAGAGCGCCGCCGACGGGGCGGGGCCCACCGGCGACCCGAAGGTCTCCGGCGGGCCGGGGGCTGGCTACTCGTCGATGAGCGCGCCGCCGTCCCACTGACCGATCGAGAAGATCACGAACTCGGCCGGCTTCACGGGGCAGACGCCGATCTGGACGTTGACCTGGCCCGCGTCGATGAGGAAGCGGGGGTTCGTCTCCTCGTCGCACTTGACGTAGAACGCCTCCTCGGCGGTGGCGCCGAAGAGCGCGCCCGAGCGGTGCACGCGGGAGAGGAAGGCGCGGACGTCGCGGGTCAGCTTCTTCCACAGGGCCTGGTCGTTCGGCTCGAAGACCGCCCACTGGGAGCCGAGCATGATGGACTGCTCGATGAAGATGAACAGGCGGCGGACGTTGATGTACTTCCAGCTGGGGTCGGACTTGGTGGCCAGCGTACGCGCACCCCAGACCCGGATGCCCCGGTCCTTGAAGATGCGGATGACGTTGATGCCACGGTCGTTGTACTGACCCTGCTCGATCCGGTTGATGTTCTGGGACAGGCCCGTGATGCCCATCACGACCTCGTTGGCCGGGGCCTTGTGCACGCCGCGGTCGGTGTCGACGCGGGCGAACACGCCACAGATGTGGCCGGAGGGCGGGACGTACAGCTCGTTGCGGGCCGTCTTGATCAGCTTGCGGCGCAGCGGGCCGGTCACGTTGATGTGATCCTGGTCGCCGTTGAACCAGCTGGGCTTGGTGACGCGCAGCCAGGGCACGTACATCGCGCCGTAGCCCTTGTCGGACGCCGGGATGTCCATGTCGCCCATGCTGACGATCGGGCCGTCGAGGATGGCGAAGCGATCCTTGCGGGTCTCGCAGTGCTCCAGGGTCTCCTTCTGCTGCTGGAAGGTCAGGCCCGGGGAGACGTGCAGCGCCATGTCGTCGACGTCGTCGAACGCGTAGAGACCCAGCTTGTCGGCCTGGTTCTCACGGACGGAGCACTCGAGGTCCTGGACGCCCATCAGGTAGACGTAGGCCTTGCCGCCACCGTTGTCGTAGAAGCCGTTGACGGCGGCGACGAAGTTGAAGACGGAGGGCTGGGACAGCCAGGAGCGGAACTCCTCCTTGAGCGCGTCGTCGGAGCCGAGGGCCTCGAAGACCGCGTCGGCGGCGTCGTCCGGATCGTCGATGTCCTGGCCGACCAGGTCCACGATGGAGCGGGTCGCGCACAGGTACTCGGCGAAGTAGCTCTGCAGCCAGCGGAAGAACTCGGACTTGTTGGTCACCGGGAACGGCGGGACCGAGTACTCGCTCATCATCGCGGTGCCCTGGGCACCCTCGAAGCTGTAGCCGTAGACCTCGAGGAACTCCTTCGCGGTCTTCGGAGCCGGCTTGTCGATGGCGAAGGTGGCGCCGACGGTGTTGAGGAGATCCTCGACCGCCGCGTCATCCTCGGTCACGACCTTGCCGGCCGCGTCGAGCACTTCCTCGTTGACCTCGACGGACTCCTTGCCCACCGTGATCTTGGTCATGCCCTTGCCACCCTTGCCGATGCTGGGCTTGTGGCCGTTCAGCTCGAGCAGCTTCTTCACGTCCTTCACCGCGGAGCGCTTCAGGTTGAAGGCCGTGGTGAGGGCGGTCACAGCATCGTCGGAGTTGCCGGCGACCTTGCCGGAGGTGTCCACGAGCTGGGGGACGACCTTGCCGCGCACGGTGCGGGTGCCGTCGGTACCGGTGATGGCCACCGCATCGGTGGGCGGCTCGAACTGGAACAGTCCGAGGAAGCCGGGGACACTGGTCGCAACGCCGCTGATCGGCTTGGGACCGGAGTCGACCTCACGGATGTAGACGCCAGGGGTATGGTATTCCATCGCTGTTTAGCCCTCGTCGTTGTTGGTCTCTGCGGGACGAATCCCGAACCCGCGCGGACCGATTGGGTTCTGCCTCTTGGTGTCGGGTCGCGTCTTCATCCGACCGCCTACGCGGCCGTTTGGACGTTCCCCTGGCGGACGTTCCGACTCGAAGGAATCGAGCCGACCCGTCCGAACTGTGGTCGGAGGCGCCGAAACGAGTGGCCCGCGGATGGCACAGCGGGCCTGATACGTCACAAAAGGACGATACGGCGCTTCATGAATCGTGAAGAAGTTGATGGCGTCACCGACGGTGAAGTCATCGCACATGGCGAGCGCGACCTTCTCCATGATGATGCCGTCCCCGGTGTTCTCGATGCCCCAGTCTGCCCCGTTCGAGTCAACGACACGATTGTCGGGGAGGACGTAACGGCGGGGACGATACAACAGATGAGTGCCGTGGTGGAGCCGCATCATGACCCAGCCGAGAAGACGCTCGGCGTCACTCCTGAACTTGGAGTGCACAGCGATCATGTAGTAGAGCTCGAGATAGAGAGGCGGCCACTCATAGTACAGGGTGCTGTTCTCGGGTTGCTCTTCATCAGCGACCGAGAACGGAGTCGTGCGGTACCGCTTGGGGTTCTTCAGCGCGTCGTTCTGCTGAAGCCGGTACATGTAGATGTAGATGACCTCCTCGCGGTCCTTGGGGACGAACGAGAGGTCTTCCTCGAGCCTGGGCGGGGGCGTGCCCTCGGGCCAGCCGTCGAGGAGGAAGCGCTGCAGCGCCTCGGTGATCTCACCGATGGTGTTGTCAGCCTGGTTCGGACCTACTTCGAAGCCTTCCGGGAGGACGCGCTCCATCAGACGCCTCCAGGCTGCGAGTCGAGCCGACGGTCCACGCTCGCCAGCCACTCGTCCACGCCCGGCGGGGCGGCGAGGGGTGCGGGGTGGATGTCCAGGGCCTTGATCGGATTGCCGACGATGGGTTCACCCTTGAAGGCGCGACCGGCGCGCATCGGGAGCTCGCGCTGCTCCAGGCGGGAGCGCGCCTGCACACCGGCCTCGAACACCTTGCGGCGTCGGCCCCGGTGGGTCTCCTGGCGGTAGGGGTACTTCACGATGCGGATCAGCAGGGGGGCGTTGGGTTCGGGCTCGACGAGGCGGCGGTTGTTCCGCACCGTGCGATCGAGGTTGATCTTGGCGGAGACCAGCCCTTCGAACACGCGCAGCTCACGGTCGCGCTTGACGAGGCGACCCGGGATCGAGCGGTCCTTGTGCAGACGCTCGCCGGGGAAGCTCCGGTGCAGCCGGGCATGACGTGTGATGGAAGGAATGGGACCCCCTGTCCCTCGCGGGACGCGATCCTCACCATCGATTCCGACAGAGATCAAGTCCCGGGACCAGGATCGCCCTGAATCCGAAGACGATTCCGTCCGCCCGGGCCTCGTGAGCCGTGATACCGTCGGGGCATGCAGGGACCGCGAAAGAAGTCCGGCGGCGCTGCCGGCCAGTCGATCGGCGAAGCCAACGCACGGGGCGCCATCAAGGACCCCGGGGCGGCGCGCATGCTGCGCATGGGCGAGGCGCTCGGCAACGATGAGCTGAAGCGACGCATCGATCAGGGCAACGCCAGCCGGGACGAGCTGCTGGCCCACCTGGCTCACCGCCTCGGTGCGATGCGCGAAGCCCAGGTCCGCGAGGCGAACTTCGGCAACGACAAGATGCGCACGGCCTGGAAGGACATCTCCGACATCCACAAGGAAGACGTCACCAAGCCCGATCCGACCCGCTACCACGAGGCCGCCAAGCTCTACGAGATGGCCGCCTACCAGCTCTGTCGCGGGGCCCTGGGCCGGGGGGCGCAGATCGTGGAGCAGGCGATGGAGGCGGAGCGCAAGGCCTTCGAGGGTGCGGGCTCGCAGATCGGCCTGAAGGACCTCGAGCCCGAGAGCGACGGTCCCGCGGTCATGGAGGAGATCCAGCCCGCCCAGGCGTGCGCGCCGACAGACCTGCCAGCCGAGATCGAGAAGCTCGCTGACGAGGTCCAGCGCGACGAGACCCAGTTCAAGGACCTCCCCAACAAGACGCGCGCCCGGGACCCCTGGTGGACGCTGGAGGAGGAAGAGGAAGAGGAGGGCGCCCCTGGCGACGCTGGTTGACGATCTCACACGGCTGGTCGCGTTCGAGTCCGTCTCCCACCGGCCGGTCGCTCCCCTCGCCTCGTGGCTGGCCGAGCAGCTCGAAGCCCTCGGGCTGCGGGTCTGGCTGGTGTCCGATCCGCACCAGGACGGCAAGCACAACGTGGTTGCCTCGCTGGGGCCGGAGGGCACGGATGGCCTGGCGATCACGGGCCACATGGACGTCGTGCCCACCGAGGGCCAGCCGTGGACCACCGATCCCTTCGTCCTGACCACGCGC
>MDTC01009205.1_pt1 | contig 13395 bp, 16 predicted proteins | sample 811181 | NCBI WGS metagenome assembly MDTC01 (sample SAMN05326644, study PRJNA326480) | marine metagenome | isolation source: seawater | place: Pacific Ocean: North | collected 2011
GAGGTATTGACCTTGACTATGGTGCAAAAGTACAAAGTCATAGCAGTAACACCAGTGTTCCTTTGTGTCAGAATACAAATAACGATTGTAAAGACTTATTTAGAATGACAGTTAACATATACAGTGGTAGTAACACTACTGCACTTGCTAGTTATAGCCACGAAGTTATATTAGACTACAACGGCACACAAGAACATAGTTGGAAAACATCTATAGGTAGCAACAACTATGGACTAGGACTAGAAGCAGAACTAGTGATGTTTGGTGTTGACGCTGGATATACTGGTGGTTATTATGGACCGATTGTAAGCGACCCCTGGCTCACTGTTACATATGATGTTATAGGTTACATTACAGAAACTATTACAACATATGTAACTGAGCAGGTTATTAGTTATGTTACTGAGCAAGTAATAACATATGAAGAAGTAACTAATATAGAATTAGTGGATAGGACATTCACTACAGAACTAACAGATACAACTACAGTATTCACTAGTGAGTACATAGGCGATCCTATAGTAGATATACCTGTAGAAGAAGTTGATGTAGGAGAAGAGTTTACAGTTGAAATTGAAGACGTAAATGGAGATGTAATTGCTGAATTTACAGTAGAAGTTGTTGAAGTTGATGCAGGTGTAGTAGAAGTACAAATAGAATCAACAGATAGTTCAACAGGAATGGTAGAGATTGAAACTGTAGCAGTTGTAGAAACAATACAAGAAATTGAAACATTAGACACAGGAATGGATTCTAGCATGGATACAGGCAGTGTAATGGAAATGGAAATTAGTGTTGATAGTGTCGATTCAGTATCAGATCTAGCAGATGTTGTAGAAATAGAAGTTGATGCAGGCTCTACAGATACAGTAGAAGTTGAAGTAGAAGTAGCAGAAGTTGAAACTACTGTTGAAAGCACATCTGAAGTAAATACAAGTAGTACAATAGAGGAAACTAGCACAAACGATGCAAATGAAGCCGGAGCAGATCAAGGAACTACAGAAACGTCAGAAGGAGGAGCAGAGACAGAAGGAACTGAAGCGGAGTCCAATGGAGACGCTGGAACCGACGAGTCCACTTCTGATAGCGGCGATAGCGGGAATGAAGAACAAGAATCCAGTGACGTTCAGGAAAACGAATCCGAATCAAGTGAGACCGAGGAAGTACAAGAGTCCAGTAGTGATGTGGAAGAGTCAGTGGGAGACAGTGAGTCAAACAGTGACGAAGGGGAAGGATCAGATGACGGAAACGATAACAAAGAGAGTTCTGACAAATCTGGATCCAAAACCAAAACAAAAGTAAAAACAAAAGTATCTAAAAGTCCTAAAGAAGTTAAAAAAGCAACTAAAGCGGCAATAACTAAAAAGATATTACAACAGATTTCAATAGCGGCAAATCAAAGTTTTGCGGCTGGTGAAAACCTTAGACTTGTGTTATTAGCAACACAAGGTGATACTGAAACATTCAAAGAGTATCAATTAAAATTACCTCAACAAAATACAGTATGGTATAATGATCAAGGCATATATCAAGATGTGCCACAGATAAAAGATCCATACGGTGTGCTATTCAGTTTAGCACAAGATAAGAAACATGAGGAGATGGTAGAGGAGCAATACCGTGACTAGTTTATGTTCATTGGCGTTTGGCATTGCATTTACTGCACATATGTCAATGATTGGAAATTATAATAATGTACACCCTTACGCAGAGTGCGTTAAAGACAATGGTGGCATAGCATCCGTATATTATAACAGTATGGATGAAACAACAATATTCGCTGGATACAGACATGAATTCAACGATGATTGGTCTTTAGATGTAGGACTAGCAACAGGATATATAGATGAATATCCTGTACCTATGGGAAGACTAAGATATAAACACTTCTTTGTTGTGCCAGGAGTAGAATACTATGATAGTGATTATCAGTTTGGTACAGTAATAGGTGTACAATTTGAGTTAGGTAAGTAATTACTTATAAAAGAGGAGAGAGCAACATGGCAGAAATAGAACTAGCGGGTGCTAAGATAAGAGGCGGAAGGCTTCTACTTGTCATTCCTATAGTTAGTGCGTTAGCCGGTGGCTTATGGGGTGCGTTCGAATTTTATAAAGATTATAGCAATATGAAAGATAAAATTGAAACATACGTTGCTCCGGATTTAAGCGAGTTTGATAAAAATCTTGCAGTCATGGATGAAGACATGATTCTTGTTAAAGAAGAATTTAAACTTTATAAAGAAATGATCAATGATTTAAAATCAACTATAGGCGATATGAAAAGCGAAGTGCATGATATCCGTATTGAGTTACGTGATGATATCACAGGCGTACACACTAACTTGGAACAACAAGATACTCGTAACAGAAGTAATGTTGAAACAGTGAGAGGCGTTATCAATGCGTTCGAAGTAAGAATGGACCGTAAGATTGATAAACTTGATGATAAACTAGATACACTAGAAGAGAATCTAGATCTTAAAATCAAGAAGGCGCTTGAAAATCCATTAGCAAAAGCGGCCGGAGGTTAATCAAAAAGATTAAGTACACGGTTAACGCTATCCGTCTGACCGGCTAAATAATAATGAGACAGGACTTTTGAGAATAAGTAGGATGAGGGAGAGAGTCTTTTGATAGATCCGGTTACAGCGATTGCCGGCGCGACAGCGGCATTCAACGCAATTAAATCAGGCTTCAGTGTAGGTAGGGATATAGAAAACATGGCAGGCGATCTGGGTCGCTGGATGAATTGTATTTCTGATCTCAAGAAAGCAGAAGAACAAAATAAGAAGCCACCGTTATTTAAAAAACTTTTCCAAGCAGGCAGTGTTGAAGAAGAGGCTATGGCTATCTTTATGGCTAAGAAAAAAGCAGAAGATATGCGTGAGCAACTAAGACAAATTATTGTTATGACACGTGGCCCGAGTGCATGGGACGAACTAATAAAGACCGAAGCAGACATCAGAAAGAAACGACAAAAAATGATATACGAACAGCAAGAACGTAGACAAGCACTTATTGAAGGTATTGCTGTTGCAGTTTTAGTCGTTGCTATAATTGGATTTGTTGGCTTCTTAGGTTATCTTTACATACAAAGATAATCACTTTACGTTAGCATTAGGAAAGTTTTTCTTTATATATTTGTTTCTTTTCTTTAATGCAAGGTCAAGTTTAAGTTTACTGACTCTGTCTACGAAATTAATTCCTTGCAAATGATCAAACTCATGTTGAAATACTCTAGCATCAAACCCATGTAGTTCTTCATTAATTGTAGTACCTTCTTTATTTTGATATGATACTGCAATACTATTTGCACGATTTACTTTTAACATAAGTGCAGGAAAACTTAAACACCCTTCTACATCTAGATTTGTTTCTTTACTTGCACCTCTTATTACAGGATTAAAAATAGCAATTTTATCTCCATTGGATTTTAACATTCCAAATACAGATGCATCAAGACCAACTTGGTTAGCCGCAAGTCCTACACCTCTTGATCTTTCCATAAGGTCAAGTAATTCTATTTCTGTTTTAACTGGATCGTCTTCTTCAAACTTAAAAGGCTTAACACTTTTCATTAAAAAGTCGTTTGGGTAAAATAATAATTTCATAATGATAAACTTAACATTCCTTCTTTTCTTCTTATTTTTGAATATCTAACAACACCATCTAGATATGCTTCATCTTTCTTTTCCATTGTATGTGGATTATCTCCATAACCTAATCCTAAATTTAATGCTGGTTCAATTATAGTATCAGCATCAAACTTTTTAGCACCGCCATCTTTAGCATATGTAATATGTTTAACATCATTTTTAATTTCATTAAACATTAATTGTTTATATTCTTTTTTAATTGATTCATCTAGGTTAGGCCAGTCGTTATGACAAAGTATAGGCAAAGCATTTAATCCTAGTTCAATTGCTTGTGATAATATTACTCCGCCAATGAATGCATTGTTTGTAATTGCATTAATACTTTTATCAGCATTAACACCTACGTCATCTATCATAAAACTTGTAAAAAGATAAGGTGCTTCTGCTAGAGCAGGAAAATATTCTATTTTGTTACCATACTTTGTTTTGTAAACGTTTTTTACTAACCATTCTTTAAGTTCTAGTTTCTTTGGGCCTAAGCATAACCACCAATGATCTACTGATCCAGATTGTGTAGGTGCATACATTATACACTTAGAAATTTGTTGTATAATTGCAACACTCACTTCTTTATCAGTGAAAGTCCTAGGTGCGTATCTATTTTCCCAAACGTTATCCATTCTTGGTATATTCCACGCCCTTCTCATCTAGCATCTCAAACAATGAACCGTCTTGATACATATCTCTTACAATATCACATCCACCAACAAACTCGCCTTTTACATATAGTTGTGGTATAGTTGGCCAATCGCTGAAATCTTTAATGCCCTGTCTTATTTCTTCTGATTCTAATACGTTTACATCTTTGTAATCAACTTCTAGCATTGTTAGCATACGTGAAACCATATTGCTAAATCCACATTGCGGTGATGCTTTGTTACCCTTCATAAACAGTACGACATTGTTGTCGCTGATATGGTCTTGGATTTGTTCTTTAATATTCATAATAACTCCTAGTCTGTGAATTCTGTTATTTCAATCATGTCTGTTAATTTTTTCTGTGCTTGTCTAATGCTACTAGCAGGAACCCATGCAGTTCCTTTACCTTTGTTTATTTCTAGTGCAATATTTTCTGTACCATCTCTTGACATCTTAAGTGGATTAGGTGCAGTAAAATTTAAGACAAAAACAGTTTCTTTTGGTTTAAACTCAATTATCTCAGCCATGCTTATACTCCTATTTGTATATAAAAGGATCTTTCTTTTTCATTTCTTTTATACGTTTTTTGTATTCCCTATCTACCTTGATTTTATAGCAAGTATTTTTAATAACTCTAAAAGGCATCATAAGGAAAAACTTAATTTTATCCAACATACTATATCTCCATCATTTCAGCCGCTTCACTAAAATGTTCAGCAAACTTCTCATTTCTTAATTCATCATTTTTAGTAATAAAATATTTAATATTACCTTTTGTATATGATTTATCTTCCCACCAATTTTCACTATACATAAAATTTATAATTTGATTTATTTGTTTGTTCTCTACTGTAACACTATTTAACATTTTGTCGACCTCTTTTTTCATATGTAAAGGTAGGCTTTTTATGTTAAAATGTTCCGGTGCCTGCATAATATTTAAGTAAATTGGTAAGTTATTATCTTTACAGTAGTATATCATATCATCTAAATACAAGGCGTTTTGCACGTTCACAGTACAGCACACGTGGGTATAAAAGCCATGTGACTGCCATAACTGTATATTCTTGTTAACTTCTTCCCATTTTGCCGGATGTCGCTGATATTCAAATTGTCCTTTTATGCCATCTATACTAAACATAACATCTACAAATTTAAATTTGCTTAAAACATTTTCAGCAAAGTCTTTATCATAATATGTTCCATTTGTGTTATAGTGTATAGTTTGATTCCTACTGTATCCTTTTTCGACACAATGTTTTAATACTTCTTTATGCTTTTGTATCATCATAGGTTCGCCACCTGTAAAGTCAAAGTGTTCAACATTACCTACTATATTCAAGAAGTCATTCCAAAAGTTATCATTTTTTTCGCTCCAATCTTTTTTAGGATAGAAGTTTTTAACTTTTACGAAAGGATTGTTGGGATCGTCATCTAATGTCTTTTGATCTTTAAGCCACTTACTGCTACTCCAAGGACTACATATCCTACATTTTAAATTACAAGTAGTACCAAACTTTAAGTCTAAGTATACAGGTTTGATAGTTTCATCAAAGTTTTTCATATACTTTTCATTACTTTCTAAACGTTTGCTTTTACCACCTGCTGATTCTATATCCCAACATAGTTTACAACCGTCTGGTTTTACATTTGTTCTAAAGGCTTTTCGTATCTGTTCTGCACCATAACTGTTCATTGCTTGTGTGATACTTGTATCTTGCATACTAACATTAGAGTTGTCAGAATTCTTGTAATGCCCACTATAAATACAACAAGGACGGGCAAACCCGTTGGCACTTGTTTCTAAATGGATCCAAGGTAAAACACAAAAATTATTAGGTTCATTCATATGAAAAAAATCCTAGCGTTAGGTTGCAGTTGGACAATAGGGCATAATATAGACTATAATCAAACTTGGCCATACTTTCTATATTCATATTTATCACATGAATTTAAAGATATTCATATATTTAATGCAGGCAAATCTGGCTCTAGTATTGAGTATTGCAGTAGTATTATAGACGATATAGGTGATGACTTTGATGCTGTTATAGTGCAATGTACTACTAGTGATAGGAATGAATACGGTATTAATGGCATACTTGAAAAAGAATTAAGAGATATAAGTTATACAAAACGCAACAAGTTCTATACAGAAATTATGCGTGATGATCTAACGGAGTTTCAAGTCAATCCAGGAATGGCATGGTCTGTTAATGATAGATTCAATAAAAACTATCAGGCAGATCCTTACTTTGACAAGATAGCAAGGACAATCAAAGAACATCATGTGCCTGACTTTGATAAAAAAGAATTACTTGATCTTGTTAAAGGTTGGAGTACATTGCATATGCATAGTAAGTCTCAAATAAGGCAATACAAAGACACTGTAAGAAGTATGTCACATAAACTTAAGAACAAACCACACTTATTCTTTAATTGGTTAAACAATCAGCCAGTAACACCTGATGTTAACTATGTAGGTAACATACAAGATACAATAGATATGAATAATCTAGTTATCGATGATGGTTTTCATTTAGATGGAAAAGGTAACGATAAAGTTGCAGAGTTCTTACTAGACCCTGTTGTTAGAATACTTTCTTCTTAGTATATCTAGTTCCGGAAATGTATCAAAGAACTTTTCTTTTCTAATCAAATCAACTTTATCGTTACGTTCAAAAAAATGAGGTAATTCCTCACTACGATCTTTTGTGTACATGAATTTGACTGCGGACTTCCAATGATTGATTACACTTTCAGCGTTGTCATGTTGATAATTTTCATGTCCATACTCCATACTACCATACGTTTCTTGCAACCAGTTTATATGGTTTTCTATTTTTTGTTCTACGAGTACTTTGACTTCGTGTGGTAATATTTGAAGGTTATACGCTCTCGGCTCAGTAAGTATGTTGATGTTAAAACTATGTTTGTCTATGTACTTCTTTTGTAGCCATTCTCTATGAAAGTCTACTAGGTGTAAACTATTCATTAGACTATAAGTTGAACTTACAAAGAATTCCACGTGTGGCACTTCTTGGATTAAACGTTCTCGATTGGAAACAACTTCAGCCCACTTCTGACCTTTTCTCATGTACTCGCCACGTTGCCCCATTGCGTCAAGACTTGCCCCTATACTCACGCTTGGAAATTTTTTCCAAAGTTCAATTACATCGTCACTCTTAAACTTGAGTTTACTGAAATTAGTATTGTACCTTATTCTTACATCTGTCCTCTTGTTTTCTATTAACCATTTTAAAATACGGTAATGTTCCTCCATGATTAAAGGCTCACCACCAGCGAAATAGATCTCTTCTGTATATTCTAATGCAGGTATAAGTTGACTCCAAAGTGTTTCAGGATCATCAGTAGCATGATCTATCTTTGGAAAGTCTCCTACACTACTAGGATATAACTTTTTATGATCTTCGTACCACCCACTACTTAGATGTGGTCCGCATGATCTACATTTCAAATTACATATATTACTAAATCTAATATCCATGTATGCCATGTTAAACTTATCAACAGTGCCGTCGTCTTTAGTTGAGTCAACAACGTCCTGGTGATTAGTAAATGTTCTATTCATATGTTTTCTTAAACTATTGCTACCAGTATCGTCAAGTTCAAAACATCTATCACATAGACTATTAAACTTACCTTCTAGCATATCTAGTCTAAGTTTACGCATAGTTTCGTTATTCCAAATGTCATACAATTTAGTTTGTCTTGCATTGCCAATTGGTTTATTCATATGCGTCATGCAACAAGGATATGCATTGCCGTTGGGCCACACATGGAGATGTGTCCATGGTGCCATACAAAATGCTTTGCTATCCTTTTTTGTTGTCATCTTCTCAAAAATCGTTTCGCCGCCTCTATTGGATTGCGTAGTCCTTCATAGGTACTATCAATAAAGCCTATATGCTGTTCTAGTTTATTACTTAACTTTTCTACATTTAAATTAAGTTTTTCAATTTCAACAGAAAGTTTATCTAATTTTAATTCAATTCTCTCTAAATCTACGTTACTCATTTTCTACTATATACTCCTGGGAACCTGGGTTAGCACCTTGTGGTTTTAGTACCCAACCTTCTTTCTTAGCACGTTCTTCAAGTTCTTGTTTGTGCCTCCAGCCTTTAGTACTATCTCCATCAAATAATCCTGCTACAGGTTCTATGTTAGTGACTGGTAATGTATTCCACCAGTCTATTAGTTTAGGGTGATTTGCAAAAGCCTTTTCGAAACTTTTATTCCTACGAATATCATATTGCAAATAGAAACTTTTAAAGTCTCTGTGTCTGCTTTCTATGCTACTAGTGTATTTATGTCCCTCTTCGACTTCTTCTAAATAAGAGATCAATCTCTTAATACCGTCTACTTCCATTTCGTGTATGTATTTGTTCTCGCCGTGTGTATCTATCCATTGCTTTAATGCGTCAGCACGTTCTTGTCTAATTTCTTGTGGTAACACTAATGCACTTTGAAAACTAGGAAAACGTAATATGTTAAAACTCATAGTGGGAAAATGTTTATTATCTTTTTCTGTTTTAAGTTGTAACATCTCATCTAAAAATTCTGGTAGGCTAAACAAGCATAGAGCGTTTATAGTAAGCATCATATGGAATTCACGTAAGTTACCTTCATTCATCATTTTACGACAGTTACTAATCCATGTGTCCCAAACTAATCCGTCTCTTATATACTCTGCTTGTAACCCTGTTGCTTCGTTGCTAGTATACAAATCAAAAGATTTAAAACTATGTGTAGCATCACAAAGTCTTTGCATAAGAGAGTCTTTAGGACCCAAGTTGCTGTTAACAGCAAGTCTAACTTCACACTCTGGATTATCTTGCCACCAATCCATTAGTTTCCAAAAGTCTTGCGACATGGTTGCTTCGCCGCCAGTTACTCTTAGTTCTTCAAGACTGTATTGTAATTCATTAGTCCACCATTCCCAAAATGCTTCTGTGTATGGATTGTCTTTGTTCTTTACACCATATGGTTGTGCCCACTTGCCATCTTGTTGGAATGCTCTAGCACCATCTGAAACTAAGTTTTGATATGCACCGTTCTTACGAATATCGTTCATCCATGTTGTACTAAAACTAGCATTGCAATATGAACAAGCATAGTTACAGTTTGCATCAAATGCTATCTCCAGTGTTTTAAGATCAACATCTTGTGTCCAGTCGTATTTTGTTTTTGCTTCTTTTAAAGCACTGTCGCTGTATATAACACTTTTGTATACTCTATCACTAACTTTGTCTTTGCCTAAGTCTTCGATCTTCCAGCAGTATTCACATTCGGTTGGACGTTCACCGTCAAGCATTTGTTTACGAACAAGTTTTTTATATTCTGTGTTATGTAATGCTTTGTAACTTCTTTTAAGTTCTTCAACAGGAATCTTATGTGCAGGCGGGTGATGGCAACTTGTAGTTGTTCCACTACCTAGCCACACTGTTGAATTATACCATTTAGCACCACAGAAACTTGGACTAATAGCATCTACTACCCTGTCTCTGTATTCTGTATAAGATTCGTCTTTATTTTTAAAAGTTGGCATATCAATATTTATTCTTTATAAGAGTGCTCCGCACATATGATAAAAATCCTCATATTCTGGAAAAGTTTTTAAAAACTTTGTTCCGTTACGTTTATCACTTTCGTCTACAAATACTCTGAAGTCTCTTCTTGCAGTTTCAATATTGAAATCATGCTCTTTAACTGTTGTCTTTGTATAATCTATAAAACGATCCAGTGTATCAAGTTCCCAATCAAAAAAGCCTTGATAATGTTTGTTACCGTTTTTACCTTCTTCCTTAGATGCCATATAATCTCTAGCATCAGTTAAAAAATTCCAATAGTACGGATCCTTTGGTAATATTTGTGCATTCAAATGATGCGGGTGTCTTAGTATAGCCATTGTGATAGCAGTACTAACTCTCCTGTCATATTGAGAACCGTTACCACCTGCGTCAGGTGCTCTATCGTCTAGGTAATGTTCTACTTTTAGATCATATAAGTCTTTTAGCATATACTTAAACTTAGGTAGGCTAAGTGCGTTTGTAGTACACATGATTGCTGTTTTAACAGTTGGCAGTTCAGATAATATGTAGTTCATATTATCAAGCCATTGTTGATAGTTTAAACCTGTACGCAACCACTCTGCTTGAGCACCGTGAGTATCTACGCTTGTATGAATTTTTATACTTTGTACTTTACCGCCTAGTGTTAATACTTTTGCTTTTTCTACAAACTGTTTTACTAGTTTATCAGGAACACATAAATTAGAATTAAAATCTAAATTCATTTCTGTATTTGGATTTGCAATTAGATCATCCATTACCATGAATGTATTTTTATTCATTAATGGCTCGCCACCTGTAATTCTAAATGTTGTAAGTTTTTTTCTAAGGTCTGGCCACCAACGCCAGAAAGCATCTACATAAGGATTTTCTTCACGTTCTAAGTATGGCTTTCTATCTGTTTCTTTAATCCACCATAGGTTATTAAATTTTTGACTTGTAGGATATGGACCTTGTGTTTCTATTTCTTGAGCCCACTTACTACTGAATATAGGACTACAGTATGTGCATTTTAAATTACAAGCATTACCAAAACTTACTTCTACTGCACGAGGTGTAATATTGCCTTCCCAGCCTGCATCTATTACATCATCAAAATAAGGTGCGGCCCAATCTGCGTTTGAACTTTTAATTGTTCTATCGCTAAAGTGTTCACCTTCTAGATCTTCAACGTTCCAACAATACTGGCACTCAGGAGGTCTATGACCTTCAAGCATTAACCTTCTTTGTGATTTTTTATATGCTGTATTATGTAATGCAGATGGATTGTCCTTTATTTCTCCTAAGGGTATCTTGTGTGTCTGTGGATGGTGACAACTATGTGTATGACCGTTATGTAAATGTAATGTTACTTGTTGCCATTTTGCCAAGCAGAAACTAGGACTGACCTTGTCAATCTTCTTTTTAGTTTCTCTGTATATATCAAGTTCACCTGACATTACCACCAACCCATTACTTTAGCATTACCTGCTATAATCATAATACACGTTACAATATGTAACACTACCCAAAAAGTCCTAAACAATAATGCTTTATAAACATCATCTTGTTTGATAGGTAAAAACTCAGGCTTATCGTCGTCATTAAGTCCTGCTGGCATACCAACAGTTCTACTCCATAATTTTAGCCAACGCCTCTGCCCACTCATATTTATCCACTTACATAGGGTTGGTTGTTTGGCATTTTAGCATAAAAAGTTTTCTGTTCATGAATACGTCCTAATAATGCTTGTATTTCATGCATTTCTTCTCTAAGTTGTGGAGATGTTTCGCCTTGTGCGATTGCAAGTCCTCTGCGTCCTGCTTTTGCTCTTAAGGCTATTTCTATAATTTCTATATCTCTAATTGATAAATCAAATTTTGTGTTTGCTTTATTCATTATGTTTTCCTACTGGTTTGTAACCATTCGGTAAACTTTTCATCATAATTGAATCCAACTCTTGTTGGGTTTACATAAACTTCTTTAAAGAACTTTGAACCATTAACATCAAAGTCTGCAATCTTTAAATTTAATTCGACTCTAAGTTCTTCACCTAGTTCTTTGATCCTGCCCCACACTTTTTCTTTGCTCCAGTCTAATCCTGTGTAATAACAAGTTTCGTCTGTGCCTGCAAATTTAGGTGCAATATCATTTTCAAAGAAGTTAGTAAACCAATCGTAATCACTAATAAGTGAATGATCCCAATCTGTTAAATTAGTCATTTGACATCCTAGTCTACTGCCTAACATACCCCATAATCCGTTATCAACATCTGCACCAACAGTCATCCATACAATCATACGTTGATAGTTCTTGTGCCATATTCTTGCACCACTATTCCAACCTTCGTACTTTGTACCGTCAGGTCCAAAAGGTCTAAAGTCTTTGATGCCTATCTTACTTCCTTCATGTAAACTCATTTTTACACCTTCACGGAAGCCTGCTCTAAATGCTTGGTAAGGACTACCATTAGGATAACTTGTACTATATACATCATTCTTTTGTTGATAGTCTAAGTCCCAACAAAAGTCAACAGCGGCCACTTCACCTTCCGCGGCTTCATGTGTTTTCATAGCAAGTGTAGTATCCACTGGCCAAACTTTAAGTCCACCGTTGCCGTAAATCAAACCATTGATTACATTTACTGCACTCCAACTAAAAATACTTTTTTCTGTTTTATCTGTTATAGTTAATCTGTTATCAAAGAACTTTGGGTCTATTTCATTGTCGCCATCTATAGTTACAAAACGTTCTGTTTCACTTTGTCTTGCACACTCTTTATGTGCATTATCAAAACCTTTTACTCCGTCTACACGCTTTGCCCATGGAACATTATCTAATATTTTTGCCCAATGTTCTTCTTTACGTGGTTCGTCATAACTGATGTAAAATACATCTAATTCATTTATAGGTACACTCTTTTCCATATTATAATATCCTGAAACTAGTTTTGTTAAAGATATTTTTTGTCATACAAACTATATCTTCTGGAATCTCTATATTGTATTTAATAGGTTCAACTTTTTTAGCAAATAAATCGCCTGGTTTGACACTCATAGAATAATAAACAAACTTATAGTTCCTTGCATCACACAAGTAAACTTCAACCTTTCCTGTGGCACCTAAATTATATACTGTGCCAGTATCTTCTAATTCTTTTAAGAAGTTATCTGTTAAACTAATATAAATGGTTTTAGTAGTTCTGTCAATGAAAATATCAAAGTCTTCCATTACAGTAGTTGGCGTATATAAACGCAAATACTTCTTCCAACTCAAAGGTACTTTAACTTCTTGTGGTTTTGTTATAGTTGGTACGCCGTTTTTGTTAACTACAACATAGTCTAATGTATTTTTATTTCCTAATATAAAGTCTTCAACTTGTGATAAATCAGTTTCCATTTCATTCGAATCTGGATAGTTGTCAGGTAGTTGTTGATTTGCTATACCAACAATCTTGCCATCATCATTAAAATATACATACATGGCTTTCATTACATATCCTCGATCTGTTTTATTATTGTATCTGTTAA
>MDTC01012247.1_pt1 | contig 13395 bp, 13 predicted proteins | sample 811181 | NCBI WGS metagenome assembly MDTC01 (sample SAMN05326644, study PRJNA326480) | marine metagenome | isolation source: seawater | place: Pacific Ocean: North | collected 2011
AAAACCTCCAGAAGGGAATTACGTGACCCAATTGTCATATGGCCTCAAATACCAATTTATTATTGTTTAATCAATTGGAAAACACTGCTTAGAGAAAGCGCCAATCTCTTCAGGGTAATGCACTAGGAAACCCACAGCAAAAGTTTCAACGCAATATCTGCTCTCGAATTTTAACCCCTCATCAAAAACCTTGGCCAGACCAGGATCTAGTTCAGCGTTAAGTATCTAATTATTCGGTAACCTCGAGTCTGCGCCGCCAATAATTCTGCTTATAGAATTTACCCCGAAAATAGTGTTGGTTCGGGTTCTCCACCAGAAAGCCTTGGCCCCTATCGTCATCAATCCAATCTATATGGGAGCCATCTGTAAACTGCAGAGTCTGAGAATCCACAACGAGATCAACGCCACCGCTAGTTGGAAAATGCATATCTGCGGGTTGGGAGTCATCAAATGTAACACCGTAATAAAAACCATCGCAACCTTTACCATCCAAGTATAGCCTGAGGTCTTTTTCCCGAAAATCTGGGTTTGCTGCTTGCAAGACCGGAATCTGACGAACAGCCGCCTCAGAAAGTGATACGCCTTGAAGAGTCTTTTGTTCAGGGAAACTTAAACTTACTGATACATCACCATAAATATTAGCCTGACATGCAAGCCGCTCTTTGGGCTGCGCCCCAATAGCTTTCAGATAATCAGCTTCTTTTTCGCTAGGAGCTGATAGATTCTGCATACCCTCGCTCACCGCTATAAGGCAAACACCGCAATCAGCTTTCCTACAATCAAACTCAATGCCCGTATCTTCACGAACCGCAAGGGCCTGAAAACCTACGCCACTTCTGCATGAGTAGACCTTGACCTGATCGCTATCCTTAATTTCAATCCTCGGTGCCATAAAACACATCCCAGCTGTGATTTCACCAAACCTATACACCATATTTTTGCCACCAAGATAACTCATATTCAAGATTTCTCAACAAATACTTGGTTCCTCGAGGCTGTGATCCTTGATCATTCCTGACTACCCCATCCATAAACAAATTAATACCGGAGGCTACCCCTTTGAACTGAGCAACCACCTGGAGCTGCTTTAGTGGCATTTGTTGACAAGAATAGCTAGCGGGTTTACCCGTAAAGGGAGTATAGGAGAATCAGCATGGATATTTACCCGATAAATCGAAGCTTTGCCCCTGTCGTCGCCGTGCGAGCCCGGAAGAAGCCCACCCATGAAGCCACCTCGATGGGGTTGGATGTGGACAAATTCGGAAACTCGCTCCTACACATAGCCGTATACCAGGCCAACCTTATTGAGGTGATGGCTCTCGTCCGAGCAACGCCGGTACTGTTACAAGCTCCAAACCTGGCGGGGAATAGCCCTCTGCATTTAGCAGCTATGATTGAAAGCATAGAAATTTACAGATTTCTCGCTGAATCTGGGGCTAATACTAAAGCAGCTAACCACTCAGGTGTAACTCCCCTTCAAATAGCACAAGAGAGCTCTACATTAAAAGATATTGCGAGCGATATCGAGCGCAATCAGCAAACAGCGAAAGCTGCAGATATTCAGCAAATGACAGTATACGATGCTGACACTACTCGACAATCAGCACTAAATTCAAAGTCGCACCTAGCCCGCAGCCAGATGATGGCAGCACTTTTCAGGTTCATGGAGAAGAAAGAATACGAGCGCTACCTGAGTGACCTGAGAGCCGGCAAGCTACTCATTGCTGTCTAGCAGTCCAAAATGATCCTTGCTGCTTCATGAGAATCAGTAAAAAGTATGCCCGTGTGGTTCATAATGGTAGCATCGGGCCTATTAAGGTCGAGGGGTTGCCCACGCATATCGGTTGCCACTGCGCCAATTTCATTGAAAATACAAGCACTCGCAGCGAAATCCCAAATATGCCCTCCTCCCTTTTTCTTGGGGTATTTGAAATAGCAACCAGAGGGAGAATCTAAAATCCACATGGCATACATAACTCCACCACCTTGGGTCTGAATTTCCACCCCAGGACACCCAAGGGCTTCTGCGACAGCTTCGGTCGTTGCTGTAGCCTCATCATATCGCTCATTTTTAAGAAAACTACGATCCCACATTACTTTAAGAGGTTTTTTCGACTGGTCATCAACACACATTTTCCAGCGAGTATTATTTTTGAAAGCGCCATCTCCCTTTAACGCATGATAGGTAACCTGCGTTCTAGGGTCATGGATAACACCAATTATTGGAGTCCCATCTTTGGCAATTAAAGCTATAGCAACCGCATATCCAGGGACCCCCTCAGTAAACGGTAGAGTCCCATCCAGCGGGTCAATACACCAAAAATAGTCGGTATTAAGCCGGCTTTTATCATCCTCAGACTCTTCAGTAAGAAGGCCTAACTCGTATTCCCTCAAGGTAGGCTCAAGCGTTTTCAAGATAATTTTCTGACTATTAAGGTCGATAGCAGTTACAACCTGTGACGCTAGACTAGCACCGTTTTCTTTTCTGTTAATATCGATGTTGGTGTTTGCCGACTTCGATATAAAATCTCCAGCTTCCTCCGCAGCCCGGATGGCTAAAGAACACAAGTGCCTAAGCTCGTTTTGTTCAAGTTTCACTACTGTCCCCCTTTTAATAAGTTGCCGACTACCTGAGCAGTGACGTATTGCCCGTAGCTGTTAATTTTACGATGATGCGGGCTCCAGCCCTTCAGGAACCTATAAAAGTCAGCCCAAGCAAGGCGGTAAAACGACCGCCAAACCTTTTCTACATCACGGACATCTATATCACTGTGATTCTCCTTGAGGGCTATGTCAAGAAAATCGAAATAAGTATCCAGAATCTCTTGCTCCTTATCAAGACAATCCTGCTCCGAGACACAGCTTCCCACCAGATAAGAAAGGTCCTTCATTCCGCACCCACCACCTACATACTGAAAATCCACTGCTGCAGCCGACTCCAAGCCTTCTCCGAAACAAAAATTAGCAATCTTAGCATCCCCATGGACAAGGGTTTGGAAAGGGCACTCATATAATCTCCTATCGATCATTGGAGCTGCCTCTTTTAGGTCATTGTCTGTAAGAACAGCCAGTTCATCAGGGCGAGTATCCAAATGCCAATATGTACCCACCGGCCAAAGCCCCGCCGCTTTTGACCCCATAAAGCGTGCGTGGAAAGCAGCTAACCAGCGAATACAAGCATTCAAGGCTGCAGGCGTAGCCACATCCACACGATGCTTGTATCCAGCCAAGTCCAGGTCTTCCATGATAAGAACTATCTCGTCACTATTTCTTGAACATCCATAATAAACCGGCAAGCGGCAAGAGCTCGCCAATTTGTTGCTATAGTTTTCGTACCAGTATAGCTCCACCTCATAAGAACGCCTTTTACGCTGATGCGACCTATGTCCTGACCAACCTCTAGGGTGGTCACAGGAGCGTCGAAGGTTAATATATTTTACAATGATACTAAAAGGCGGCCTATCTAACGAGAATCTTTGAATAGCTCCATAACCACTCCAAAGGGACTGGATGACGTCACCAGGAACAGAGTTCACTCTCAGGAGTCTATCAACAATTTTCTTGAGGCCGTCTCCATACATATCTCGGAGACTAGGAGAAATCACACATAAAAGCAAGAGCACCAAAATTACACCGTTGGAAATAGTATTGAATTTATAGCTTAACCTCTGATAGGGAGCCCTCTCACATCGAAAAATCAATACTAACTTTTGCCAAAGCCTTAGGGTTAGTTTTTACCTTAATTATGGTAAGGTGATTAAAAATTAATATGCCGAGGTTATGATGCACCGCTTATATGTTTTTTTAATGATAGCCTGCTTTTCTTGCCCAGCGTGGTCGATGACCTGTCTGCAAAATGTTGAAAGTTTCGTCTCCCCATTGCGGCAAGAATTCAAGCTTATAAATGGATCAAATGTATGCAACACCACACAACTTAATGGCGATTTTCTAACCTACTTTGAAAGCTATCTTGAGGAAGCCTTCTTTCTTCCTTTAAAGGAAGGTAATCTTAAGGATGCCTTCTTTGTTCTTAAAACCGACCACAGCAGCTTTGGCGGCAGCATACCATACACAAGCAAAGACTTAGAAGACGTTGCAGCAGAATTCAACCAGCCAGATACTGAAATTTTGGTTAGCGAGGTAAGCGGCATAAATTCGGGTTTCCTGCGCACCTACCTCCTCCTAGCTAGACAGGATGAGACGATTTATTTATGGTCAAAAATCCTGTACTGGCAATGAATGTCAGTTTTAATCCGTTACACTGCAAGATACCATGTAGGTTTTGCCACCAGTTACAAACTCACCCCGGTTTTTGCCAGCTGGACCTTGCGAAATAACCAGCGATACCTCTCCTGATGAAGCTGCACCTACACCGTTATTCATATCAATCCAAACATTATAGGAACTGCCATTGAACACAAGGCTACCCATGCTCGCTCTCTCGCTATATTCCAAGTTGATGGAAACATTATCTCCAGAACAATCAATGCTAGCAGCATTACCCAAATTGGACATCCCTAGAGACATAACAGCCGCCACAGTCAAAGCTTTTAAATTCATACCTAATCCCTCCATGTTTTTTAATTAATGATGACTCATACAAGGACCAAGCTGGTTTTACAATGCAACCATTTGTGGCATAAGCAAAACCTATCTCAGGGGGGGAAACTTCTTCAATTTTCTTTGCAGCGACTGCCGGCGAATACCCAGCCAATCTGCCGCATGCGTTATGTTGCCATTACACTTAGCGAGCACATACTCGATATAGTTATGGTCATGCATAGCAAGCGTTGGCCGGTCAGCATCACCAGAGTCAGAAACTTCAACCTCTTCACTATCAACTTCAAATAAAGCATCAAGTATCTCGTCCGTGGAGGCTGGCTTGGTTAGATACGAAAGAGCGCCTTCCTTCATACTTTCCACAGCGGATGGTATACTACCATAACCGGTCAGAATAATCGCAACAACTTCTTCATTCAAGGACTTAAGTTTTTTCAGGCAGTTCAGTCCATTATCATATTTGAGTCGCTGGTCAATAACGGCATATTGACATTGACTAGCCAAGGACTCATCTATTTCAGCCCAGCTCGCACCGCCAAAAGCATGAAAGCCTCTTTCTTCCATTTCCACAATTAAGCCTTGGAGTAGATCTTTATCGTCTTCCAGAATCATTATTTTAGGTTTAGTTTGACTGTCCAAGACTACCTCCTTCACTCAAGAATTTCATAGTGACCCTAGAGCCACCTGTTTTTATATTGGACACTAATAATTTACCGCCGAGAAGTTGGCAAACTAAATCTGCATGGTAAAGACCGAGCCCACTTCCCGCTTCTTTATGGGAATTAAAGGGCTGGCCAATATACTGTAAAGTAGTTTCAGGAAACCCCGAACCTTTGTCGATAATACTAACCAAACAAAAATCACCTTCCTTTTCAGCAACAACTAACAGTTTACTACCTGTCGGGCCCGCTTCCTTACCATTATCAAGTAAATCCATAATTGATTGACAAAAAGCTACAGTCGGAATTTTTATGAAAAAGTTTTCAGGAAGATCGAGCTGAATAGGGGTTCCCGGATTTTCCTCCTGCCACTTCAAGGTAATTTCTTTGACGGTCTCTGCACAGTCCATAGGCTCCATCGGAAACCGCCCCGAATCTAGCTGTATGTCTGCCAATTTACGTAAAGCTACCTCACATTTGGCAATCGAGTTCTGCATCGAGAGCAGGTCTCTACTCTCCTCCATAACTCGCCCGAGACGGTTCACTCTAAGCTTGATATTATTCAGAGGACTAGCCAACTGATGGCAGACCCCCGAAGATAAAGCGCCAATGGCCTGCAACCGCGTAAGGCGAAGCCTTTCTTGTGCCAACAAGTGATAAGCCTTCTCCCTGGCAACAATACGATTAATAAGATTTGTGCTTAAAAAGACCAATACCCCTATCAAGAAAAGCACCACAAACAAGTTCACTAGATCCTGCGTCCATGAGTACACCAAAGGAATAGGCCCAGTGAAATAGCCCATTAGTAATGTCACTAATACAGCAAGATAACACCCATAGCCCATGGCCATGCGCCCAGAAAGCACCAGACCTCCCACCGCTGCAAAGAGAGGTAATATTGGAGCAAACGGATTATTCCAACCTCCAGTTAAGGCCAACAATATAAAGAGATGACCAGCATCATACATCAAACTGAGGCTTAGCAGCTTATCTTTCGACTCCTGAAAAAAATCTGGCTTCTTCCTCCTTCCATAAAGGAGGGCGGCATTTAAGGCTGGGTTGAAAAGAAAAAGACCAAGGTATAGCCAAAACCAGCGACCAGTGGCTATTCCCAAGAAATAACCGGGCACAAGTGCACTCAACTCAGCGACCGAGATAAATGTGCGAAGCTTAATTAACCAGTCCATCTCGGTTGGCGACTCTTGCGGTATCGGTAATTGGTAGGCCATTGCTTACTCCAATGTTCCGCCGCACTATATCAGAGCTTATGAGCTTTTGGAATCATTACCAGAGAAAAGCTTTTCGATAATCTCCCGCCTGTAGGAAAAGATCTTCCTGAGATCTTTAAAAACATAGCCTATCGCTATTAAACCAATGCGACTTAATGGCAGCCTGAAGTGTATCTGATCACTTATGAGTGTGCCGGAGCCAACGCTTTCGAATGAATGCAGGTGGTGCCATATGCGATAAGGGCCACTCAGCTGATAATCCACAAAGTGATCCTTCTCCTCATACTCCAAGATTTCGGATCTCCAGCGCATTGGAACCCCATTTAGTCTCAGTTGGTATTTGATGACTTGGCCTTTATGGGACTCCTCTGGGGTGGAAAGTATTTTGAAGCGCAGACTTTTGGGGGTTATCGCTTCTAAGTTGGCAGGGTTGGCAAAAAAAGGCCAAACTTTATCCAATGGTTCTGGCACAAACTGATATCGTTCCAGCAGGAAGCAACTATGCATCTTACTGGTCTTGGGATCTCGAAAGAGACCCATGCACTGCTCTAGGGCGTCGGCAAGAAGAGGATAAGTATAAATAAAACCAGAAGCTTCCAGTATCTTTGGGTCCATAAGTTGACTTTGACTCACAATATTAATGGGCGGACCCATAATCCGCCCCAAAACAGCCGCCGAAATTGGCACAGGGACGGCGTGAGCTCCTAATTTCTGCACTGCTGTTTTGTTAAACTCTCGCATAGAACATGGCTCAGCAGCACATATATTCACAGGACCTCTCAGTTTTTTTTCTATACAATGCAGCATGGCCCTGACGGCATCCGTTAAGTGAATCCAGGAAAACTTCTGCCGCCCATCGCCAATATGAGGCGATAAAAAACTAAATGTCGCAAGTTTCAGCTTCTTGATGATATCTGCTTTGTGATCAAGAACGACAGGAAAACGCAGAATAGTTGGCTCTACACCCTGCAGATCCATAGAAGCCTGCTCCCACCTTCTGCACAAGCCTGCCAAATAATGATCACCCATAGGGCTCTGTTCATCGTGCCGTTCCTCACCGAAAGGATATATTCCTGCCGCTGAAGCCTGAAGAAAAAAATCAAGCACTAGTCCAGAGTCATTCACTTTTTTTATAATCTGTCTAGTGGCTTCCACTCGAGACGCTTCCACTCGACTCTTCTTTTCCCGAGTCCAAACCCCTTTGAAAATCGGTTCACCCATAAGATTGATAACCCCATCAAGGCCCAAAAACGCCTCATCGGGAGGGCTTTCAAAAGTATTGGCCCAAGCAAAAACTTGACAGCCTAGTGGTAAAAGCTTTTTGGCTCTGCCGACGTTACGGCTCAAAATATTTACACTGTGCCCCTGCCTAACCAAAGCAAGTATTAACTTCTTCCCTAAAAGCCCTGTGGCCCCTGTAACCAATATCTTCATATTTGTCTTTCTTTTAAAGTACTATTCGGCGGCGCCAAAGCAAATTAAGTCGTCATAACGCCCACCCACTATTGTACTGGATATACGTGCAAAAAAGAACGCCGCTGATTGTGGCCTAATGCCTGAACCAATAGCTGCGCCCAACCTTTGACCTAGTGCAACAAAAAGAGTCTATAAATTTCGACCCATGCTTGTTAGAGTCAGAAGCAGAAAGATTTTAGCCTTAAACCTGGAGAATAATAGGTGTTTAGCCATCTGCGGATACTCAGAAAAACCTTAGCTATTCCAGTCAGCAATGGGGTAGAATCATCCCACCTCAAAAGCTACCTTTATATCGCCTTCTTCTCTACCTGCGTTATGGCATTCATTAACTTCGTCATGCCCTATCTGTTGACAGAGTTTCTGCAGGTTCCAAAGGAGATGCAAGGCAGCGTTACAGGAAATCAAGTTTTCTGGAACGAGGTTGTGATCATTGCAACTATTGGTGGTATCGGAATCCTTTCAGACAAGCTAGGACGCTCCGTAATTTATACCCTGGGGTTTACCGTCGTCGGTATCGCATATCTTCTATTCCCACTAGTTTCAAATGTCACCGAGCTAACCTGGGTTCGGTGCTTCTTTGCTTTTGGAGCAGCGTGTATCACCGCAATGCTAGCAACGGTAATGGGTGACTACCCTACCAATGAAGCGCGCGGCAAAATTGCAGCCTTTGCGGGCGTCCTCACAGGCCTGGGTATTTTAATGATGGTAACAATTTTATCAAAGTTGCCAGCATGGTTTCAAGCCTTCACTGTAAATGCGAAGGAGGCCGGCTCATGGAGTTTCATCGTCATTAGCATCATTTGCTTCCATGCAGCAATCGTGGCTTTTATTGGCCTCAAGCCTGGCGCCACGGAAAACGCTAACTCAACATCCTTTAAGGATTTGGCAAAACAAGGCATCAAAGCCGCCCGCAAACCTGGCATTCTCGTTGCCTACTTGAGCTCATTCGTCTCTCGCGGAGACCTAGCTATTGTCGGCACCTTTCTTTCTTTGTGGGTTGTCCAGGATGGCATTTCTCATGGAATGGAAACTCCAAAAGCCTTAGCATACGCAGGAATGATCTTCGGAATTTCACAAACCGCTGCGCTTTTCTGGGGGCCTGTTATGGGAATCCTCTGCGATCGATTTGATCGCATGCTTTGTGTGGTCATAGCACTTTTTCTAGCAGCTCTTGGCTATTGCTCCATTGGGTTGGTCACCGATACTACAAGCGCTGGAATGATTGTAGCGTGTATACTAGTCGGTATCGGCGAGATCAGCGGTGTGATTGCCAGCCAATCACTCATCGGCCAAGAAGCTCCTGAGAAGTCTCGAGGTTCTGTTGTTGGGGTGTTTGGTTTCGCAGGTGCAATAGGGATTCTCATAGCAACCAAAACAGGTGGATACCTATTTGATGCTGTCCGCCCAAGTGCTCCATTTGTAGCCATGGGTGTTGTGAACGGAATGATTTGTGCCTATGCACTGTATGTTTACCTAAGAGGCCGTAAAAAAAGCATGCGTTCAGACCAATTAGGATCGTTAGCAACCGTTAAATAAAATAAAGTAGCTGCGCTTGATGCACATGAAAGAGATAAAAGCTACCGCCCCCCATCATCATAAATTTCTGACTTTAAAAAATAATGCTCTTTTTCTTCAACTTCCCCAACTCTTGACACAAAGAGTGACCAACTTTCGCACAAATGTGACATAATCCGAGGACTTAACCTTCTTGTCACAGCAATAAATTTCTCGATGTCGGTATTCAGAGACTAAAGATTCCTTATTGACTCCCGAACCAAAGTATAGAAAAAAATGGGAGAGAACATGAAATACCTGATTTTAATCGCATTCCTGGCCAACGGCTATCAACTTGCTGCCCAGCATTCTGGGAGTGATATCTTGCGCCAAACCATGACCACTTATCTTCAGTATGATATCACCAGTAATACTTATGAAAGTGATACGGCTCAGAGTAAAGACACCGGTGAAAGCCGGGCACTTACATTTGAAACCTCTGCCGGGAAATTACGACTACTCAGCTTTGGTCTGCGATCCGAACGCCACGATCTGAAATTCTCTCTAAATGAAAATTCGATGGGCACCCATTGGCGTGATCTTTGGGTCAGTTACAGATTAGGCTGGTTCTACCCCTCTATAACCGGCACTCTGGCAGATATTCAAATTCAACGAGTAGATGGCGATTACGTTGATATTTTTAAAGCCTCGTTTGGTGCCGGTCTGGCAGTCAAAATACCTGTTATGAATTCGATCCTAGCTTTCGTAGACATCAGGCATTATGAGAGCCCGGGGAAAACAAAAACCACAGCCAGCGAAGTATCTTCTGAAACTAACCGTAAACTAAACGCCACTCTTGGCAGTCGCACCGAAGGTGACATTGGCGCCAGCATGGACATAATTCGAGAATTTTTGGACTTCGTCGTTGGATACCGAGTAAAATCTTACACTCTTTCAGTAGAGTCAGAGGCACTAAGTGAGAGTCAATCGGGCATTTATGCCGGCGTCCGGCTCGGTGCATATTTTTAGCTCAATTCTACCAGTTACGATCATTAAACCACCCTTAACCTTTCCTTTCGCATCTATTATCGTTACTATCCCTCATAGAACTAAGGAGGGGTGTAGACATGCAGATACAAAAAATCGGTTTTATAGGTACAGGTGTGATGGGTAATGCGATGGTACGATTACTTCTGAAATGCGGGCATAGCCTCTACATCAATAACCGTACCAAGTCTAAAGCAACAGACCTTGTGGACGAAGGTGCTCTATGGTGCGATAGCCCGGGCGAAATTGCAGAAATCACCGATATCGTGATCACCTGCCTCGGCTACCCTGCTGATGTAGAGAGTATCTACCTGAGCAAGGATGGCTTAATAAATAGCGGCAACCCAGGTTTAACATGCATCGACATGACAACATCTGACCCTGAACTTGCGATCAAAATATTCAAGCAAGGCAAAAGTCGCGGCATCCAGGTACTTGATGCTCCTGTAACAGGAGGTGATATCGGCGCTCGGAAAGGAACACTATCAATCCTAGTCGGAGGTGAGAGTTCTACTTTCCAAGCAGCTTTACCAATTTTTGACGTTTTAGGATCGAAAGCTGTTTTGCAAGGCCCAGCAGGCTCGGGTCAGCATACAAAAATGGTAAACCAGATAGCAATTGCCGCAAATATGGTGGCACTATCAGAAGCTCTGAACTATGCAAAAGATGCCGGACTAGATCAAGAAAGAGTATTGAGCAGTATCGCTGAAGGGGCAGCTGGAAGCTGGTCAATGAACCATCTAGCTCCAAGAATCATAAAAGGGGACAATGCTCCTGGTTTTTATATAAAACATTTTGTGAAAGATATGAATATCGCCGCACAAAACGCCAAAACCCAGGGCACGTCAACTCCCGGACTAGAATTGGCACTGAGTCTTTATAAAAGTGCGATGAATCAAGGCGGTGGCGAACTTGGCACTCAGGCCCTTCACTCCTTCATGGCAAGAGACTCCGAATAACATACGGCTACAAGTATGGATTAAAAACCAAACTGTACGCTAAATCTCGATCTTCCATTCGCCGCCGACTGCGAAATCCAAAAGCCCTAGTCCAGGCTATGATATTTTCTCGAGAGGTATTGTAAATCCAATCCTCAACATAAGGTGCCTCATACTTCAGCCACTGCTCGAGTGTCATCTGGTACAAATAATCAATTTCGGCAGGAGATACCTGAGCCAGAATGTTTCGATAAGGATCCTCACTATTCCTTGCATAGAGAACATATTGCTCACCACTCTTTAAAGAATATGTATAATCTTTAGTTACAACAGCCCGGAACGGCGGACGGTTAATACTTCGATGTTCGGGTGTATTCGACTCAATAAATATGGCTTCAGGATCAGGGCCTTTCTTTAAATTCCTATCCAAAAAATGCTGAGCAAAATCGAGTCCCGGACACTCGCTTAAATAGTCTCGACAAATATTAGCTTCATACCCAGGCCTTTCTTTGTAAAGAGAATCTAGCCCTGCAAGCGACGCAAGCGTAGGCAAATGATCTATTGTTGAAAACAAACGATCAGAGACCCCACCTGGCGAAATCTTACCAGGCCAGCGAATGAAGAAAGGCACCCGAGTTGCCTCATCCTCAGGCCTATGCTTACTACCATAGGGCATTCCATGCAGGCCACCCATACCACCATGATCAGACGTATAGACGAAAATCGTGTCATCTGCGATATCAATCTTATTCATTGCTGCCAGCAACAACCCAAGGTCTTCGTCGGTAGCACTAATATGAGCATGATAGCCCTGATGATCCAGGAAGTCACGCCTGGTGTCATACCAAGCAAATGGCAACTTACCTATATCAGGGTATAGAGCTTTCATCCTAGAAGGCGCATCCCGCATAAACCCATGAGGAGGGTTTATTGAGATCAGCATGCACAAAGGCGGCCTATTCTCTTCAGGCTGAGAAGACCACTGGGTTAGGTGTTGGATAGCCTCCTGGATGATAGGTCGCGAATTATTGACATCAAGTCGTCGCCGCCAATCAGGAAGAGCACTGCCATCCTCACAACGGCGAAGCCTATCATGCTGATTTTGATCTGCTACAAAAGATTTGTCGAATCCAAATGGCCTCACATCAAGTCCGCCCCAATGGGACTTACCAAAATAGGCTGTTTCATATCCCGCAGCCTTAAACAAACCGCCAAGATTACTCGATTTTGTGCGACTTCGAGGAACATCTAAGCGGCTGTGTAAAGTCATGTGATTACCAACTAAGCCTTGCTGCCATGGCCAGCGTCCCGACAACAATATACCCCGAAAGGGACTGCAGACGGGTGCATTGGTAAAACAGTGACTCATCCATAGACTCTGGTCCTTCAAAGACTCCATATTTGGCGTACAGAGTCCCTTCGCCTGAGTAAAAGGGAGTGCCGACCAACGGTGGGTATCGGAGAAAAAATATATTATATTCGGAGGCTTTTCAGCCTCTACTTCGGCTTTTACCTTAGGGCTTAAACCAGCAAAAGTGGTATAGGCACCCAAGGTTTTTATTGCGGCTCTTCGCGAAAGTAGCGACTTTTTCATCGTAGACCTCTCATCCTAGTAACTAAGGCTACCATATCTCGTAGTCACCTATAAACTAGAATTAGAAATATCTGATCTGTGATGTCAGGCCAAAACCAAGCTATACCGCATGCAGACAATGGAGTAAGAAATCTTTCTGCTCACTAGTAAGCCCAGATATTTTTAGACCATGTTTATAGCCTGCTCCTGATCTCCGACTCCACTTCACCTGAATATTGAATTTCAAAAGCAGCATATTTTTAAGTTTCCGCTCTACTTGGTCATTAGTAGTAGTTAAGATAACCTGAACTAAAGTGTTAGAGCTAACAAAGTCATCGCTGATAGTACCAAAACCATCTTCAGAGAAGTCCAACACTTTAAAAGTTGCTATATCAGATATCAAGAACAACGAAGACGAA
>MDTC01002536.1_pt1 | contig 13392 bp, 18 predicted proteins | sample 811181 | NCBI WGS metagenome assembly MDTC01 (sample SAMN05326644, study PRJNA326480) | marine metagenome | isolation source: seawater | place: Pacific Ocean: North | collected 2011
CGCATATCTTAATAATATGAGAGATACAGATGCTCTAGAACAACTAGAAGGAGACTATGCTATATCGTATGTCAAGGATAGTAATCGTACATTACACCTAGCGAGAGAGTCTAGTAGACCTTGTAGTTTAGCGTATTGGAAGAAGGCTCGTATATTGTTTTGGGCATCTACAGAGGACATACTGAGACGCTCTATGAATGCGGCTGGACTCAATCTTAAGATACAAAGTCTACATGCTAACAAGATATACTCTTTTGATACCGATAGATTTGGTGGTAGGGATGCTATATCTTTAGAAGAGTTCAAGCCTAAGGAAAAGAAAGATAGAGGATTCAAGTTCAATACGAGTGGATACTCTCATGGTAATTGGTATAGAGGATACTACGATAGTGCATCTTACGATGACGATATCAATGATAGTTGTACGATAAGTACAAACGAATATCTAACTGCTCAAGAGAAGTGTGAAACTTGTAGACAGAAATACTATCTAGATGAGTTGATAGATATGGGAGATAATATATCTATATGCTATGATTGTTTCGATGATGTTATGGAGTGTGGTTGGTGTGGAGACTTTCAGTATGAGGTAGATATGATGCCATTTAACGATGGGTACACTAATACCTCTATGAAAATCTGTAAGACTTGTGAGCCTAGTCTCAAAGATAGACTTATGCTACCCGAAGCAACATCTATAGTAGAAGCATAGGAGATATATATGGATAAGAAAAAAGTTATCCTCGTAGGGTTTCCCAATCCTATTAGGCTAAAGTCTAAAGATTATGTTTTGAGAAAGATATATTCTAGAGCAAAGAACAATCCCTTTATTGATGGTAAGACATTCGATGAATACAAAGAGTTTCTATGCTCTCAGATAAAGGACTTCTCTGATATAGAAGTAGATTCTCAGAATGATAATGAAATATATGATGCACTTAAATCTATGGGATGGATTAAGGTTGTCAATGCTTTTGTCTTGGCAGTTATATCCTCTCATACTGCTATCTCATAGGAGGATGTATGCCACCAGACAGTAATAATAATAGACAAGAACAAGTCTACGAGTGTGCGTGTTGTTCAGAGGAGTTCGATAATAGTAATGAAATGACTATGACTCATGATGGAGATATATGTGAGTCATGTATAGATGAACATTATTATGCTTGTGCAAACTGCTCTGAGTATGACCATATAGAGAATCATTATAGCGGCCCAGATAGTAACTACTACTGCGAAGATTGTAGATGTGATTTGTTCACATGGTGTTGTCATTGCGATGAGACAATGTGGTACGATGATAGTTACGAGACTCCTAATGGAGATATGTGTTGCTCTAGTTGTTACGATGAGTATGAGTGTAATGCGACAGACCATATGGATAATGCACCTACTGAGGTGAGAGTAAGCTATATCAAATCAGAGAAGTTCAAATACCTAAAAGTAAATAGACTAGTTGGTATTGAGGCAGAGCTTCGTATACCCGAAGATACTGCTAGAGATGAACAAGGTGATATGCTTATTTTACGAGAAGTTCCGAATGGATGGAGAGCAGTTCATGATGGTTCTATAAATGGTGAAGGTAGAGAACTTATATCTAGTCCTACTAATGGAGACTTATTAAGACAAAGAGTTTATGACTTATATAAGTTTACTTCTAGACATGGTTTATTTGTAGATAAATCTTGTGGATTACATCTACACTTTGATGCTACTGATACGGATTGGAATGATTTGAGATGGATATCTATAGTAGCACAGAATGTAGAGCAAAACATATTCTCTATGTTACCACCTAGTAGAGAGAATAGTAATTGGTGTAGAGAAGTTCCGATGTCATTCCATCATATGTTTAATTGTAGTAGTGGAGAGGAGTTCATAGAAGACTATTATTCTAATTGTAATAGTAGTATCTCTAGAGAGAAATACAATGATGCTAGATACCAGGGTACAAATCTACACGCTAGGTTTTATCTAGGAACAGTAGAGTTTAGATATCATTCGGGCACTCTCAATCCTACCAAGATACTAATGTGGATAGAGTTATGTAATGCTATAATAGAGACTGGTTTATATCTAGCTAGATACGATAGAAAGAGTAGTATATATAGAAGACTATGGGATTTCTTTACTGCTCATACTAAGAATGATAGTGGGTATATGAATGCAATAGATAGAAACTTTATAGATACTCTTGACAATCTATTATATTGTACACCTACATTGAAAAAATATATAAGAAGTAGAGTTCTAACATTCAATAGCTTAGAGGTTACTAGAAATTTATTTAACGATAACAATCTTACATACGATGAAGTATGGAGAGAAACAAGGAGAGCGTACTTATGTTAAACAAAGTAAATATAAATCAAGTTAATGATGCTATAGAATATCTATGGACAGAGGGGTTCGTAGATGAGATGACACGAGATAAGAGATACTATGTGTCTGTCTTATTAGCAAAGGTAGCTAATGATTACAAGATAAAACTAGAAGGAATAGAGGAGTATATAAATGAGTAAAGAGTATAGTTATAGTGAGTTTAGAGAAAAGACATATGAAAAAGCTATCGAGACTTACGACAAGGGCAGATCTGAGAAAGATGTAATTATAGATATGCAACTTGTTATACAGCAGTTAAGGGTAGAGAATAATAGTCTTAGAGAAATGATTAGTTGGGAAAAAGATATAGATGAGATGGAACTAAAACATACGGCTATAAAAACTTTAATAGATAAAATGAATAAAGTAATGAAAGGAAACTATGAGAACTAAAAGTAGTAAGATAAAATTAATTATAGTAGGTATAATACTTCTATTACTATCTGGTTGTGCTATAACATTAGAAGATAGTTCTATTGATTTTGAGAAAGGGTGGGTAATAGATAGCAAGACTGGTGAGAGACATTTCTATGGTGGAGAGGTAAAGGTAGGTGTCCCAATGAAGTGTTATATACATGGAGTAGAAGAGACAGTTTACTTAGTAAAGGATGTAGAAAATAATGAAGAGTTACAGAAATTATTTGACACAAAGTAACTTGGTTTATTATATTATTAACCTAAATTTTGGAGGTTTAGTATGGCTTTAAAAGGGTTTAAATATCCTAATGGTGAGTTAGTCTCTCTTGAAGAAGTGAGAAAGAGAGAAGTAGACTTAGAGAAGATGGGAGTTGCTCTCCCAACTTTACTATATATGTCTAATCAGAGAGACAACAATAGACCACCCTCTACGACAGAGTTATTAATAGGAACTTGTCAAGCATATCTACAGAGAACAGAAGATTATTATACAGACCCACAAGATAATGCTTTCTCTCTAGCTGGAACTATACATCATAATAAACTAGAGGATTCAGCAGAAGAGTACGATAGCTTATTAGCAGAGATAGCTTTAGAGTATAGAGGTATTACTGGTATTGTAGACTTATACGACAAAGAATCTAAGACACTAATAGACTATAAGAATACTGGTAGTTATAAAGCGTCTCAAATACTAGGTATACAATCTAGAACAGAGAGAGACCCAGTACAAGTATATAAGAAGAGTGGTAGCTGGGGTATGAAAGGTTCACCTAAAAAGATAAAAGTATTTTATAGAGATGAAGGTACTGCTGATTTTGGAGACTGGTCTTGGCAAGTTAATTGGTATAGACTAATGTTGGAGAAGAATGGATATGATGTAGATGAGATGCTTATACAGATGACTATACGAGACGGTGGAGTGCATGCCGCTATCAGTCGTGGTATAGATAAGAATATATATCTAGTAAAAGTTCCATATATAAATGATGAAATACTAGAAGAAAGATTTTTAGAGAAAAGAGATATGTTAATATCTTCTCTAGAAAGTAAACAAACACCAAGTAAGTGTACGAGTGAAGAGACTTGGGACGGTAGAAAGTGTGAGAGATACTGCCCAGTTAGAGAAGCTTGTCCTTACATTAAGGAAACAAAATGAGAACAAACAACAAAAAAACAAAGATGAATATACTAGAGTTTAGAGTTCTACAATTAGAGCTAGCTCTCGGTAGCTTGATGCAAGTTGTAGCTTTTCCAGAGAAGCATGGAGATTTTAGAAATAGAATGTCCGAGGCTTTGAGGATAGCAGATGAGCGTGGAGCAGAGAGCTTTCTAGATATCATGATGGAAGAAGGAGGTGAAGCTTGAAGATAGTAGAATCCATAGACGATACATCAGTAGATATAAAAGCTGGTATAACAGAGCATCATAAACAAGTATCTAACCTAGATACTCCTAAGCCTTATATAAAGAAGAAGATGGGTATGGACTATGTTGAGTATAGTTATATGAGGGATGTCGCAGATAAGTATTTTCCAGGATGGAGTTGGCATATAGTAAAGAGCGAGGCTCTAGGTAGTGCCACCTATGTAGTTCATGGTAGACTTAGATGGTATGATAATGGAGTATGGAGAGAAGGTGATGCCGTCGCTGCACATAGGATTCAGATGAAGAAAGGTTCAGATGAGTTTGTAGATATAGGTAATGATATCAAGGCAGCCAATACTGATGCGATAAAGAAGGCATTCAATATGTATATGAATATAGCAGATGATGTCTATAGAAATAGGATTGAAGACCTAACTTTATCTGAAGAGCAGATAGAATCCATAATGACTGCTCAAGAGAGTATAGATGATGCTGATATTAGAGATAAGATAGTAAGTAGTCTACAGAAGGGAGAGATATTAAAAACAGACTACGATAGAGTAATGAAGAAAATAGAGATAATGATAACAACAACCAAAGGAGAAACAAATGAGTGATTTGTTTAATGATAATAGTTCTGAGTCTTTCTATGACCCAACACAAGATGAGAATAAGTATGAACCTCTAGCAGAGGGAGACTACGAGGCTCATGTTATAGGACTAGAACTCAAAGAGAATATAACTGTTCAAGGTAAGTTCTTGGCAGATATATTTATACCTAATTTTAAGGTAGCATCTGATAATGGTAAGAATAAGAGAGTAAAGTCTAAAGGTATATTTAGATTTAAGACACCAGATAAAGACCAATATCCAGATTTATCTTCTAATAGTGGTAGTAATAAAACATATATGAACTTCATATCTGTGATGGGAATAAATCCTACTGAGAAAGAAGTAGATGGGAAGAAAGTATTTTCACTTCCATTTGCTACTGCATCTGATATAGAAGGTAAAGCATGTACGATTAGAGTTGAACACGATAAGTGGACTAATAGAGATGGAGAAGAAGTTACTACACCTAAGGTAGTGAATGTATTCAAATGGGAAGGTGGAGAAGACGAAGACGGACTACCATTCTAAATGAAGATAACTAACTCAGAATATGGATACATACTTCTAGGCTTAGATGCTATGATTGGAGACAGATCTTGGGCAGGAGATAAAAAAGCTATAGAGAATCTTAGTAGTAAATTGAAAAAAGAATACAATAGACTAGCTAAGAAAAATATAGAAGAAGGAATGACTTCTGCAGAAGAAGAGATATATCCAAGTAGATTGAATACCGATTTTGGATGCTAAGAAGTATGTAGAGATTGAAGAGGCTTTTACAGATAAGTATGGTTGGGAAGATGGTATTGAGATGTTTCTATCAGTCAAGAGAAACTTTTGGCTAGAAAACGACCTATTAGGTAAAGACATTTCTGACCTTACTATATCTCAAGAGTACAATCTCGTCAATAGGTATAGGTATTATTATAACAAAGTAAAACAAAAGGAGTTGTCTAATGGCAAAAACAAAAAGAAGAAAGAGTCAAACTGAGAGAGTAAAGACTTGGCTATTAAGTGGTAAAACTATTAACCCTCTTACTGCAGTTAAGAGACTAGGTGTGCTTAGACTAGCCGCCATAGTATATATTCTTCGTAATACATACAATATGAATATAACTACTGACACTAGAAAGGGTTACGCTACTTACAAACTAGCCGTATAAGTTAGCCTCCAAACGAGTCGTGAAACTGTAGAGTTTAGGTGGGTTCGCTACCCACCACGACTCCTAAAATAAGTGGTAGATATTATTGTATTCATTAACAACTTAACATATAGCAGAAAGGCTATTTGGTATAAGGTGTATTATTATAATGAAGGACTGATAAGTGTTTGGCGACATCTGCCACTTATATAACTATGAAGAAGACAAAGAAAAAACCAACAATGAAAGACATTATGTCGTTCTTAGAGAGGATGGACTCCGTTATATCCTCTCAAATGAGCTACATAAAGTATATAGAAAATAAGATAGACATAGTATCATCAACGCTATACGGACTATTAGAGATGAAAGGTGATACTAAAGAAGTCTTAGAGTATGTAACTAAGAGAGATAAGGAGATGAAAGATGCCGTACCCAATGAGAAAAAAGCTGGAGAAGAGGAGGAGTAATAATGCCAAGTCCAAGCAAAGCAAAAGGGAATCGGTTCGAAAGAGAGTGCGTAAAGATAGCACAAAGTAAAGGTCTAGATTCTAAGAGAGCATGGGGTTCTGATGGTCGCTCTCTTGGGCTAGACGCAGAGGTTGACTTAATAATAGAGGACTTTACTATACAATGTAAGGTCAGAAAGAGAATAGCAAAATGGATAAAACCACTAGACTTGCCAAACCACGTTCAATTAATAAAGGAGGACAGAGGCGAGATATATACTATAATGAGGATGGAGAACTTTATGGAGATAATAAAACTTCTGAAAGAAACTTCAACTCAAAAAACGAAAAGGTAAATGATTCAGATAGAGCAAAGTTAGAGACTCTAAGGTACTACTTTGATGATGAATGGTTTGATGATAGACATTATATACAGATATATAATTCTATGAAGACACAAGGAAAGAATCTTAGAAATTCTGGTGCGGCATACCCGCCAACTAGATGTACTGAGTGTCATAAACCTTTTCAAATAGCAGTAGGTACTGGAGGTAAGACAGTATATATAGATGAGGAGTTGTTTACTAGAATGCCTTTAGTAGAAGGTGTGTGTGATGGATGCTCCTAAAAAGGAGAAGTGCCCATACTGCAACAGACTAATGAACTCAGTAGACTATACTGCAGGTATAAATAACCTAAGCTTATCTAGAAAGAAGAGTACGGTCTCTAAGATAAGGTCAGTATTAGGAAAGATTCATATGCAAGTTGCACCGATAGAACAATCTCAATACTATATGTTTTTAAACGAGACTAAGGATATAAAAGATTCTATACTGTTTGATTCTTTAAATACTTTTCTCGATAAAAGTCATTTAGAAAAAGGTCATGGTATACACTATTTAATTAAGATGATTAAGAATATAAATGATACTGTAAATATGAAAGACGCATACGAAAAGAAAACACTAGATAGAATGCCACCAATAAAGGAGATAAGTAATGATTGAACCTAGATTAGAAGATACTCTACTTGGTTGCTTGATGCAAGACTCATCTAAACTTACACTAGTTAAATCTTGGATTCCAGACGACGACTTCTTTTACTCTGATTTAAATAAGAGAATATGGAGGGCTATACTTAAATTAGAGCAGAGAGGTTACGAGGTTGATGTAAATACAGTATGTAATTCTATAGAAAAAACAAAGTACGACAATAACTTAACGTATACTATATTAGGTTATATGGACTTAGTTGTTAGTACATCTAAGATAGAGGATTACTGTAAGTTACTTCATGCTGAATACTTAAGAAGAAAACTTAAGAACCAAGTTTATGGTATACAAAAGAATATAGATGATGGTAGCTTAGAGACTCAAGTATTACTTGAAGATGCTCATACTACTATTGGCAATATAATTAGACTTCAACCTAACTCTAGTTTTAGTATTGAAGACTTATTAAATGATACTGCTAAATCTATATTTGAAAAAGATAACCTAATTAATACTGGTATATCTATACTTGATAGTGTGATATCTGGTATGACTAGAGGTGAGATAAGTATCATAGCTGGTAGACCTGGAAATGCTAAGACTACTGTGGCTGCGAACATAGCTAGAAATCTTATTAACGATGGAAAGAAAGTAGTTATGTTTAATAGAGAGATGCCTAATGTTGAGATGATGAAGAAGTTTATGGCTATGGAATCACAAAGCATTTCATATAGAAACTTGAGACATAATGTTAATATAACAGACTCAGATATATCTAAAGTATCAGACATAATAAAAGATAAATATACTGATAAGTTATTTATGTTTGACGATGTTAGAGACTTAGACGGCTCATTTAGAGAGATAAAAGCTATCAATCCAGATGTCGTTATTGATGACCATATAGGACTAATAGAATATCCAGTAAACGATAACAGAGATTTAAGGATAAAGATAGGAGATACTACAAGAAAATATAAATGGTTAGCTAAGTCTGAGAAGATGTCTGTACTACTCGTGTCTCAAATGAATAGGAATATGGAGCATAGGAATGATAGAGTGCCTCGCCTCTCAGATCTTGCAGAATCTGGTAACCTAGAACAAGATGCAGAAATGGTAATGTTTACTCATTATCCTTGGGTATCTAGGTATGGAGACGATGGTAATAGTGAATGTTATTTAGAACTTATAGTAGCTAAAAATAGATATGGTAATACTAATTTATGTAAGGTAGGATACGATGGTAATACTTGTACTATACATGAGACAGAAGAAAGTGCTATGAGTTCTATGCAAAAAAGAGGAGAGAAGTTAAAAAGAATGGAGTTATTTGATTAATGAAAATGCTAGATTTATTTAGTGGCATAGGTGGCTTTGCTCTAGCTGCAAAGTGGACTTGGGAAGATGAACTAGATATAAAAGGTTTCTGTGAGATTGATGAATTTTGTCAGAAAGTCTTGCAGAAAAACTTCCCAAATGTGCCTATGTTTGACGACATAAGTAAGCTAGATGGTAATTTATTTAACGATATAGACTTGATAACTGGAGGTTTCCCTTGTCAAGATATATCACAAGCAGGGAGAGGAGCTGGAATTGAAAAAGGAACAAGGTCTGGTCTTTGGTTCGAAATGCTTAGAGTTATTAGCGAAGTACGACCAAAGTTCATCATCATTGAAAATGTCCCAATGCTCACTATTCGAGGAGGGACAAGAGTTATTGAAGGACTTGCCGAAATCGGGTATGATGCAGAATGGACTGTTATGGGAGCAAACGAAGTTGGAGCTAGACACATTAGAAAAAGACTTTGGATTGTGGCCTACAGCAACAGCATCAGACAGTCAAGGAGCACCTCAGAAGAATGTTCGTCTAAAGAACGGGTCGTTCTCGAGGGTAAACAAGAAAGGTCAGAGGTGGGGAGTCAAGCTAAAGGACGCAGTACACTTCATAGAGGACAGAGTAAACTTTCCGACACCAACAAAGTCGGACATTTACATAGCGGACTTGAAGAGCAATCAGACAAAGAAGACATCGAAGCATTCGGTGAATCTAGGAAAGGCAGTAACGAGTCATGCTCATCTATATCCGACAATAACTGCGAGCCATCACAAGGGAGTAGGGCCGTTAGGAAGCAAGAGCCACAAATATCGATTGAAGAAGAGGCATTTGGATGCTGTAGTCCAAGAGAAGGAGCGGACTACTGGGCGTTTGAACCCTCTGTGGGTAGAGTGGTTGATGGGATTCCCGATTGGGTGGACAGAATTAAAGGACTCGGAAACGCAATAGTACCACAATGCGCTAGAGTAATAATGGAGAGAATAAAACCTTTAATTTAGAATATATCGTCTAGCCCTGGAAATGATAAGTCGAGAGATAGTTTTCCGTCTTGCTTTAACTTCTTTAATTTTTCTACCTTTCGTCTTATAACATTCTTCATGCTTATGCTCCTACCACTTATAGGATTTCTAGGGTTAGACTTATTCCAATTTCTTACCTCTCTGAATGCTTTTTCATACTCACCTTTATCTAGAAGCTTATTTATTATTTTAACTCTTCTAGATTTAATACCTTGCAATCTTTCTTCAGCTAATCCTTCTGGCTCTATTCTCTGAATAAAAGCTTGAGGAGCTGTACCAGCTAATGTAGATAACCTAGATGGTAATCTAGTTACTGCATCTGCACCATACTTACTTACATCTGCTTGCATCTTTTGAAAGAAATCAAATATCTTATCTACACTAGATATAACTGGAGGCGTAACCATAAACTTTACTGAGTCTGCAGGGTCTCCACCAGTCTCTGAAACGGCAGATAAGAAATCTCCCATCATTCCTATAGCACCTACAGATGCTAGGCTTTGCATAAAATCTTCCCAATCTTTTGGTAATTCACCAGCGTTAGGGTCAACAACTTTCTCTCCACCTAGTAGTCTTTTATATATATCTTTAGCCCAAGATACAAAAGCCCCTCCTGCGTATCCTGCTAGACCCAACCTAACTAACGATGCAACATTACCACGCTTTAAATCTTCTCTAAGAATCTGGTCTATTAATTTAAACTGTCTATAACCAAATCTTTTAAACTGAAATGCCCATCTTAATTTAGGATTATTCATTATCAATGGGTCTTTTAATATATCTTTTTGTAGATTTTGATTTCTAGCAAACTTATTTATACCATTTAACATTACTTTTTCTGTTAATGGCTTAGTGTAATCAATGCCCATTGAACTTAATTTACCTTGAGCCCACTCTCTTCTTGTTTTAAAAGAACCTTTATTAGCTATTTTCATTAAGTCTTTAATATAAATCTGACCAGTTGCAGCCGAGACTATTTGGTTTATCTTATTTACACCTTTAAATCCAGACCATCTTGATAAACCATCAGCTATTTTCTGACTTCTACTACTAGCTACATCTGTTCCAAGTAAGTCTGTTAAAATATCCCACTCTGTAGCTCCAGATCTCTTAATAAAATCTCTAGTTTTAGGGTTTGCAAGAGACATAATTCCTCTAAAAAATCTATAATATCCAGCATCTAATGCAGATGATATCATGAACTGAGACATATTAGGTATAGTAGCAGTACCTAAAGCAATCTTAGTACTTGTTTCAAAAGCCATTACTTGCTCTGCTAATTTTCTGCTAGTTGGACTTAAATTATAAGCAGGGTCTTTGTTAATACTACCAGTAACATGAGCATGAACTTCTCTCATTATGTTAGCTTGGTTAAGAGCATCATTTGCTTCTACTAATTCCCTAAGTGCTTTATATTTCTCACCTTTTACACCGAAAGTTTTAGCTTCTGCTATCCTCTTAGCTACACCATACGAGTATCTATAAAATAACTTCTTATAATTTCTCTCTAACATTTCTTTAGGAAGACTTAATTGACTTCTACTCTTCTCTAAGTTACCCATAACACTATATAAATCGTTATAAGCAAACCTACCTACTTGTAAAAAAGACCTAAGTAGAGGGTTACTTCCGTCTACTCTATTCATCTCTATAATTTTTCTAGTTTCTGGAGATAAATTAGATTTTCGCAAGAAAGCTTCCATCTTAGCTGCTTGCTCTGGATTATTCTTTAGCCAATCTTTACCACCAGACATAGCATCTAATACCTTTGTCATTGCATTCATTTTTGTAGCGACATTTTGCACATCATTAAATACAATTTCAGCTATCTCTGGCTTCATCATCTTAGGTACATGATGTCTAACATAACCTGGTACGATAACTCCAGCTTCTTTTGCAGCTAGAAACTGCATATTAGATATACTATCCCAAACTGGTAACTCTCCTCTTTCTTTTCTATCAGAAAAGTTTTCCCAATATTCATTCTCATTTTTAAAGCCAAGCTGTTTAAGTTTTTTTCTAGATATCTTATCTCCCATTCCAGCTTTTAAGGCTTGATTAAAAAAGGTAGTAGCAAGTTGAACATTCTCGTTCATATAATTATTAACTTCTTTTAAATATATCCTAGCATTTGGGTCTGTAAATCTAGACTCTGGAGATTTTAAACCTTCCATAAAGTCAGCTAGCCTTTTAGGTAGATAGTTGTCTATCATATTTTTTCTAGGCATAACACTTATTTTTATACCCTCTGATTGTAACCTAGCGCTCTCATCCATTATAAATTTCTCAGACTTTAGTCTTTCTTTATATGTAAAAAGCCCCTCATCTGTAGCTCTCTTTAATGTAGAGAAATTTTTATTATCTGGATTTGTCCAATACTTTGACCTAATGCCTTGAGCTTGTTGTGGAGTATATCCAAGTTCTTTTTCTAAAGATTGTATCTCTTTACTATTAATACTTCTTATTTCTCCCTTACTATAATCAGCTTGACCTCTCTTATACAAACCATGAAATGTATTTTTATCTAAACTTCTATACTTCCTAGTATTTAAGTCTTCTAACTTATATCTATTTCCCTGCTCTCCAGTTATTCTTACTCTTGAAAATGGTTTATTATTTTTAGCAAGCTCACCAGAACGCCACTCCATACTTGTCATAGCAACGTTCATATCATTCTCTACTTTAGACTGAGCTAGTTTATCAGCTACATCTTTAGTAGGTTTAAAAGTTTCTTCTGTCGGAGTTTTCTCAAATAGTTTTCTAAAATTTGAAGGAGAAGAAAATAATTTCTGACCTCCTTTGACCCCTAATATAATTCCAGCAGTATGAAGGTAATCATCTGGAGTCGGAGCTCTTCCTTCTAAAAGTGGAGAAGTTGTCCCAAGTATTCCAGCCTCAGTAGCCACCTTAGTAAGTGAACTAGCTCCTCTTGCTGATAATGTACCGCCTCCAAATCCTGCGAAAAACCCAGATAAAGAACCCTTGAGAACATCTTCTCCGACAGAATCTAATTTAATTTCACCAGTATCAATTTGTTGTCTCAATCCGTTAATCATACCAGAGTATGTACCAAATATACCAGCACTAGCTCCAGTTCTATATGCAATAGCTTTTTTAACCGCATCATTTGCAACCTTTTTAGGAACTCCAAGTCCAGCAAAACTTTTAAATAAAATCTTGCCAGCTGTTCCAAAAATTTTAGCAGGGATACTAAGACCAAAACCCTCAGTAGGCATCATTAAACTAATCGCACCAGCAGCTATATCTTCTAAAGCTCCAGGAGAATAATTACTCATATCAAATCTTTTACCACCAGATAGTAACTCATCTACATGACCAGTTATACTTCTATTATAACCTTCTTTTACAAAATTAGGTAAGTGGTCTAATATAGATTTTCCAGCAGCCGTCTCATGGTCTGATACTACCTTACTAAGATTAGGGTTTGCTTTCATAATGTGATAATATAGTGTATCATCACTAGCCTTAGAGCCATATCGGTCTCTATATTGCTGTATTATTTGGTCTCTTGTATACATATTATTGTGCTAATATTCCAAATGGATCTGTAGCTCTATCTCTTTGTTCTTGGATTCCTAACTCTTTTAAAAACTGTTCATTCTTTTTTCTTAGTAGCTCCATTTCTGCATCTCTCATTTCTTGAACTGATTTATTATA
>MDTC01095995.1_pt1 | contig 13392 bp, 14 predicted proteins | sample 811181 | NCBI WGS metagenome assembly MDTC01 (sample SAMN05326644, study PRJNA326480) | marine metagenome | isolation source: seawater | place: Pacific Ocean: North | collected 2011
TAAAAATTTGGAAGAATTACAAGCTGGATCAAGAGTAGAAATTTCAAAATTGAAAAAAAATTCTTTAGATTTTATTTTATGGAAACCTGCTTTAAATGATGAGCCTGGTTGGGACTCACCCTGGGGAAGAGGTAGACCCGGTTGGCACCTCGAGTGTTCTGTAATGTCAGAAAAATATTTAGGAAAAAAATTTGACATTCATGGTGGCGGTCTTGATTTATTATTTCCTCACCACGAGAATGAAATAGCTCAATCTTGCTCAAATAACTCTAACGATATCCTTGCAAATTATTGGGTACACAATGGTTTTCTAACAATGAAGAAGGAAAAAATGTCAAAGTCATTAGGAAATATTGAAACAATTACAGATGTACTAAAAAGATATAATGGACAAGTTATTAGATTAGCTCTTTTAAGCGCTCATTACAAACAACCTCTAGATTGGAATGAAAATTTATTAGAACAAAGTAAAAATACATTAGAGAAATGGTATGATCTTTACGATGAAAAGGAAACTAAGATTGAAAATAACCAAACGTTTTCAATTCTTTTAGATGATTTAAATACACCCAAATATTTTGCAAAGCTACATGAACTATTTAGTTTAGCCACTAAAGGGGACAAAGATAAAAAAAATGAATTTAATCAAGCGTGTAGATTGATTGGTATATTTAATGAAAACAAAGAAATTTTAGAAAAAAGAAAAAAAACTTCTGCTAAAGTTGATGAAAAGTTTATATTAGAGCAGATTGAAGCAAGAATTCAGGCAAGAAAATCTGGTAATTTTAAGCTAGCTGACAAGATCCGTGACGATCTCCTTGAAAATGGAATTGTTGTTGAAGACAATCAAGACAAAACTCAATGGAAATATAAATGAATAAAGAAAAAATTTATATTTTTGACACTACATTAAGAGACGGAGCTCAAACCGAAGGCGTTGACTTTAGTGTTGATGACAAAGTTAAAATTGCAAAAAGACTTAGTGAAATCGGTTTAGACTACATTGAAGGTGGGTGGCCAGGAGCTAATCCAACTGACACAGAATATTTTAATACCCCTCAACAATTAAACAAAAGTATTTTTACTGCTTTTGGTATGACTAAAAAATTAGGACGAAGCGCTGACAATGATCCAAGTTTAGCACCAATTTTAAATGCTAATACCAAAGCTGTATGTATTGTAGGTAAGACCTGGGATTTTCATGTAGATGTTGCGTTAGGAATTACTAAACAAGAAAACCTAGAAAACATAAAAGAAACAGCAAAATATTTTATAAAAAATAAAAGAGAATTTATTTTTGATGCAGAACATTTTTTTGATGGATATAAAAATAATCCTAAATATGCTTTAGATTGCTTAAAACAAGCTTATGATGAAGGAGCAAGATGGTTAGTTTTATGCGATACTAATGGCGGAACATTACCAAATGAAGTAGGAGATATTATTTTAGAAGTCTCTAAAAATATACCAGGAAAAAATTTGGGTATTCACGCACATAACGATACTGAAAATGCTGTATCAAATTCACTAACAGCCGTTTTAGCCGGGGCAAGACAAATTCAAGGTACGATAAATGGTTTAGGTGAAAGATGTGGTAATGCAAATATCATGTCAATCATTCCTACATTATTTTTAAAAAAAACTTTTAGTGATAAATTTGAACTTAATATTAAAAAGAATGCATTATCTTCACTTACTGACTGCTCTAGGATGCTAGATGAAATCCTTAACAGAAAACCCAATAAAAGTTTAGCTTATGTAGGTGCTTCTGCTTTTTCACACAAAGGTGGACTGCATGTTTCTGCTGTTAAAAAGGATCCTAAAACTTATGAGCATATTGAACCTAAACTTGTAGGAAATCACAGAAATATTATTGTTTCTGATCAAGCTGGAAAATCAAATATTTTGTCAAGGCTCGAGGGATATGGAATTAAAATAAACTCTAGCGATCCAAAAGTACAAAAAATCTTGGAAGAAGTAAAAGATAGAGAATTTTCAGGATACTCCTATGATGGCGCAGATGCATCTTTTGAATTGTTAGCAAACAGATTGTTAGGAAAAGTTCCTGACTATCTTAAAGTTGAGAGCTATAGTGTAACTGTAGAAAAATCTGAAAAATTAAAAACTAAAGCTGAAGTTATATTTTTAATTGATGGAAAAAAAATTAAATGCAATGGAAGTGGTAACGGTCCAGTAAATGCTCTTGATAATGCAATTAGAGAAAATTTTTCTAAAGTAGAGAAGTATTATAATTTTTTTTCTGATTTAAAATTATTAGACTACAAAGTAAGAATATTAAATACAGGTACTGAAGCAACAACTAGAGTACTTATTGAAAGTACAGACAAAACTGGCGTGAGTTGGTTTACAATTGGAGTATCACCAAACATTATCGAAGCATCATTCAAAGCTTTAATTGACAGTCTTGATTACAAACTTTTTAAAGAGAAAGCTCCTGCGAATTTAAAACAGAATGCAAAATAAATTTGGTTTAATTTTAGTTAACCCACAGCTTGGTGAGAATATAGGCTCATGTGCCAGAGCCATGAAAAATTTTGGATTTTCGAAACTTAATATTGTTGCACCTCGAGATGGCTGGCCAAACACCAAGGCGAGGATGACATCTGTCGGTGCTTTTGATATAATTAAATCCGCTAAAGTTTATAAAAATGTTGATCAAGTTGTAAAAAAATTTGATTTAATTTTTGCAGCATCAGCTAGAAACAGAGATATTAATAAAAAATACATATCAATTAATAATTTCTCAAAACTTTTGTCAAAACATAAAAGTTCAAATATTGGAATTATGTTTGGTCCCGAGGCTTCAGGATTGTCAAACTATGATTTATCTTTATCTAATTTTATTATTCAGATTCCAACTTCTAAAAAACTTACTTCTCTAAATCTTTCACATGCTGTCATAGTTGTTTGTTATGAAATTTATAAATCTTTACATTTTTCAAAATTCAAAAAAGAAAAAATTTTGTCGAAATTAGCCTCAAAAAATACAATTAAAAAATTAATAAAATTTCTTGAAAAAAAACTTGAGGTTAAAAATTTTTTTAAACCACCCGAAAAAAAAAATTCTATGATCTTAAATATTAACAATATCTTTGGGAGGCTAGAATTGAGTGATAAGGAAATAAGGATTTTATTTAGTATTTTTAGCTCTTTAAACAAGAAAGAAAGATCATAGTATAATTGACAAATCCCACACAAAGTCTATAAAACACACACTTATAAAATGACAAAAAGAATTAACGCCAAACATAAAGTTGATCGAAGATTAAAAGTTAATCTTTGGGGGAGACCCAAAAGTCCATTTAACTCAAGAGCTTACCCTCCTGGTCAACATGGACAAAATAAAAAAGGCAAACCAACAGATTATGGAATTCAGCTTAACGCGAAACAAAAACTAAAAGCTTACTACGGTAATATTAATGAGAGACAATTTAGAAATATTTACAGAAAAGCTATCACAAAAAGAGGTGACACAACTGAAAACTTGATTGGGTTGCTAGAAAGAAGGTTAGATACAGTTATTTATAGAGCTAAATTTACACCAACTGTTTTTGCCGCTAGACAACTTATTAATCATGGTCACATCAGAGTAAATAAAAAGAAAGTTAACATCTCAAGTTACTTAGTAAATGAAACAGATATAATCGAAGTAAAAGAAAAATCTAAAACTTTAACTATTATTGATGGATCTTTATCGAGCAAAGAAAGAGAGGTTCCAGAATATATTCAGTTAGATGATAAAAATAAAATTGTGAAATTAATTCGTGTCCCTAAATTTGCAGAAGTTCCTTATCCAGTTATCATGGAGCCAAGTTTAGTTATTGAATATTACTCTAGATAATTAAATTAATTCTTTTTGAACAAGAAGTTCTTTTAATTCACCTTTTTCAAACATTTCTTTAACAATATCACAACCACCCACAAATTCTCCTTTGACATAAAGCTGAGGAACTGTAGGCCAATCACTATAATCTTTTATACCTTGGCGAATGTTTTCATCTTCTAAAACATTTATTCCTTTAAAATTAACGTTAAGATGTTTTAGAATATTTGATACAGCCATAGAGAAACCACACTGAGGAGCTTCCGGAACGCCTTTCATAAAAAGACACACATCATTTTTTAGAATTATTTCTTTTAACTTTTCTTTTACATCCATATTTATTTTCCTTCAGTAGTTATTGATAAAGCGTGAAGTTCATTACCCATTTTTCCTTGCAATGATTTATACACTAATTTGTGTTGTTCTATTTTAGATTTTCCATTAAATAATTTTGAAGTAATTTTTGCAGAATAATGATTACTGTCTCCCATAAGATCTTTTATTTCTATAGAAGCATCAGGTATTGAGCTTGTTATTAATTTTTTAATTTCTTCAATTGATAAAGCCATTAATAGGTATTATACCATGTATTGTTAATTTTATACAGGTCATCTTTATTAAATTTTAATTCACCAGAAACTTCAAAATTGTCTTTTTGCACGATGGCAACTTTTTCATTAAAAACATTATTATTATTTAGAGTCCGAGTGACTATTTCCAAATTCTTTGGTTCAATTTCTAACAAATATCTGCCTTGATCTTCACCAAAGTAATATTCCATTAAATTAGAAAGTTTTGATGGTCTTTCAACGCTTACCCCAAACTCTGAAGACAAACACATTTCAGTTAAAGCCACAATTAAACCTCCTGAAGATATATCGTGAACAGACTGTATTAATTTATTATTGATTAAATTTAATACGTTTTCTCCATTACTTTTTTCATTTGATAGATTCACTATAGGAGGAGGGCCCTCTATTATTGAATAAATTTCTTTAAAAAAAATACTTTGATAAAGATGTCCAAAAGTTTTACCAATTTGTAAAATTATATTTCCCTCTTTTTTAAATAAATGATTGATTTTATTTTTTGAATCTTTGATCAAGCCGACCCCACCAATAACTGGGGTAGGGTCGATACTTTTTTTATTTGTACCGTTATAAAAAGATACATTTCCCGACACCACAGGGTAATCTAAAAACTCACAAGCTTCTTTTATGCCAAGCAAGCATTCAGCAAATTCACCCATTATTTTTGGGTTTTCAGGATTTCCAAAATTTAAACAGTTTGTAATTGCAATTGGTTTTGAGCCTACAGAAATCAAATTTCTCCAACTTTCACATACTATTTGTTTTCCACCAGACAATGGATGTGCTTTACAATAATTTGCTGAAGAGTCCACTGTTACTGCTATAGCCTTTTCTTTTTTATGAATTCTTATTATTGAGGCATCACCACCTGATCCTTGAACTGTATCTGTCATTACCATTTGATCAAATTGATCTGTAATCCAAGATTTATTTGAATGATTAGGAGAAGATAAAATCTTTATTAAAGCATCTTCCAGTTTTATTTTTTTAAGATCTTTAGTATTAATATTTTTCTCTGGAAGATTTGTTTTGGACCACTTCCTGTCATATAGGGGTGCTTTAGTAGCTAAGGCATCTATTGGAATCTCGCCAACTAACTCGTTATTAAATTTTAGAGTTAAATTATTAGTATTTGTTGTTTTACCTATTACAACAAAATCCAGATCCCATTTTTCAAATATTTTCTTTGCATCTTTTTCTTTTCCATCTTCTAAAATGATAAGCATTCTTTCTTGGCTTTCAGAAAGCATCATTTCATAAGGTGTCATGCCCTCTTCTCTGTGAGGAACTTTATCTAAATGTAGTTCAATTCCCAAACCTCCTTTTGAAGCCATCTCAACACTAGATGATGTTAATCCAGCAGCACCCATATCTTGAATTGAAATGATTGACTTGTCTTTCATTAATTCAAGACAAGCTTCCATTAAAAGTTTTTCTGTAAACGGGTCACCCACTTGAACTGTAGGTTTTTTATCTTCAGAATTTTCATCAAACTCTGCAGAAGCCATCGAGGCTCCATGAATACCGTCTCTACCTGTTTTGGAACCAACATAGACTACTGATTTGTTCAATCCTTTGGCTTTAGAATAAAAGATTTTATCTTTTTTGGCATGCCCAACAGCCATTGCATTAACTAGGATATTTTCATTATAGGTGCTGTCAAATTTTGTTTCACCTGCAACAGTGGGAATGCCAATACAATTTCCATATCCTCCAATTCCAGAAACAACACCGTTAAGAAGAGATTTTGTTTTGGGATGATCAGTTGAACCAAAATGAATCGAGTTTAATAGCGCTATTGGTCTAGCGCCCATAGTAAAAACATCTCTAAGTATTCCACCAACCCCAGTTGCTGCACCTTGATAAGGTTCGATATAAGAAGGATGATTATGACTTTCAATTTTAAAAATAATAGCATCATCATCTCCTATATCTATCACGCCTGCGTTTTCGCCCGGTCCCTGAATGACATATTTTCCTTTAGTAGGTAGATTTTTTAAATGAATACGTGAGGATTTATAAGAGCAGTGTTCATTCCACATTGCAGAAAAAATTCCAAGCTCTAGTAAATTAGGATCTCTTTGAAGTAAATCTTTTATTTTTGAATATTCATCTAGTTTTAAACCATGCTTTTCTACAATAGAATCTGTTATTTTCATTTTGATTATTTCAGCAAACTTGTAAACAAGTTAACACCATCATTATTAGATATAATTTGATCTACCATTCTTTCAGGGTGAGGCATCATCCCTAAAATATTTTTATTATTGTTAAAAATTCCTGCAATATTATTCAATGAACCATTAGGATTATCTTCTTCTCTCACATTTCCTTTTTTATCACAATATTTAAACGGAATTAAATTTTTATCTTCTAATTCTTTTAAATGGTCTGAGTTTGTAAAATAATTTCCTTCATTGTGAGCTATATTTAATTTCAAAATTTGATTTGTTTTGTATTTATTACAAAATTTATTTTCTGTATTTATTGCTTTCACATAGATATCTTTACCTAGAAATTTTAAATTTTTATTTCTAAGCAGAACTCCCTTTAAAAGCCCTGTTTCAGTTAGAATTTGAAATCCATTACAAATACCAAGAACCAAACAACCGTTGTTTGCTGCCTTGATTACTTCGTTTAAAATATTAGATTTAGCTGCTATAGCGCCAGATCTAAGATAGTCGCCGTAGGAAAAACCACCAGGAACAACAATCAAATCAGATTTTGGCAATTCAGAATCTTTATGCCAGACCATAGTGTTTTTAAATTGTAATTTTTCAAGTGCTATCGCTATGTCTCTATCACAATTGGACCCAGGGAAAACTATTACAGATGAATTCATCGTTAAACTTTAGATATTTCAAAATCTTCAATAATCAAGTTAACTAAAAGTTTTTTGCACATGTCTTCAATTTTATTTTTAGCTTTTTCCTCATTATTCTCATTAATTTCTAATTCAAAATATTTACCCTGTCTTAAATTTTTCAATGTATTCATGCCCATATTCTGTAATGTTTGTTCAACAACCTTACCTTGAGGATCAAGGACATCTTTTTTTAATGTAACTTTTATTGAGAATTTCAATTTATTTTTTTTTAAATTTAATAGATGCTGTTTTACCGAAATTGACTTCACTTATATTTGTTTCTTCTGGCATTATGCCAAGTCTTCTTGCCACATCTTGGTAAGCCTCTATTAAATTACCTAGATCTTTTCTAAATCTATCCTTGTCTAATTTTTTGTCTGTTTTAATATCCCACAATCTGCATGTATCAGGGCTAATTTCATCAGCAAGAATAACTTCGTTAATTTCTTTTTCTTTGTTCCAAACTCTTCCGTATTCTATTTTAAAATCTACTAGCTTAATTCCAACACCCCTAAAGATACCTTGAAGTATATCGTTAATTCTTAGTGTACTTTTATCTATAGTTTTAATCTCTTTCACATTAGCCCACTCAAAAGAATATATATGTTCTTTTGAAATCAAGGGATCTCCTAAATCATCATCTTTTAAATAATATTCTAATAAAGGTTTATCTAAAACTGTTCCTTCGGATATGCCCAACCTTTTTGTTAGAGAGCCTGTTGCAATATTTCTTACTACAAATTCTATAGGTATAATTTGAACTTGTTTAATTAGTTGTTCACGCATATTTAATCTTTTAATAAGATGAGTTTTAATTCCACACTCACCTAATGACTTTAAAAGATATTCTGATATTCTATTATTTAAAACACCTTTTCCCTCAATATTAGCTTTTTTTATAGCATTGAAAGCTGTTGCGTCATCTTTGAAATGCTGAATTACTAAATCTTTATCATTTGTTTCGTAAATGATTTTTGCTTTACCCTCGTATAATTTTTTACCTTTGTTCATGGAAAATTATTTTTTTAAACTTCGTTTGAAAATTATATTAATTCTTTTTGTATGGTAACTGTAATTAAAAAGTTTTTTTAATTTATTCACAGGAAGTTTTTTGTTGATTTTTGGATCATTTGCAATATTTTCATAAAAGGAAGACCCATTATTCCACGAATGCATGGCATGTTTTTGAACTAGAGCATACGATTGTTCTCGAGTAAATCCACTTGAGGTTAATTCTATCAATACTCTTTGTGAAAAAAATAATCCATTCGTTAGATTTAGATTTTTAAGCATATTTTTTGGATAGATATTAAGATTTTTTACTATACCGTTTAATCTCACTAAAGCGAAGTCCAACGTAGTGGTGGCATCTGGGCCAATGTTTCTTTCAACTGCAGAATGAGAAATGTCTCTCTCGTGCCAAAGAGCAACATTCTCTAAAGCTGGGATTACCGCCGACCTTACCATTCTTGCTAGACCTGTTAAGTTTTCGCTTAAAATTGGATTTTTTTTATGCGGCATAGCAGAAGAGCCTTTTTGTTTTTTTCCAAAAAACTCCTCAACTTCTAAAACTTCAGTTCTTTGTAAATGTCTAATTTCTGTAGCAAATCTTTCAATCGAGCTTGCTATTATACCAAGAGTAGAAAAAAATTGTGCATGTCTATCACGAGGTATAATTTGAGTTGATATTGGCTCAACCTTTAATTTTAATTTTTTTGCAACGTAACTTTCAACTCTAGGATCTATATTTGCAAATGTTCCTACAGCACCCGATATTGCACAGGTTGAGATTTCATTAATGGAATATTCCAATCTTTTTTTGTTTCTTAAAAATTCTTGATAAAAAGTTAGCATTTTCAAACCAAAAGTTATTGGTTCAGCATGTATTCCATGGCTTCTACCAATACATAAAGTTTTTTTATGTTTAATTGCTTGTTTTTTTATAGTTGTTAATAAATTTTTAATATCATTTAAAATTATTTCTCCTGACTGTTTTAATTGTAAATTAAAGCAAGTGTCCAACACATCTGAAGATGTCATACCTTTATGAAGAAATCTTGCTTCTTTACCTGCTTTTTCAGTGATTGAAGTTAAGAAAGCAATAACATCATGTTTAACACTTTCTTCAATCTTTAAAATTCTTGAAACATTGATTCTTGCTTTTGATTTAACTTTCTTAACTACTCCTTTTGGAATTATTTTTAATTTTTCCATAGACTCAGCGGCTGCTAATTCAATATCAAGCCAAATTTTATATTTGTTTTCTTCTGCCCAAATATTTTTTAGTTCTTTTCTTGAGTATCTATCAATCATATTGAGTAAGGTGGTTGATTAAATCCTTTTTTTGATAATGTGAAAACTTCGTAACCTGTTTCTGTTATACCAATAGTATGTTCAAACTGAGCCGATAATTTTTTATCTTTTGTAACCGCTGTCCATCCATCATTTAACATTTTTGTTTCATATTCGCCTTCGTTAATCATAGGTTCAATTGTAAAGATCATACCAGGCTTAAGTTTAGGACCGGATCCTTTTTTACCGTAATGTAAAATATTTGGCTCTTTGTGAAATACTTTTCCGATCCCATGTCCGCAAAAATCTCTAACTACTGTAAATCCTTCCTGTTCAACATAATTTTGAATAGTAGATCCTATATCACCTAGAGTTATATTTTTATTTAAAATGTTAATAGCCTTCATCATAGAATTATAAGTAACGTCGATTAATTTTTTTGCTTTAACTGAGACTTCACCGGCACAAAACATTCGGCTAGTATCGCCGTGCCAATTATCTTTAAAAGCCGTAACGTCAACATTAACTATATCTCCTTCCTTTAGAATTTTATTTTGAGGAATTCCGTGACAAATTACGTGATTAGGCGAGGTGCAGCATGATTTAGGAAAACCTCTATAATACAATGGAGCAGAGTAGGCATCATTGTCATTAATGAATTCATAACACAAATTATCTATTTCGTTTGTAGTTATCCCAGGTTTAATAATTTTTGCAACTTCGTCTAAAGCACCTGCTGCTATGATGCCAGCGGCGCGCGTATGTTCAAATGCTTCTTGAATATTTTCACTCATCAATACGAAATTTAATTTTGTTATTAAGTATTATTCCTTTTAAAGAAAATTTACAATCATAGCAGAGAATTTTTACATTATGTTTTATAGCATTTATTAATGCTTTTGCGTATTCAGTATCTATATCTTTTGCAATTTTAAATTTATTACAATCCTCTCTCTGAATCACAAAAAGCAAACAAGCATTAAAACCTTTTTTTTTAGCTTTAATTAATTCATTTAGATGTTTAGTGCCTCTAGACGTAACAGAGTCAGGAAACTCTGCAATTTTAGGTTCTCTCACTAGAGTCACATTTTTTACTTCTAGAAAAGTTTTCTTGTTTTTTTCCTCAAGATAAAAATCAAATCTAGTGTGTTCTCCAAAAACTTGTTCAGTTTTAATAATAGTTGTTTTATTGAAATCTTTAATTTTTTTTTTCTTTAAAGCCTCCAGAACAATTTTATTAGTTAAATGAGTATTGACACCAACTTTAGAGCGATGATCTTCTATTATCTGCAAAGTATATTTTAATTTTCTTTTTTTATTTTTAGCTTCTGTAATCCAAGACTTATTATCTTTTTTTAAGAGTCCCATCATTGAACCAGAATTTGGACAATGAGCTGTAACTGTTTTATTTTTTAGCCTTACATCAGCAAAAAAACGTTTATATCTTTTTATAAATAGTCCTGATAATAGTTTGTTTTCAAAATTCATATAATTGTAAAATGAAAAAAGCTAAAAAAAAAATTAATGCAGCCATTCTCATAATAGGTAATGAGGTTTTATCAGGAAGAACACAAGACGCAAATGTTTCATTTCTTTCTAATTGGTTAAATATTAATTGCGGTATTACTATTGAGGAAGTGAGAATAATCCCTGATATTGAAAAAAAAATAATTTTCAATGTATTGGATTTAAGTAAAAAATTTAAATATGTTTTTACGACTGGAGGCATAGGTCCTACTCATGACGACATAACATCCTCATCTATCTCTAAGGCTTTCAAAGTAAAATATGAACACAACAAAGAAGCTTATAAAATATTAGAAAAGTATTATGGAAAAAGAAATTTTAACGATGGGAGAAAAAAAATGGCTAAAATGCCTTCAGGCACTTCTTTAATCTACAATCCATCTAGTGCAGCACCTGGTTTTAAAATTAAAAATGTTTTTTGTCTACCGGGTGTTCCATCAATTTTAAAATCTATGGTTAATAATTTAAAGGTTCATCTAATTAAAGGATTAGTAACAATGAGTATGACTTTTAATTTAAGAACAGTAGAGAGTTTTATTGCTTATGATTTAGAAAAATTACAAAATAGATATAAAAAAAAAGTTGATATTGGAAGTTACCCTTTTTTTAAACTTGGAAAAGTAAGCGTAGCTATTGTACTGAGGTCACAAAATAAAAAATCAATAAAAAATTGTGAAAAAGAACTTATTAAAATTATTAAAAAAAAAAATATAAAACTAATTAAGAAATATTAAAAACATCATCTACAGTTATTTTAGTTATATCATTAGTTTTATAAAGATTTTTACTATCTAAAATTTTAATATTTTTATTTTTTGGAGAAAATTTTCTCGAACTAGTGGGTCCAAATAATGTAATCATCGGTATATTTGCAAGTGCTATCATGTGCATGACTCCATTATCGATTGTTATTGCTTTTTCAAGTCTGAGAGCTAACGCAGAAACAAGAGCAGGACATGAATATCGACTTTCAATTTCTGGTATTAGAACACTTGGTAATTTTTTTTTTATTTTGTCAATTAATTCTATTTCAGATTTTTCTATAAAAAAAACGATTTTTTTCCCAACCGATATATATCTATTTGCAAGCTCAACAAATTTTTCAATTGGCCAACTTTTTAGTCTATATGCATTACCTTGTGTTACAGAAAAACCTATATAGTTTTTATCTGGTAACAATCTTTTAGACTCATCGATTAGTTCTTTTGGCAAGGAACCAAGATCGAAATAAATTGTTTTGATTTTTGTGTCTAAGAAGGTTTCTAAATTAGATAAAATTTTTAGAGAAAAGTCATTTTCATTTTTTGAATAATTACCTTTTTTTGAAGAAAAAAAATAATTAAATGTTGTAGAAAAAAAATTCTCACAGGGTATCTGCTTTAATATTAGCGTGTTTCTTATCTTAGATTGAAGATCAATTATTAAGTCAAATTTATCAATTTTTTTATCAAAAATTTTTTTTTTGGTTCTAAATAAATGAGACCATCTGAATCCAAAATATTTTAAATCTAGATCAATTGTTTCTAAATCCAAATTAAATTCTTTTAGTTTATATTGATAGTGATTTTTGTGTGCTCCTAGATAATAAAAATTACAATTTTTAAAGTGATTTTTTATACTTAATATTAAAGTGAATAGTTGAATAGCATCCCCAAGTCCACCACCAGAATTATATAATAAGATTTTTTTCATTGAATTGATATATTTTAGAATACTAATTTACTTTCAGTATTTCACTTATTTTAAAAAAAAACTCATCTTTTGTAGGTAACTTATTCTCATCCATTTCATCTTGGATTTTTTTATAATTTTTAATTATGTGCTCCACTGTTTTAGAAAAATCTATCTTATTTCTTTTTGAAATAAAAATTCCTTTTCTATTTTTCACTACATGTGAAATCTCCTCGAATATAATGACTGGTCTTCTACGAGATAAAGACTCAATAACGACCTGTGGGTGGCCTTCAGTAAAGGACGGTAAAATCATTATATTGTGATCATCATAAATATTTATCAGAGTCTCTGTATCAAAACCATGTCCCAAAAATTCAATATTTTTTGGCAGTTCTGAAGTCTTATTTTCTGAGACAATAGATAATTTTGCATCGAGTTTTAACTCTTTAAACATTTCAATAAATTTTAATATTCCTTTTTCCGGATTTATTCTACCGACATATAAAAATCTAATTTTGTCTAATAATATTGGTTTTTGTTTTCTTAACCATCGATCGTCAAGTTTTGGGGGCAAAACAAGATAGCTTTTATCTTTATTA
>MDTC01056379.1_pt1 | contig 13391 bp, 12 predicted proteins | sample 811181 | NCBI WGS metagenome assembly MDTC01 (sample SAMN05326644, study PRJNA326480) | marine metagenome | isolation source: seawater | place: Pacific Ocean: North | collected 2011
GCGTCCCCTAGGGGATTCGAACCCCTGTTACCGCCGTGAAAGGGCGGTGTCCTAGGCCTCTAGACGAAGGGGACAAGGACTTATGGTGGAGCTAAGCGGGATCGAACCGCTGACCTCTTGCATGCCATGCAAGCGCTCTCCCAGCTGAGCTATAGCCCCGCTGCACTCAAGATTATTAGATAACTTCTCTTGACCGCGAGGCGCATTCTATGCACCTCAGAGCCAAGAGTCAATGATTTTATGCTTGTTTTTCTCTGTTTGCTATAAAATTAAGCGCCTTGGTGATTCTTTCAACAGAACGAGCCTGGCCAATCATCAATAAAGTCTGATCCAGTGACGGCGACTGCCCTGCTCCTGTGACCGCAACACGAAGTGGCATACCGACTTTACCCATTCCCACATCAAGCTCAGTGGCTGTATTGGAAATAGCCTGTTGAATGGATTCGGCAGTCCAGTTTGATAAATTCGCTAACTTTTCCTGTACTGCCAACAAAGCTTCTTTGGCAACTGGTCGTAAATGCTTTTTCGCTGCTGTTTCGTCAAAAGCATCGTATTCTTCATAAAAATAACGACTCGCCGCGGCCATCTCTTTTAAGGTCTGCGCGCGTTCAGCTAAAACAGCAACCACATCAGTTAAAGCAGGGCCTTGCGTCATATCAATGTTTTGACCTTGCATATGCCACAATAAGTAATCTGCTACTTTCTCTCTAGGCATATTTTTAATATATTGATGATTTACCCAGTTCAGCTTCTCTGTATTAAAAGCAGAGGCAGCTTTGTTGATCTGCTCTAAAGAGAAGTATTGAATCATTTCTTCCATGGAAAAAATCTCTTGATCACCGTGTGACCAGCCTAAGCGTACTAAATAATTGAGCAAAGCTTCTGGCAAATATCCTTCATCGCGGTACTGTAAAACACTGACAGCGCCATGACGCTTCGAAAGTTTAGTACCATCGTCACCTAAAATCATAGACACATGTGCATATTCAGGAATAGGTGCTCCCAATGCCTTTAAAAGATTAATTTGTCTAGGTGTATTATTGATATGGTCTTCTCCACGCACAACATGCGTAATTCCCATATCCCAGTCATCAATCACAACACAAAAATTATAAGTGGGCGTGCCGTCTGAACGTGCAATAATTAAATCATCTAACTCACGATTAGACACTTCAATCGTGCCACGGACATGATCTTTGAAGGTGACAGAGCCTTCTTGTGGATTTTTAAAGCGTATCACATAGTCACCCTCTTGTTCAGGCTGTGTATGCGTTAAACAATGTCCATCGTAACGAGGCTTTTCACCTTTTGCTTTTTGCGCTTCTCTTAAGTTATCAAGACGCTCTCTTGAACAATAACAACGGTATGCTTTACCTTCTTGTCTAAGTTGGTCAATAAAAGATTGATAGCGATCAAAGCGTTTGGTTTGATAGTGCGGCCCTTCATTCCATGTCAAGCCCAGCCAATTCATGCCTTCAATAATCGCATCCATAGCCTCTTGTGTTGAACGTTCTATATCTGTATCTTCAATACGTAACACAAACTGGCCTTGTTGAGCTTGCGCATAAAGCCAAGAATAAAGCGCTGTACGAGCACCCCCTACATGGAGATAACCTGTTGGGCTCGGTGCAAACCTTGTTTTAATGGTCATGGTGTTTCATTTACCCTTATATCGTCATAAATTATTGTTATAAGTGATCTACCCTAGATCGCTTCTCCCCTATTCTACCAGCCTATTGGCTACATCCCAAATCTTCTATTCTAAGCTATTTTTTAAACAAAATGCATAAAATAAAGACACTTACAAAATAATATGCATTTAATCGTTGACAGTCTGAGTTCTATCTTTATAATTGCGTCTCGTTGAAGAGGACGATTAGCTCAGTTGGGAGAGCACCTCCCTTACAAGGAGGGGGTCACTGGTTCGAGCCCAGTATCGTCCACCAACAACCAACTAAAGTGGGCGATTAGCTCAGTTGGGAGAGCACCTCCCTTACAAGGAGGGGGTCACTGGTTCGAGCCCGGTATCGCCCACCACTTTAGTTACCTACCCAAAGGACGATTAGCTCAGTTGGGAGAGCACCTCCCTTACAAGGAGGGGGTCACTGGTTCGAGCCCAGTATCGTCCACCACTCTTATCATCTCAAATCACGTATTTCTATATCTCGCGAAGTTTTTTTAACGCAGCAATGCAACGCTCCCTACTTTTAGAACACATATACAACTCATGATGAAGAAAAACGACACAAACGATAAACGTTGAAAGTAAAATACCCTCAACGCTCGTCTAAACAGAAATGTCTTAGAGCACCTTATCTTTGACAAACCGCCCTTGAATAAATAACCACGCCTTTTTTAAACTTGATTCAGGCTCTATGCTCACTATCAAAGCAGGGAATCCCAACAAAGCCATAAACAAAAAGACATAACCTTCAAATAAGCCGAATAACCAGCCTGAAAGCATAGCTGCGCCACCTAGAAATAGACACATAGATAAACCATTGTAAGCTGACTGCAAAGGTACAGCTCTTGATATATCAGACTCTTGAATAAAACGTATCATAAGTAAGTGAGTGGCCGCATACGTCATACCATGTAATGTCTGAGCCAGCAAAATAGACCAACTATCACTAGCAAAAGCTGTGATCGTCCAACGTACTACAACAGATAACCCTGTAAGATACAGTAAATGCTGAATCCTCAAAGCGCCTAATAACTTTTGTCCAAAAGCAAATACAGCAATTTCGACCAACATAGAAAACGTCCAAAAATAACTGATTTCTGTGTAGGAAAAACCAAGCTTCTGCCACCAAATCGCACTAAAACTATAGTAAGCTCCATGACTTGCTTGTAATAACGAAACTAAAATGAGAAGACGAGCACAAACACTATCTTTAAATAATGCAGCTAAATCTTTCCAAGAAGCTTTAGCAAAAGCTAAAGATTGTATAGATTTGACTCGAGGTCGCGTCAAACTCCATGCGAAATTAATCAATAAAATAGCGCATAAAGCATGAGGTATGTAATACTTTCCATATTGCTCAATGATATACCCCACAGCCATTACGCCAGCAATAAAGCCTATCGTACCCCAAATACGTACACGGCCATAATCAATATATTCTAACTTGGCCATCTGTGTGAAAATAGCATCTGTTAAAGGAATGACTGGCGCAAAGACCACATTGACAAACATCGTCATCAAAAATAAATAAAACGCATAATCCGAGGCTAAGTGCAACCCTGTAATCAAAAAAGACAGTAACAATAAAACTGAGGTGTAAAAGAAAGCTCTTGATAAAAGAGGCGTAATCACTAAGTTAACAATGCCTCGTACTACAGCACCACAGCCTAATGTTAAACCAATAAGACCCACTGACACTTCTTGATATTCGAGCCAAACCGACCAAAAAGATTGAAATATGCCATAAGCAAAGAAAAAGTAAAATAACATCTGCGATGACCATAAGAATGGCCCGACCTGAACACGCATGGCTCAACTCCCATTTATAAAATCAATAACCGATTGATTATACTTTACTTTTATGGAAAATACTGTAATTAATTCGCATAACCCTAAGAACTTATCGTACAAAATTAAACTAAAGTTTAGTTAAAAATAGAGATGTACGAAAAATACTCATTCTCTTTGCAACAAAGCTACATCTATTCACTCTATCAAAATGAACGTTTTATGCTTTCATGCATCAGGGTTCCCTGATGAAACATCATTCTTAATGATCCACCGGATAATATCCAAACTGAAGAACGTAAGACCTGTAAGTGATTTTCGGTAGTTTTATAGGTCAAAAGAAATGCTTTATCATCCAGTTGTTTGACTGCAAAGTCATGCGCGTTTAGATTTTGGTCTGGTGCAGCGGGTAAATGATTGATGATATCTCGTTTATTATAAATAGAACCAGATTTACCAAACTCTTGAAAATCATCACAAAGTAATTCATCAAGCACCTTAGTAGACCTTCTTACTATAGAAGTGTGTAGTTTTTTCTCCAAGGCTTCTATTTCACTAAAAATTTTCATATTTTTTATCTCTCAAAAATAAGATATCTAAACTGCTACATGCTCATACAAAACCTTCAGTGTCTAGATAATAAAACCACTCTACTTTTGTATATTTTTACTTTTAGATTGATAATCAATCGAGCACATGGCTTAGTAACGACTCTCACACTCATCATAACAATAAAACCTTACTTACACCTTCTTAACTCTAAGAAAAAACAAAAAAACTCAGAATAATGCACAGCAAAGTACCACCCAACTTTCAAAAACTGGTTCTGGTGAACAAATTAAATTATAGGCAGATACGAAGCCTAAAACCGTAGCTCTTATTAATAAAAAAAAGAGCGTTAATTTCATTGAATACCTTGTGTTAAATAAAATGAGATAAGAGACTCAACATAAAAAAGCCCCCTTATAACCATCCTTTTGAGCAGTTTCCTTGGCAATACTACTATCTGTTCGTCACTGAACATACAATCTCTCAATCTCTAGACACCCATTATATTTTTAAATTTTAATAAACTAAGTTAAAATCAAATCACTATAGAGCATAAAAATCAATATCAATGTCTCAGGAGGAACTGTTTTGATTTTAAGTATCATAAATAATCACAAATATAAATTTGTACTTTACGCTTTAATTGGTTTGTTTAATGCACTGTTAAGTGTCTATATTGTAGACACCCTATCCTACAACTCCACGTCTAATACCAATGTAGATAAAATGCATTGGCTTATGCTTTTTACAGGACTTTTACTGACTCTTTTTATAGGTTTAAACCTCAATACATATTTGACTACAAGGCTAGGTGTCTATGTGCGTCATACTTTAAGAGATCAAATCACAAAAAAAATTCTTAATACAAGCTATGAAACCATCAGCTCTTCGGGAAATCACAAGATCTATGCAGCTTTAACTAAAGATATTAATGATATATCAAGTTTTATCAGTACATTTCCTTTCTTTATGCATCAGTTTTTCGTACTGATGTGCTGTATTGGTTTTATGGCTTACAAATCTTTAATGCTTTTTTTAACTCCCTGTTTAATCTTCACTTTAAATATCATATTTATGTCTTATTTAATGAAAAAAGGTTATGCTTATTACGAAGGTCACAGAAAAAATATTGATGCCTTTAATGCCGATATCAAAACAATGGTTGAGGGTTCAAAGGAATTATCTCAATCCTATTCTAGAAACCATTCATTCTATACACACCATGCTTTGCCCTCTCTTTCTCAATTACGAAACTCGGATTTTAAGCAAGAGATTTATTCATGCCTCGTTGATAATTGGTCAGAGATTTCAACATTTTTATCTTTAGGTTCGGTTTTATTTATTCACTTATTTTTCAATGTAGGCACTTCAGCGGATGTTCTTACTTTTACTTTTATTTTTTTCTATATTCAGGGCCCTATAGGGGCAGTAACTTATGCTAAGGAAGCCTTTATTAAAGCAAAAGTAGGAATAAAGTCGATTAATAATTTAGGACTAGGAGAAATAGCAAATCATGAAAATAAACTCAAGCAATTGAAAGTAAATAGATATAATAATATTGTATATAAAAATATGACCTATCATTACACAACAGGAAATCATGATTTTTCTATTCAACCTATAGATTTTTATTTAAACAAAAATGAAATTGTTTTTTTACGTGGACAAAACGGCAGTGGCAAATCCACATTCAGCATGTTGCTTACAGGTTTATTTACACCTCACACAGGTCAAGTTAGAGTTGATAGTAAAGTCGTCAACTCAACTGATATGTCTTTTAAAAGTCTCTTTGGCGTGGTGCATACTCAGAGTTGCTTATTTAAAGAAGTCATCAATCAAGAAGGAGAAATAGTCAATACAAGAGAGATCATAGATTTTCTTAAATTGATTAAACTTGATCATAAAGTAAAAGTAAAAGACGGTCTTCTATCTACGCTTGATCTATCACAAGGACAAAAGAAACGACTTGCCCTTTTATTAGCTTATTTTGAAAATACACCTATTTTAGTTTTGGATGAATTTGCAGCCGATCAAGATCCAAGTTTTAGGCGATATTTTTATGAGTACCTGATTCATGATTTGAAAGCTAAAGGTAAAACAGTTTTAGCTATTACGCATGATGACGCTTATTTTCATCATGCAGATAGATTGTTTGTCATGGATAATGGACAACTTATAGAAGATAGCAAGATTCCGAAAGACACACATCAATTGGAAAAGGTCTGAGCGCCTATTTCTCCACTAGAAGAACTCTTCATCTCACAGCAAAAAGACGCATAGAGCGTCTTCTTGCTTTAAAACTTTTTCAACACCTTGAAGTATTAGATATAACTTATCGTAAAGTTCAGTGGTTCACCATGCATATTCGATGTAGAGAACAAACCTGGTTGAGCTATTGATCCTGATTTGAGATATATCACCGCTCTTATAGAGAGCGTATGTACACCGCCAGTTGTAGAAAACTGATAAGGAGGTCGTCCGATATCGCTCTCTGAACCACAAATAATAGTCGAGCCACTGTTGTTCATAATATATCGAGCTTCAGTAAGATTAATACGTGCATTTAAATCATTATCACCTTCACGAGCAAGCTTAGCTCTTGCAGTACAAGCAATACTTATATCTCCTCCAGGACTTGGCGATGTAATTTTCAAAACACCTAATGAAGGTGAACCTCCTAGCGTATAGCCTGAAGGATTCCAACCGATTGTGCCAGATGGGCCGATTGCCATGCCACCACCTGGAGTTGAAGACGTAAACGTCAGCGTACCAAAGTTAATACCTTGAAGCACTTCAACAGTTAAGGTTGAACGAATCATAACATCAGCTCCAACATCAGCTTGATCTTGTGAATAAGCAAGAAATGAAGTTGCTAAAGCAACGCTATTCAATATCATAATTTTATTAAACTTTGTAAAGAAATTACGATGTAATGTGGTCTTCATTATCCGTCTCCAAGGTAATTCAAATAACTTACACTCTATAAGTATGAATCAAAATAAACTTAAATCAAATTTAACTATAAAAATCAATATCTTAATATCAAAAACAAATCTATTATATTGATTTAATTTATCCAAGATAACCTACAACAAAAAACATCATATGTTATAGAAAAAGAACACACTGATTATTCGTTTGAATTGCTATTTCATATACTCATTTTTTTTACTCTATCGCCGATAAGATGTATAGCCATTTAGCTCATACCATTATATTTTTAATGAGCTATTGAAAAATAACATAAATATCAATTTATGAGTGAATATAAGATCATGGTTTGTTTGACACGTCTATTTTTTGTTACCACAGCTCTATTTTTAATCGGATGTGATCAGCGTTCCGAAGAACAGAGGATATGTGATGATTACCCTCACCTCTGTGCTAATCTGCACTATGATAGCTTTTGTCCTGATGAACGATTCGATCTCGTTATTACAAGAGAAAAATCACATAAAGGTATTCCTACACGTAGTCGCGCTTTATACTATGAGCTCGTTGCGTCTGAAAAATACCGTGAATGTATTGGGCTACGCTCACAAATACGTCATGTGCAACATAAAAAAAGAGAGACGAATAGAACCGAGGCCTACCTCGCTATTCTTGAGCAAATTAAAAAAATTGAGAAAGAAACAAAAAAAGATAAAGACCCTTATCTGTCTTACTATCACTGGACACGTCATCAAGATCGATTGGCTTTAGATCGTTTCATCGAAGCAGAGAAAAAAAATAAAATCGACGATCCACACTTGAAAGTCTTCTTGTCTAAATACTACAAACAAAGAGATCCAGAAAAATCATTAACTTTACTCAAAGAAGCTATAGATAAAACGGCTTTAGATGATCTCAATCCCGACTGGATTATCAATGTTGCTTTGTTATCTAAAAAAATTGGCGATACTGATGCTTATATCGTTCATTACCTGATTATTCCTCAAATTTCAGAGCAAACCATAGATGAAAAACAACTTTTTGCTGAGATCAAAGATAATCCCAAGAAAATAGAGTTTTTTCGTAAAGCTGCAAATAAACTCCTAGCATCACTTCGCAGCCAATCTTATAAAAAATCGAATTACTACCGAGTCAAAGCCTCTGAAGAATTTAAGAAAAAACAAAAAAAGCGTTAACGCACAGCTTTATACAAACTTTCACTTTATTCTGTATCACTTGCTTTTTCGCTTTAGCTTATACACTTTATAAAAAATACTCTTGTTATACATAATCTCTTGACTATTGCTTCATATTTTGTAAGTTTACTACCTCTTAAAAAGAGAATATGAAATAGGAAAGAGATACATATGACAGTTCGTATAGCAATTAATGGTTATGGCCGTATTGGTCGCAACGTTCTTAGAGCTCTTTATGAAAGTAAAAAAAGCGATTTTATCCAAATAGTTGCTATCAATGATTTAGGATCCGCAGACATTAATGCACACTTAACACAATACGATAGTGTACATGGTCGCTTTCATCATAATGTAGGCCATGATGAAGATTCAATCTATATCAACCATGACAAAATTCTAACCTTTGCAGAGAAAGATCCCGCTCAACTTCCTTGGGCCGATCTCAATATTGATATCGTATTTGAATGCACAGGTTTATTCACTTCAAAAGATAAAGCGCAGGCTCACATTAAAGCAGGAGCAAAAAAAGTGATCATTTCAGCACCCGCAACAGGTGTTGATGCGACAGTAGTATATGGTGTCAACCATGACATTTTATCTTCTGATATGCAGATTATTTCCAATGCATCTTGTACAACGAACTGTTTAGCTCCTCTTGTTAAGCCGCTCAATGAACATATAGGCATTGAATCAGGACTCATGACAACGATACATGCTTATACCAATGATCAAAAACTCTCTGATGTTTATCATACAGATGTAAGACGTGCTCGCGCTGCAGCCATGTCTATGATTCCAGCTAAAACAGGCGCAGCGGCAGCGGTAGGCTTAGTCTTACCAGAACTTCAAGGTAAATTTGACGGCCTCGCCGTGCGTGTACCTACAGCAAATGTTTCGCTTGTTGATTTAAGCTTCATCGCAGCGAAAGACACATCTGTAGAAGAGATTAACCAAATTCTTAGCCGTGCAGCAAACACAGCACCTTTATCTGATGTCTTACAGATTAATCAAGCACCGCTGGTTTCTATCGACTTCAATCATAACCCTTACTCTTGCTGCTTCGATACGACGCAAACTCGCGTAAAAGGCAGACTTGTCAAAGTCATGGCCTGGTATGATAACGAATGGGGTTTTAGTAACCGTATGCTCGATACAGCTCTTGCTTTGATGCAAGCACCGTAACAAAAACGTCTCATTAGAATTGAAAAGCCTTTGCTACTGTAAAAGGCTTTTTTTGTCTCTCTAAATCTACTTTATTCTGTGTTAAACTTGTACCATCATTTTTTATCACTTTGTATAAACAGGAACTCACTATGTTACGTAAATCACTTAAAGCTTTTATTTGCTGTACAGTTTTTTCGTCTTCAGCTTACTCCAATACAAACGCCTTTGATTTAAATTTTCATAACAAAATGTTCAATACTCATTTGGGTACTCACTTTGAGCAGCAAGACTTTCATCTTTCATTAGGTTATGGCAAACATACTCGCAAAGGACAAATGTTTGAAATTTCTGCGTTCAAGTCACATGATTTAAATATTCATCACTTTGAATTTGGGGTACAAACCATTCATGCTTGGTTTAAGCCAAGTCAGATCAGTTCAAGTCATTCTCTTGCTTTTGCTGGATCATATAGACTCAAGATAGCAGAAGGTTTCTACTTGAATAATAATGGCTCTTATTCCCCAGAAATTTTCGCTTTCAACTCTGAAGGCAAAAACTTTTACCGCTTTGGCTCGCAGCTTGAATTTGCTTTAATGCCTGACGTGCAACTACATGCCGGCTATCAAGTTGTACGTTTTAAAGTTGAAAATAACAACGATACCAGTGAAAGAATGACCTTTGATGAGAGTATCTTTTTAGGCGCTAAATTTACATTCTAAATTATTCTATTTCATACAGGTGAGTTCGTTGAGGCTCACCTTGCTCACCTACTCTCCTTTAGATACTAATAAACATAAGGAATAAGGCGGTATCTTACCTTTTGTGCATATTGCTTATAACGCGGTATATGTTGTTGTAATAGCTTATCTTCAAAATAAATATGAATACATGTCCATATCACAAATAACATTGAAATCAAAAGGCCTAAAATAGAAGCCATCATCAATGATGCTGAAGGTAAGAATAAGCAGCTCATGAGATACATAGGATGGCGAATTCTTGAATAAGGCCCCATGACTAGAGTTGTATTCTGCTCACGCTCTTGTGAGCGTACCACAACAGCTGTTGAATAGTTCCACTCTATAACCCAGTATGTTGCAATTAAACAGACAATAGATGCTACAGCACCTAAGCATTGATATAAAAATGTAATTTCAGTCACTTGATAGCGTACAGTATCTAAGCCATTGCTTAATATCCAGCACAACGCCAATAGGCCCAAAATAGTCATCGAGACGCGATGTCCGAAAGAACTGGGTACACCATACAATGCATGTGAGCGTGCTATTAAAAGATAAACATTATTATGCGCATCAATGGCAAAATTTAAACACACTAAAAGAAAAAGAAAAAACCAACCTTCAAGCCATAAGCAAGATCCTGCACCACTGAACAAGAGTGCAGCATAAAATACGATAGCGCCACATTGTGATAAATACTCTTTTTTAAATACCACAGCAGAGACCGTTCAAAAATGAAAGTATGCTTTGTTTTAGCAAAAACTTTGCCAGCTAGCAGTAAAAAAGCCCAACTCAGAAGAAGTTGGGCTTTTTCAATCTCTTGGGCAAATCAAGCAAAATGTGAATCTATACAACACCATACAGGAGCATGATCAGAAGGCTTTTCAAAGCCACGCAAAGGATAATCAATATCAGACTCTGTCAATAAAGGTACTAAAGAGGCTGTAGTCAAGAGTGCGTCTATACGTAAACCTCGATTGTCATTAAAACCACGACTGCGGTAATCAAACCATGAATAACGTTCGACCGTATCAGGGTGCAAAATACGAAAACTATCAGAAAAACCCCAGTCCAAGAGCTTTGCTAGCCATTGCCTCTCTTCTGGTTGGAAGCTGCATTTCCCCGTCTTAAGCCAACGTTTTTTGTTCACCTCACCAATGCCTATATCTAAATCGGTTGGCGAAATGTTCAAATCTCCCATCACAACAATATCTTCATTCGCTGCACAATGTGTATTAAGATAAGTCATAAGATCTGCATAAAATTGACGCTTAGCTGGAAACTTGACTTCATGATGAATACTTTCTCCCTGAGGAAAATATCCATTCAAGACTTTCAAAGTACGTCCGTTGGCTTGTTGATAATGCCCTATGATCATACGTCTTTGAGCATCCTCTGAGTCAGTTGGAAAACCTTTCTCAAGTTTAATAGGAGCAACTTTAGATAGCAAAGCTACGCCATAATGCGCTTTACCACCGTGGTAATGCACTTGGTAGCCCATAGCCTCAACAGCTTCTAACGGAAACATATCGTCATGCACTTTGGTTTCTTGCAAACCAATGATATCAGGTTGATGCGTGTCAATGAGAGCTTGTAGTTGAGGTAGTCTTGCTCGCAACCCATTTATGTTAAAAGAAACTATTTTCATTGTCTTATCACATTCTCAAATTAAAGTATTAAAGTTTATTTTTTAAACTCTCTTTTTTTGTCTTCTGGCAAATGTTTATATAGATAAAATATAGTGATAGCGGTCATCGCTAAACTCATTCCCATCAAGCCAAAAACTTTGAAGTTCACCCAAGTATCTTGTGACATGAAGAAAGCAACATACCAATTGAGCCCAGCACACAAGAGAAAAAAGCCAACCCATAACCATGAAATTTTTGACCATGCTGAATCTTCCACAGGCAAATGTTGACCGAGTAAAGATTTTAAGATAGGTTTTTTTATCATCTCACCAACCATAAGCGATAAGGCAAACAAAGCATTGATAATAGTAACTTTCCATTTGATAAATGCATCATCGTGGAGAAAGTAAGTCAAACTACCAAAGACACAAATCATAGCAAAGCTGATAAGTTGCACTTTTTCTACATGTTTATATAAAAGCTTTAAAGCGACGATTTGTATAGCACTTGCACCAATTAAAGCCGCACTTGCAATATAAATATCATAAAACTTATAACATGCAAAAAAAACGACTAAAGGTAAAAATTCAAGTATTTGTTTCATAAATTATATTTCTTCCTAAGTGGAGAATGAGTTGCACCATGCTAAAAGACCTATTCTACCATGAAAACAAACGAAAACAGAGCGACTATTTTATTTATAAACTACTTTAAATATTCACTATTTAATTAGTTTCCGTTATAGTAAAACACATATTTTGTTTAATCAAAGAGTTTGTATTTGTGTCTTTCAAGTTTCCTATAAAAATTTATTATGCTGATACGGATGCGATGGGATTAGTTTACCATGCAAACTACCTTAAATTTTTCGATAAAGCCCGTACCGAACTTTTCAACACAATTGGCATCTCTTTTGAAGAGTTGAAGCAAGATCATACAGGATTTGTTGTTACCCATATTGATGTCCAATATAAAAAAGCAGCTCAGTTTGAGCAAAGCTATGAAGTAAGTACAAAATTAGTACAGTGCAAAAAAGCATCTCTAATATTTGAGCAAATTTTATCTCAGGATGTTGACCTGTACTGTCAAGCAAGTATAAAAATTGCTTATATTAACTTACAGACAATGAAACCTATAGAGATTCCTGTGTCTATTATGCAACACCTTAGAAAATTGGAGCCCCATTGTGGAAAATGAAATCAATCTACTTAGCCTTTTTATACATGCTGGTTTTTTTGTCAAACTGGTTATGCTCAGTCTTTTGGCTATGTCTATTTATTCTTGGGCGATTATTCTACAGCGCTATCGGCTTATAAAAAATGCACAGCAGCAACTGATTCAATTTGAACATAAGTTCTGGTCAGGTATTGATCTCAATGCGCTTTATAAAGAAATTAGCCAACGCACAACACCTGTAAATGGTCTCGAACGCTTGTTTTGCTCTGGTGTTAAAGAATATATGCGCCTTAACTCTCTGAGTAAAAATGCACCCGATGCTGTAGTCGATGGCATTTATCGAACCATGAATGTATCGCTTAACCGCGAGCTAAGCCAAATGGAAACACATTTACCCACGCTTGCCACTATTGGCTCTATTAGCCCTTACGTAGGTTTATTTGGCACAGTTTGGGGAATCATGAATGCATTCATCGCTTTGAGTGCCGAACAAAGTGCAACGCTCAACATGGTCGCACCTGGTATTGCCGAAGCA
>MDTC01077043.1_pt1 | contig 13391 bp, 11 predicted proteins | sample 811181 | NCBI WGS metagenome assembly MDTC01 (sample SAMN05326644, study PRJNA326480) | marine metagenome | isolation source: seawater | place: Pacific Ocean: North | collected 2011
TGGAGAAGCCATCTTTGGTAACCTCCGCTCGTCTTGCAAGTCCTCCATACATGTTCACAGTCCAGGTGCTCCCGTTAATGCTTGCACTTGCATTAACGGTGCTACTTCTCCAGTTGCGATTGATGACGAGTTTGGCACCAAAAGCTTCTTCATACAGAGGGCGGTAAAAGGCCTCAACCTGGTCAATAGCATCGTTAAACTGCGCTTCAGTAATACCCGTTTTCAAGCTCAAACTATCATATACATGAGCATTATTTTCCGGATAGTGGCCATAACCAATACTAGACAACAGGCAGAAGCTTGCGAAGGCAAAAAGGGATTGTCGAAAGATCATGTTATTTCCTCTCTAAGTTCTTAAGTATGGCCAACCATTCATCCATAAATGGCGGCGGTAAACTTAAATCTTATTTTATAGATTGAATCTAAATGCAAATTTTTGCAATTAACCCTTTTGAAAGTAGAGAAATGCGTGATAATGGCTTACTTTTTGGGCTGTTATGAACATTATTCATGCTCACATGACATAGTCTATCGTATTGCATAGGTATAGATGATGGAGATTAACTGAAGTGATGACTACAAGTCTTAACGGCTGAATCTCATTAAATGGCTCAGCAAAAGATAAGGGAATATACCTAATATTTTTTTTGGTTGGCTATTTTCAAATCAAAATTAAAATTTCTAAAAGCTGAAACTATCAAATGTCTAATTCATCTCAGACATAATCAAGCTTCGCCTCAATATCTCTGCAGGGTCTTCTTGCAATTAAGGCTGCAGTTTTAACCCCCTGCACTGATCGATATGATAGTGATCCAGGTGCAGCCACTTAACCGTCACTTCATCACTTTTAATGGGGTCATTATCAGCAAACTTCAAACGTAAAAAGCTATCCGGATCTTTTTGATGATTGCCTTCCAGCAGGCCAGATTGGTCTACATTATCCAACCATCGTACTTCAAAAGCCGGATGGCTCGCACCGTTATGATCAAAACTAGTTCTCAAGTAATAGCTAATGTGAGTCTGCTGATAATCGATAGCCATCACATAAAGATAACAACTATCTTCCTCGCCAAAAGCTCTCTTTATTGGGTCAAAACCAAGATACTTTTTCAAGTGGAATACTTCGCGATTAGTGTCATCAATTTCAGCCAATTCGTTGATTCCATCCGGAAGTACCAACCCTCTTGATGCAGACGAATCCCCAGACTGCCTTGGCTGCAGCTTAGTGCAACGATCAATATCAAAATGGTCAATATGCCACCATTTAATATTCACCGTTATCACACGTTTAAAGGAGCTGCCTCCGGAAAACTCCAAAGCAATTTGCCCGGGCTCATCCATATTTTTACCTATACTCCGCACAGCCAACCCTACCGGTTGCTGGGTAACAAAAAGCTTGTGACCATCATCTCCATGACCGAACGTGCTTCTGACTACAAATTGCACCGTGCCATCCGGTCCTATGGTGGTACCCATCAAGTAGATACTGCAAGACCCTCCAATTGGATCCTCCCCATCTAAAATCATCATAGCTTGTTCTTCGGGATTCACCTGATCGATTTCTTCCCAGTTAGAATACCCATCCGGCAAAGGCCCTATTACAAAAGAATTAGAGGTATTTGAAGATGATCCATTGGTATTATCTAATTGAGGTTTTCTGGCTGGTTCTTGGACCAGATCATCTTGCGCCCCACTTCCACCACAAGCACTCAAGATCATGACCCAAAAAAATATTAGATGTCTCATGCGATTCCTTTCATCATCTATCTTCCAACAACCTATGACATAAACCTAAATCAAATGCAATTATTTGGATCAGTTTTATCACAAGATAGGGATTGGCAATCCGCAGCCAAACGACGACGAATCTTTCGGCGCCCCATCTTTAATATAAAATTAATATATTTCTTTTTAATTACTCTTGCTCGAATCCAAAATACCCATTAAATCCTGTTGCTAATATTGCAATTTTTTGCAATAGAACAAACGGCCCTGAAACAAAAAGATCAAGGTACCAATGAGCTTTTTGCCGAAAAATGGGGCTAGGTGCGCAGGTAGTGGATGAACCGTTTTTTTATCAAATCACGTTCAAAACCATTAAAATTATAGAATTAACTTACGAAAGGTCTAGTATGAAATTGTCATCAGTATACTCATTAGCCTTAAGCCTCTGCTTCATTGCTTCAACAAGTATGGCGGCCCTGCCTTCAGAGTATGATGCAGAACAAATTATCTTATTTGGGGACGAAGACCACGATCATGATGACCATGGCCATGACCATGATGACCATGACCATGATGACCATGATGACCATCACGATGATGACTTCGATATGGAAGATTTCGATATGGTACTCGAAGGTAAGGACCTGGCAGACGAAGCTTGCTTCATCGGTTTATTGCACCAAGAAGAAGGTGAAGAAGATCAACTCATGGTGGTAACAAGTTTCGACCATGAGGGCGAAGGCCCCGGCATCCTAAGCCTAACTCTTAACGGAGAACAAACTAAACTAGTGGGCAAAAGCGAAGAAGGCAGCATAGTGATTGCACTCAAGGCCGGCGAAACTGATCTGATAGCTGCAGAAAGCTTTGTTGTTTCTTGGGAACATGAAGGTCATACCGATACTGGTTATTGCCAGAATCTGAAATTACTTAAAAAGCCTAATCCGGAATCCTAAGCTTTTTTATTCTTTCCACTGCAGTTGCGGCCTAGCCCGCAACTGCATTCTTACTTAGGACGATTTTTTCATGATGCGCAGAGCCCTTTTATTTATCTCCAGCTGCCTGCTGTCTCATATTTGCCTAGCCGATGATGATCACAGCAAATCTAAGTTAGAAACGAAAGACAATGTTGAAACTGAACGGATCCAAATTGTAGGGCAACGGATCCGGGATTTTATGAAGGGGATCAAGGATGAAGACATCACCAAAACCGAAATTCTTGAAGGGAAAAGCCTAAGACGTCATGGTGCCCAAACCCTTGCTGAAGCGATTAAACAAGCAAGAGGCATCGATACCCAGTTATCTTGCGCCAATTGCGGTGCGAAAAGAATTTCTATTAACGGGCTACGGGGCGAACACACCACCATCCTGATAGACAGTTTCCCCCTTCATTCCACTGTATCGTCGTTCTATGGAATCGATGCGGTTCCCATTATCGGCATAGAAAAAGTTGAAGTAAATCGTGGTGCAGGTAGCTCACTCATAAGCCCAGAATCAATCGGTGGCTCCATCAATTTGATCACAGCGGAGCCTAAAGAACGCCAGCTGAAGATCACTTCGGAAATTGGCTCTGCAGGAAGTCACCAAACAAGTATGATAACTTCCGCTATGGATCAAGACTCAGGGCTCCAGGTTATGGCATTTGAGGGTTTTTCACCTCACTGGGATGTGGATGAGAACGGTCTTGCGGAAACCCCCCAAAGAAGCAATAGAGCTATCACCTTCCAGGTTCATGAAATATTCTCAGACACATCGACTCTAAAGATCAGGTATTCTGAATCAGATCTATTAATCATTGGAGGTAATACCACGGGATACCGGCCATCCAAATACTCATCGACTCAAGCAGCACCTGAAGACTTTATAGATAACGACGTTCGTAATCGTCACATCGGCAGCCTTGATCCCATAACCGAGGTGATTGATCTCACTCGCAAAGAGACCGCACTATCATTCGAACATTATCTAAACGATGATAGTCAACTGCTGTTTAGACTTTCCTCCACACTACAGCATCAGCAAGGGATCTATTCCCATGCCTTTGATTACAATAACCAAGATAATATAAACTTTGGTGGAATATCGTATCAAAACCTAATCAATGAAGATCATCTTTTGACCTTAGGCCTAGAAGCAAAAAAACAGGAAATGAGTTCCAGTTCACTGGCCCTTTACACAGACAGGAACCCACCACTGCCGAAAGATAATTTTAACTACACTAGCCGAAGTTTCTATCTGATGGACGAATGGCAAGTAAGCCCGAGAATCCTGTTAAGCCTAGCCCTAAGGGGTGACGCCATAAAAGTCAACTGGATGGAGTTAGATAACAGCCTTGAAGAAATAATTGCCGCCCCCCGATTCCTTGCACTTATGGAACATAATGAGCATACGTCCTCACGCTTTACCTTAGGCATCGGCTATCGTCCTCCGCTCACACTTTTTGAATCTCAGCACGGGAGTAGCCACGATGGCTTTGAGTTAGCCATAGACCAAATTGAAAAGGCTTATTCAGGAGTCTATTCTTTCAGTCTTAACTACCCTAGCTGGTTTTCCACCTGGAGCTTACATTACACGCATCTCATCCATATGCCCTATGCCATCGATCGTATCAGCACCAGGCAGCCATTACTCTTCGTAAACTCGGATGAAAACTATGACATCATCGTGATGGACTGGTTTTTCGGTGGAAAATCTCTGCATAATGGCGAATGGCAATTAGGGCTGGAAAGATACATTTACCAAAATTCCTATGCAGAAAAATTGCCAACAGCAGCCATCGAATTCCGAATACAAGCTGACTGGATTCAGCCAAGCTTCTTGGGGATCTCCGGTGTTCAGGGGATCTATGTTGGGGAGAGGGACTTGAGCCGCTATGGTTATGACGAGAATTTCAACATCTACAATACAGATATTTCCAGTCCTAACTTTGGCACAGTGTCTGCTCCTAAAAAAACCAAGGTACCAGCATATGTTCAGATTAATCTAAGTCATGAAATTGCACTGAGTAAAACCTACAATCTAAAGCTACGAGTTGCAAATCTTACCGATTTTACACAAGCGTCAGTCAACGACACCCCAGCAACATGGCACTGGCATCAAACTCATGCTCACTTTGACAACTTTCATACTTGGGGCCCCAATAGCGGTCGAGAGTATTTTGTGGAACTGAATGCTTCTCTATAAAATTCTAATTTCAGATGAGCAAACTACTCAATAGCTTTTTGCAACTGTGAAATCCTTTGCTATAGGACCATTGATTTTGCTGACCCAGCAACCAAGCTGGAGTTTCATTGACACCTATTTTCATCGCATCCTGAAAGCTCATCAATCTATAGGGCAACTGATGCTGCAAAGCGGTTTTCTTGAGATGAAGTCGTTCCTTACCCACCCCAATCAGAAGAATACTGAATTTGCCGCTTGACCGCAGGCAATCCAATTCAATGAACTGCCGATGACACTGCCGGCAATCCTTCTGATAAAAAAGGATCAGCCTGGTAAGCCCTGGTTGCGGTGGCAACCACTTATCAATCCGATTCCGAGCATTCTGATTAGAAAAAACTGTCTGAGAGAAAGAGCAAAAAACAACGATTAAAGCAATACAAAAAGCCTGCTGCATATTTTTTTCCATAAAATAATCGAGCCCTATGGTGAGTGCTATTTAATCAAATAGTTTTCAGCTGACCTTGTCTAACGATCCAGCCCTGCTTTTGTTAAGTTAACGACCACCATCACCAATGAATTTTCCTCGCTCTAAATGGTCTAATTTTTAACAGATAATGGATTTTTAGGCCAGCGGCCAAAGTGGCGGCAAGATTATCTCGGATGAGATGCTCACATACCCCAGCTTGTATATAATATGCTAGATTCATTATATGCCAGCAAGAATGTCGATTTTTAGACATTTAATAGTTGATAGGTACAGAAAAAGACTGCTTTAGCTAGACCTTAGTCATCGCTTTGCTCTGTTTCATAGATCTGGTCAAAGACATAAGGGTTAATGCTGGTAAATTGCAGATTTAACCAAACTTGAAAATTTCCCATCATAGGTGATTGCTGATAAGCGATTCGTTCAAATTCTTCATTCTCGGCATCATTATCCGGATGGTCCCAATGGTAGCCTACGGGGCAAGGGTCACCTATAGTAGCAATGTTGCCCGGATCGCCTCTAGTGGTCGACAGGGTCCATAAAAGTGGATTAAAGTTGTGCTGACAAGCAAAAGGATAATTAAAGACTGTATTTAAACAGGTTTCATCATTCCAGCCAACAACTTCGCTCAAACCGTTTCTCTTGATATAAAAGGTAATACAGTTTTCATTAGCTTGAGAGTTATTAGGTTCTCCCGGCTGAAAAAATTGTTCAGCGTTTACATAGTTTATAGGGCTGGGACTGAGGTTAAAATAATCCTCATCCTCATTTTCATAGTCTTCCTGGATTTCTGTTATTGTCTCAGCCCATTCTGGAGACATCTCTTTTACTAGCGAATCGATCTCAATCTGGGTGTTTTCTGGCAAGCTTTCCAAAATGGGCGTAACCCGAATAACACCTAAATCCACTTCTTCTGGGAACCAAAGATCCCACTGGAAATTAGCAATTTTAGAATCTTGTTTGATATAATCTTCAGCAGTTATTCCTGAAAGTGTGATTTCGTTGACTGTATCAAGTTTAGTGAATGCTCCAGATTTATCAGCAAAGCCGCAATGAACCAACTGGTTATTAAAATTTATCTCAGGATTTTGATAGCACTGGAAGGTAAGAAAAATACCACTGACAGATATCGGTTCATCGATTGGTCTTTCATCACTTTCCAGGCCTGCATTATTCATTTCCTCAGTCACAGCAGCTTGATTCTGCAGACTGGTTTTTGAGGAACCTCCAAAATCAATTAGGTCTTCGCTACAACTTATTAGCGCAAGACACCCCCCAATGGTTGCGGCACTTCGTAGCCTAGATCCCAACAGACAAATATTTGGCCTTATCATTTAAGCTCCTGTATCATTTAAGCTCCTGTATCACTTATCCACCTGTAAGTATTATATCGGCAGGAATCATTAACAAGACAATATTTATATTTTAAAACAATATTATTAGTGGTTTATCTTGTTTTTTGGAGCCTAAAAAAAATGAGGAACACACCCATAGCCCAAATATATCAAATAGTCAAAATAGGTTATAATCACTAGAATTCATCATAATGTAAAAAAGGTATTCCTATGAAATCTATTCCAATCTTCAAAATGATATCGATTCTTTTCCTATTCTCTTGCGCCACCCCGAAAGCTGAACAAAATCAAACACCACCAAAATTAAAAGTAGTTAAGGTAAAACCTCAGATCACGAAGATAGATCAATGTGATTATTCCAAACTGAAAGGACCTGAAGTTATTTTTGCTACTAAAATGAAAGCATCGGATTATAAGGGTTTCTGCTTTCAAACCAATAGCCGCATTTGTAAAGAGAGTGTACCTTATGCTGCTTACCAAGGAAAAAAGGCAAAATATACCAATGACGTAGTAGTTGCAGACGGAACTACAAATAAAAATTTTCGTAAGATGGTTATTGAAAATTGTGACGTTTTATACTTTTATCGTCCTTCCGCAAATGATTTGGAGTTTAGAGATTGGGTATATGCTACCAGAGCTTTTATTTCAATCGATGAAGTGAATCATGACAAGAAACGTATTGGCAAAAAAGTTTGGCTTAATCATGATTTCTTTCGGAAAAAGCAAATGCGTACATATAAATCAAAGCACGGTCAGATTCGATTTGACCATTGGGAAGGGTTCACCCTTCAAGAAGTCAGCATAGATCCTAAAGAATACCTTCCCGGTTATACTTATGGAGTCAAAATATATTGGAGATTAGTATCGAGCCGAGGAAAAATAGGAATTATCGAAAAACCTATTAAAACAGTGGCTTACGCCTTCAAAAATCCTATGAATCCTCGGTGGCCAAAGGCAATCATCACTGCTATTAACCAAAGAGAAATTTTTGTGGGTATGACTAAACAACAGTTGAAGGTTGCTTTAGGCGAACCAGATAAGCGACGCCCTGGCAAAAGCGGTAAGGAACAATGGTGGTATAAATCTCGCAGAGGTTGGCAATTGGTGCTTGTTTACAATAATAAGATCGTTGATATCCAGCAATAACTAAACATCACGATCGTGTTTTCCTTCGTCATAATTGTGATTAGTAAAAAGCTCAAGTGACTAAGTTTGGTTAATGATAGTGCACATTATCTTCTGCTGACTCCTACCCCAGACGACTTCCTGATGGTGCCATAGGGTATCATCAGGAAATCAATTAAGACAATAAAAACAAATAGATTCATATATCAGCAACATCAGTGCGTATCTTTTGAATCATCATCAAAACTAGGCAATTTTTTCCCTAAAAGATCGTCTTTTTTCCACCGATCTCCTTCATCGCAAGAAAATATCTATTTTATAAATACGGGGCCCACCCCAGAAAGAAACTGTGCCAAAACCTGCAGACAAAAGTAGCTTCAGGGACGAGAATGGTTATGAGGACCAATCCAAATTGAAACCTCAAACGATTCCAATGGTGAATCATCTGGGTCAATTAAAGGTTCCCTTAAAAGCATTCGTCGGTGCCTGGATATTTTTCCTTGCGGCAATGCTATACACACAGACAAGTTATCACAAGGACAATATTCTAGCTTATGTAACACGTCCGGCCGAATTCCGTATCCGTGAATTTTTAGGTAAAACACCGCCCCTTTCGAAGAACCTCAAAATCCTAGCTTTCGACAATAAAACCTTAGCCTTGATAGGTAAACCTGACCTACAAATGAAGGACTTTGCCCTTCTCCTTAAGAATATAGCAGATAAAAAACCAAAGATGATTCTTCTTGATAGACTGTTTAGCACCATACCAATAGGTGAGGACCGGGAAAAGTGGATGCAGGTGGTGCGTGATCTTGATGTTCCCATTTTTTCGGGTGCCACCTTTTATCCTAGAGAGATAAGCTTTCAGTCACCTTTACCTGGGGACGCTATTCCCTCGTTTGATTCATGGTTTACAGGAAAGCCAGGCAACTTGCCCGAAAATATAGCTACAATCACAGGCTATCTCTATGGTTTCCGACCTGAATATCGCGGAGCATTTAAAAAATCAGGCCATTTGAGAATTAATGCCGATGGTACTTTTTACCCTTTCGTGGACTTAGTTCGACCTAATTCAGGACAGAAAATCAATCAAGACAAAAATACCGACCAAATACCTCCCAGGGTGGTTCCCCATGCCGGCATGTATGTAAGCAATGAAATAGAGTTCAAAGAAAATAAAGTCTTTATCGATGATAGAGAGATTCCCATCAATAGTGATGGTAAAAGTGTTTATAACCACCGACCAACTATTGATTATTACCGCGTGACTAAACCAATAAGCTATATGATACAAAGAGCTCGAAACGGAATTCCTGAAAAGAATATCAATGAAGGGGATGTCGTCATTATTCAATTCGCTATGTTTACTGGTGGAACAGATTTTTTCGAAGGGGCTCCTTTTGGTCCAATGCCAGGTGGTTTTCTCGTTGCTACAATTATGAACTCGGTCCTAACTGGCAACTGGCTCAAAGAAATTGCTTTCGATGAAATATTCATGAGCCTATTTTGCTTACTAGGGATCGCTGTCGGCTTAAAGGGAAGGACTATCCTATTCTGGGTCGTCACTATCCTAGTAACTATCAGTTATTTTTTCATAGCCATGTACTTGTTCTCCTGGCATGGGCTGATAGTACCATGGCTCTTACCTCTGGTGGGGTTTATCGGTTCCGGAGTTATTTTCTATGTCCATGGTCGCCTCGGTAGTGAGCTCGACCGTATCCAGATCGAAAAGAACTATCTATCTGAAAAAAGCCGTCGGCTGGAAGAAGAGAATCAAAAGATAAAACTAGAACAAAGAATAAATTTAGGCAGGGCTGTCCAGGAAATTCTCTTGCCTGAGCAGATGGAGTTTAGTTTCTGCAGTTTCTTCGTAGGAATGCAATATATTCCCGCACAGGAGATGAGCGGAGACTGGTTCTATATCTGGGAAGTTAATGAAAAAGAGAAAGTTGTCATTCTTGGTGACGTTATGGGTAAAGGACCCTCTGCCGCCATCCCCGTTGCTGTGATCATCGGAATCCTTGGGGAATGTGAGAGACAAAAGATGCCAATCGTAGAATCCCTGAAAAATGTCAACAGAAGAATCTTAGAGCTATTCAAACAGCAAATCACTTCTACCTGCACGGCAGCAATCTTACGCAGTGGAGGCGAAATAACACTGTTTAACGCAGGCTCTCCCGGTTGGGTTCATATGGATCAAGGCAAAATGAATTTTCTACCGCTAAGATCCGGACCATTAGGTCTTAACGAACAATTTGAACCTGGAGTAACCACTCTAAAATTAACTGGCCAAAGCCACATTTTTGCCTTCACCGATGGCTACATGGAAGGATCCAGAGCCATCAAACGGGTATTGAGAGGCCTAGAAGGTCAGAAGGAACTTGATTTCGAAACCTTACAACAAACGATTGATGAGATTGGTAAAGATTTTAGACTAGAAGATGATAAGTCCATGCTATACATAAGTTCCAACGGCAAGGCCTAGTAAATAAAACGATGAGAGAACTACGGTAGAACACTGTCATCAATCCATAAGCCAGCTTCAATCCATGTGGTGGGGTTTAGGATTGTTTTGAAAGTGGAGATCATAAGCCTGCCTAAGTGGACATATTCTGAATAGTGCATAAACTATAGATATTAGAAGGGGATGATTACCTTAGCCACTATCTGTACACCCTCTGCATAAACCAAAAAACTCCAATTGATGGGAAACATCGCTATACCCAAGCTTTCCCAAAATTTTTCGCCACTTGTCAGGAACACACAGAGGGACAACCTCATGAGCATGACAGGTCCTGCATATCACGTGATGATGGTGATCGCCCCCTTCCGGGTTGTATTCATAGCGCAACTGGCCATCTCTAAAATCACAAGACTGAATTAGATTATGCTTTTCAAACAAACCAATCGCTCGATAGACAGTAACCAAATCACAGGTCACTGAACTATTTTCGTGCAGTTCTTCCACCGTATGAGGCCCATGATTCAAGCTGATGAAACTCATAATTGCTACACGAACTTTTGTTGGCTTTACTCCGGCCTCTCTAAGCATATCCTCATAGACTTTTTGACTCATCGATTCATCCTCATTTATTCCCGACACTGTAAGAGGGACATTAATGCAAATCATTTGCAAATACAACTTGCAAATGATTTGCATTTCGGACATAAGAATTAAGTCTTTCAATCCACAAAGGGGGCCATAATGAATGCCACACAGGAAGAAACCGTATTGATTGGTCAAGATGTCTCGTTAAATTGGGATCGCTTCGAAGTATTTTCTGACTCCCGGGAAGTCAATCTAACCCTGACTGAATTTAAAATACTGTCAATTTTACTTAAGGATGCCGGCTCAGTGAAGACCCGCCATCACTTGCTCGAGGACATTGCACCTAATCACAAAATTGCGATGCGCAACATTGATGTTCACATCCAATCAATTAGAAGAAAATTGGGACCGCCAGGAAAATATCTGGTAACTATACGAGGCCTCGGCTATAAGTGGTGTGATCGTAGTAACCCCAGTTCAGCAATGAACAGTCGTCATTATTGTTCGTAAAAATTGCCTAGATAATAATGATTTTCATCGACAGAAAATAAGGGGTCGCAAATAAGTCTATTATTTTTTGCAGGATAGCATAGTAAAGGATAAGATTTGGAACCCATCATTGTGATCGTCGGTTTTTTAGGAGCGGGAAAAACCACTTTACTGAAAAAACTAGTAGAAGACACCGTTAAAAAAAATTGGCAACCTTACATCCTTCTCAATGATTATGAAAATGCGAGACTAGATGCGCAGCAGTTTATGGACGTGGTTGATCCAGAACTAGTATCCGCATTGAGCGGTAGTTGTATATGCTGTAGCGGCCTACCGGAACTGAGACGTCAAGTAAACTCTATACCAAAACGCAACAACCCCATTACATTTATTGAAGCCAATGGCACCACCGATGCCTGCGCATTGCTGGGATTTCTTGGAGTGGGATTAAAGAGTAGTTTTTCCCCACCCATTCAGATCTCAGTGGTAGATACTAGGAATTGGCAAAGGCGGGAATTTCACAATGAATTGGAGGCTAATCAGATCCAGGTATCGTCTTTGATAGTACTTAATCATAGTGAGAGTGTTAGCCCCGAACGCCTCGAAACAGTAAAACAAGGCATTGCCGAGTTTAACCCGTTTGCCAAAATTGTCCAATGGGACGATGTCACCACGGATTTAATCAACTCGCTTAAGCCGTCTGAAAGCAAACATCAGCCTATGAAACACGGAGCAACCCACTGGTCTTCTTGTTCTGTCGATCTGGATGACCCCACGAGTTCCGCACACATTCTCAATATCATCAAAGATCTTCCGAAGGGGATCCTTAGAGTAAAGGCATGCACAAGGCTTGATGAGGATGAGCATTACTCTTTTATCGAAAAAATTCCATCGGGTGAGACAACTGTCAGACCATATAGGGGTACCTTAGTCAGCGGCCCCAAGCTCCTAACCATTGGACCAGGTAGTGACCCCGAATTTTTGAAAGAGCTAGTGCGAAGCAGCAGTAAATCCGCCGAGTGAGTGCTGCATAGTTCATAAACTATTTTTGAGTTTTTTCTTTGTTTTTTTTACCTTGATAGCTAATGTTCCTGCCACATCTTGAAGCAAGTCCATTTGGTCTATTTGCTCAAGAAGCTTCGCACCTTTAAGTTCCACGGTGAGAACTGGTACCCCCTTACCTTTCCACATAAAGCGCCCTAATGAACCAGGAAACGTTCCAAGAGATACCCAAGGGATCCCAGGAAACATCGGCGCTTTAACCTTCGGACCATCGAAATCTAAAACACCGTATGGGGTATGAATGGCTACTATGAAATGAGGCGCAAAGTCTTCTATATGTCTCACAGCACAAACAGTTTCGGGTTCACTACTGGCAGAGGGTCCAGGGTTTCTTCTCGGATCTTTATTCTTTTTGGATATCCAGTATTTGTGAGCTAATGCATCCCAATCAGCAGAGGGGAAGTTTCGATTTATATCCACTCCATTAGCATTAACTCTTGTTTTCATTTTTAAGCCATCGGGGTTTAGAGTAGGAATGATTCGCCATTTATTCCGAGACTGTAGTCTGGTAAGTCTCTCCATCCAACGCCTTGCTACGCTGCCACCCTCGGCCTCATCTCCATGCATAACCCCTATAACGAGGATTCTGTTCTGGTTTGCTGTTTGCTTTGATTTAGGCTGAAAATGATAAATAGGATGCCCTTCGACACTGTAGCAGCCTTCCAGAACCTTCGCCTGAGAGCAAGCAACATCAAGAGCGGTTTTAGAAACATTCCCTGGGAGCCGTTTCAAACTATCTAGACAGACCTTTTGGAAGTCTCCGATGGTATTTGTCTTAATGAATGGTTGACCACCCTTCAAACTTACAGCCATACCCAACGAACTCATAACTATGAAAAGCAGAAGCACTGCGGCGAAATGAATCTTCATATATTAGAATTTCCTGTACAGGTTTTAACCAATATGAGGATGTTATCAAGATCTAGAGAAATTAGCTTTTCAA
>MDTC01144268.1_pt1 | contig 13391 bp, 14 predicted proteins | sample 811181 | NCBI WGS metagenome assembly MDTC01 (sample SAMN05326644, study PRJNA326480) | marine metagenome | isolation source: seawater | place: Pacific Ocean: North | collected 2011
ATCTACGAAAGCCAGAACGGTCAGCCGACTACAGCCGACGACAGTGGAAACGGCAATAGTCTGATAACGGTCAACAGCCCTACGTTTCCTGCGGGTAAGATCGGCAACGCCCTGGAGCTAGACGGGACCAATCAGACCGCTTACCGCACTAGCACTAGTCTCCAGATCACGGGAGATATGTCGCTTTTCACCTGGGTCTACCTCGATACTCTGGGTGCAAACGAGAGTCTGTTCTGGTGTGGCGCGACAGGCGAAGCCGAGGCCGAGAACATTCTATACCTGCTGCGGCTTAACGGCACTTCCGGAAACTGTGATTACTACCATGAATATGGCGCGGGGGGCAATCAGAACGTCGTAGTCAGCGGGCTAGTCACCGCAGGCCAATGGTGCCATATCGGGATGGTACGCGACACGACGGCGAAAACCGTCAAATTCTACCGAGATGGTACGTTAATCCAGACATATTCATACACGCACAACCCGACAGGTGGTGGCGCGTCACCATTGTACTTGGGATCGAATAACGGCACCACCGCCTACATGGACGGCAAGCTAGATGAATTTGCCATCTGGTCGCGCGCCTTGTCTGAGTCTGAGGTCGTCAATGTGCATCATTACGGAGCAACGACGGGGTTAGCAGCGCAGACTGCTACAGTGGCATTCACGCCAGACATCGCAGGCACCTACACGATTCAGCTTGAGGTCGCAGATGGGGTGACCGCTACGGCTGACGCCGTGATTTCTATAGCAGGAGGCAGTCTTAGGTCTAATGCAAAATACTTTACCGGATTTACTCAAAAGAGAAAAACTATTTTTGCAGGTAGTTTGACTCAAAGATTAGCGAATAGAAAAATAAAATAATTTAGGAGAGCAAAAATGTTAAAAAATTTAGTTAAATTAGCAAATCACTTAGACGCAAAAGGTTTGGAAAAAGAAGCAACTGCTATTGATTTAGTTGTTAAAATAGCAATTTCAAAAAATAATTTAGAACTTTTAGATGAAGCAATAAATAATCTTGATATTATAAGAAAAGAGATGGACCCAGATTTTGCTCCGGATTCTGAAGAGATTTTTGAAGATGAAGAGGTTAGGTTATTTGAAGAAAAAAGAGATGCTAAATCATTAATGGAAGAGGGTAGGCTAAGAAGAGATTTTGGTCTAGATTAGATATTTGGTTTGCCCCTTATAAGCTCCGCCCTATTTTTAGCGGCTTATAAGGGGCGCTTTATATTCCAGTTAAATTTCTCCTCTCCATCATATACATGTCTGAGATAATTGTGATAAGATCCGCTATATATATAAGCGTCAAAATAGTCTTCACCGCTCAGCCATCTTTGAAATATTCTATGATTTCCGTCATCAACGATTAGCTGCTGCTCTCTGGCGTTATAAAACAAGACAGGCAATCCAGCTGTCATGCTCAACTCCCCTCTTCTTATATCCCTCAGCACTCTATCAGCTTGCCCTTTGACCATGCTAAGAGATGTCATTGGGACGTTTTTGACAAGAATACCTTCCTCGCCCTTTTCCTCATTAAATTCTTCTTTTTCCTGAAGAATTTCGCTAGGAAGAAAACTCAGAAGATTGGAGATCTTTTTGCTCTTCGTTAAATCATCATGATCTTCGGCTTTATCCTCTATTTTTTTAAACTTTTCTTTTCCGTAGTCTAAGTTTGATCTAAAAAAAGATATCCTTTTTTTTCTAGATTCTTTTTTCATCTTTTCTGTTTTCTTTTCTGTTTTCTTCTTTCTTTCTTCGGCATACTTAAAAGCTCTGCGCAATCTAGCTTTTGTCTTTGGATCTTTTGCCTCTTTTAAAAGGCTGCAAAAATATTTTTTTCTTGCCTCTTTTTTGGACACCTCTACTTCCGCTTTGATAATCTCAGTTATCTCTTTCCATAAATCCTTTTGTTTTTCCTGAGAGTTAGAATCTATATAAATATGCAGCGTATTATTTTCTAGCTTTACATCTACCGCTTTATCTATATCAGCAATTTGCTCATAAATATACTCAGGTAAACCTTTGTTATTAAATTTTAGACCTATATATCCAGAGTAACGTTCGTGTATTAAATCTTTCGGCTCATCAAAAGGGAGGTTGTAATCTGGATCTTTAAATATAATTTTTTCGGATTTATCCTCTGTGTTTGTTAACTCTAATCCTGTGTTATTTATTTTTTCTTTATCTCTTAAAAGTTTTTTAAAAGTTGAATTAGCCTCTTCATTAGATAGGACGTGCCCCTCACACGAAGGCAGTGTTTCTATTCCATTTTTATAGGAAAAATTAATTAAATCCCTAAGGGCATCATCAGGGTTTAAGGGTTTATTTTTTAAATCAGTTTCACCTTTTACCCAATAGTACCAGGATTTATCATTAGATCTGTACCAGGACTTATCTCTTAACTCATCCGCAGGAAGATAATCTGAATTTAGATTGTCTGTTTCTTTTAAGTCTGCTGATTTTTTCATGCTAAAAATTAGATCTTCCAAATCTTTTGGGTGTGTAGCTTTTACGCCATACTCTTCAGCGCTGCCTCTTTGCTCTGCATTATCATCAACAAGGTGATCTGCAGCTTCTTCTTTTAAGAAGGGTCCCTTTGAAGCTTTATTGGTAAAAATAACTTTATTTGGAAATAATAGATTAAGTTCTAAAAAATCATTTATATAATTTTTATTAGAATCAGTTCCATCTCTAGCTGTTAATATAAAAAAATTTTTATCTCTTAAAAATGAAATAAGCTTATAGTTTGGGTTAAACTTATCACCTAGTGAGCTAAAATTTAGTGTATCATCAAAGTCTATTGCATAAATCATTTCATTTCCAATATTTTATTTATCAAAATATCGATAGAGCTTGCCTCCTTGCTTAAACCCTTATCATCTAAGGTGTTTGCAATTAGGATTAAATCTTTTATTAAATTTGATTTCTTCTTTATTTTTGGCGTTCTTTTAGGCTTCCTTGCTCCGCCGCCAGCTGGCTTAGACTTTTTCTTCTCTGCTTTTCTTTTTTTCTTTACAGCTTTTTTCTTTTCTGATTTAGAAAGCTCTTTTGAGGTCACAGGAGTATCCTTGTTGACCCGCTTTGAGGGTCTACACTTTGGATGCTTGCCTTTGTCAGCATCAGATCTGCCACAAGGTGGGTGTTTTCCAGACTTATCTTTTTTGGAAATATCTACCCATTTTTCCTTAAACCAGCGATCTAAACCAGATTCTTTTTCCATTTTATTTTTTACTCTTTTTATTTATTTTGCCTAGAAGTTTAAAGTCTTTTTATTATTTCCTCATCATCAGGGCCTAGTGCTTTTTGGTTAGCTTCCTCTTAGCTTCCGCTATGATATTGCCACTAGGAGCTAAACCTGGTCCACCAAGGTTCATTTTGTGACTCAGACCTCCTCCATGCATAAGCGCTTCATTTAATAGCTGCTGTATTGTTAATCTGAATTTTTTCTTTAAAAACTCAGGGGCGTCTGGATTGTTCATTATATCCATAGCGCTCATAAGTAAATCCGTATCATCAATCTCCTCATCCTCGAAACCCTTAAATTCTCTTTCTATGGCATCTAATTCAGCATCTGAGGGGCCCTCATCATCAAAGCTGTTCATTGCTTTTTTTATAATGGAATCCAAATAATCAGCTTCTTTTTTTAAGCCCTTTTCATCTAGCGAATTTGCAATAGTAATTAATTCTTTAATCATTTTATTCTCCTATGATAATTCTGAATATTAGTAGCCAGATTAACCAAATGCATGAACTCTGCGCTCCTCTTTGGCTATCTCTTTTTTAGAAGGCTTATCTGGACCGAACCATTTTAAAATCTTTTTAGGATTAGATTTTGATACAAGAGCCCATTCCATGCGATCTCTTTTTCCTTTGCCTCTTGTAGTTCTTTTTAGCTTTTTTAAAATAGCAGTCTTTGTTAATGTTAAAACAGCATCAGCCTCTCTCTTAAAGCCTAGGCTTAAAAGGTAGGTGTAAAGATCAGAGAGTCTATTGAGTTGATTCATTTTAGAGCCTACTTTTTTGGTTTTGGGCCGCGCCATCCGCCACCTTTCTTTTTGTATCTCTTTAGAGCAGCGCCAACAGCATAAGCGCTCGGCCATACATCGTACTTTCTTTTGGCCCAAGCTTTAGAGGCGCTCCACAGCTCAGGCTTAGTTGGAGTTCTGTCTTTTTTCTTTTTAGACTTTTTTTTCTTTTTTGCAGCTTCTTTTTCTAGCTCAAACTCCCTTAGTTCTTTAAGGAGATCCTCCAAGGTGCTATCTTCATTCCCGTCTTCGCCTCTCTTCTTTGTCTTCTTCTTATCTTCTTCTTTGTCTTCATCAAGAAGAATGCTTGCTGGCAATAACCCAAGAGCAACTGCTGCCTCTAAAGGACTTACCTTTATTTTTAGAGTTGATTCTTTATAAATTGAAAAAATACTTAAAGCCTCTTTTTCAAATCCAGATTTTAAAAGCCACCTTGCTAATGTTCCAAGCTTGTCATTTGCCATATCTGCCTCCTCCTCATCTCCTGACTCTTGCACGATTTCTTTTGCTAAAGAAAGAGCTAACGCCTTATCTTTGCTTAAATCATTATTTTCTTTATTTTTATTAATAAAATTTCTGGCCCAGACTACAGAGAGACTCTCTGTCAAGTCTATCTCTGTAAGGTCAGCTTCATAAAAAACAAGAGAGCCAGCTTCAGCGATTTTTCTAGCTAGCGAGTATAATTTTGAGCTACTTCTGTCATCACTGCTCATTTCCTGGTTAATATCGATACCTTCATTGTTCAAAATATTTCGATATTCATAAATACTCTCTATAACCTCAAAAGCCTCTACGTCGCGTTGATACTCTATCGCCCTAACACTGCCGCGAGATGTTCCAGATGTACCAAACTCCTTTGATAGTTTGAATACAGTTGTTATTGGCGTATTTTTGTTACTAAAAACAGCTTTGCGAACAAGCTTATCTGTATCTGCCGCCATTCCGACAAGAACTTGCCTTGGAACATCTGATCTCATAGCAATAAGCCATCTTACTTTTGAGCTTTTACTATAAGAAAGTTTTTCTGAAATACTTGGTGGTAGGCGTGAGTTTCGAGTTTTAGCAATTTGTTCTCTGAATTTTTCAAATTTTATTAAACGATTTAATATACCCTCAGTATATGCAGACGGGTTTTTCGATAAAGCTTCTAATATTTGAAAATTGTCACTCTCAGATAACTCCTCAAGTCTTTTTATGGGAACCGTGAGATCCTTTGCCTCCTCTACCAACCATAGTAGGCCCGCTTTTGATTTTACCTTTTCCAGCAGCTCAGGGGTCGCTGATGGGTGGTTTATTATAATGTTTAAGTTACTTATATCATCTCTATCTAGAGAGAAATATACTGTTTTTAAAATATCAGAAGAAGTATTTTTATTTTTCAAAATAAGTGATGAGTCTACATCTAAGAATTCTTCTAAACTTAAATAATATATCTTATTTATAGCTTCAGAGGTAGTTCTTTGATTGGCAAGCATTGCTTCTAAAATATTTTTTGCAAAAAGAGTATCGTATTTTTCGCTCATGTTTTCTAGCAGAACAAATAATTCACCTATATGGTTTGGGTAATTTTTATTATTCCGAATAAAGTGTGTAGAGCCTGAGAGGTCTTTTCTTGTAAAAAGTTTTTTAATTATAGAAAATGGTGTCTCTGTATTCTTTGATATATTTGTAATTATTTGTTCTGCATATTGATTTTTAGCAGAATCAATATCAGATAGTGTTTCTAAAATATCCATATTTTCAGGATAATATATAATATCATTTTTAGATAACCCAATCATTACATAAAAAGAATCATTCTCTATTATTTTCTTCATCATATCTGATGATATATTCGGGTTTTCAGCTACAGAAGCTCTAATATCTTCTGATTTGTTATTTAAAAATAAACCTAATAGATTTTTATCTTCCGTATCTCTTGCGATATCTCCTCTTCTGTCATTAATGCTTATTTCTAGATCCTCCAAATCACCTTTGCTGGCACCCACCCTTAGATCCTCATATGCAGCCTCATCTCCGTGTGCTGCGCGATCAAGAAGCTTTTCTGCTGGATGAAACCCTTTGGAACTCTGAATTCTGTTCGTTATTGCGGCGTAAATTTTAGCAGTATAATTATCACCAAACAATGCCTGATGACTCTCTTCCGTCATGCCCTTATTATCGCCATCAACAGTTTCTGTTCCATCTCCACCATATAGTATTCCGATTCTTGCACCAATGCTCTGATAGTCTGATAAATTGTCCTTTGTTGCCCCATCTTTTATAGCGTAAAAAAGAAAGGTACCAGCGGTTGTGTAGTTGTAAAAAAGATTGTTACCGAAAGTTCTTGCGGTACACCAGTCCGTATCAGGCTTCATAGAGTATTTGTCATACTTGGCTATAGCTATAGAATCTGCCCTCGTATTGGGCAACCATAACTTCCAGGGGCCGAATTGTCCCAAAAACTCTTTTGGTTTATAACCCTTAGGAATAACTGTGTGAATGCCTCTGGGTCTATCGGCCAAACCTATGGCCATCTCCATATCGTTAACTGATAGATTCATAATATCTGATGGATTTATTGCATCAGACCCTATGTTTTTAAATAAATTTTTATACTCTACATTTTCATCAAACTTTTGCCGCAAACCCTTAACTCTGCCCTGGTATCTAAGCAGAGTATTTATAGCCTGCTCTATTGGGTGATCTGGCTCAAATTCGACCCTATCTCCATATCTTGACATCAGCCAGGACAATGACCTATCATTAACCTCTTTGAGTTTATCTGTTAAGCTCGGGTGCTTTTTGGAAAGCACTTTTAAATTTTTGTTAACAACTTTTTTTGGGGACTTTTCTACTGAAGATTTATTTTCTTTTATAAATAAAATAACATCACTTAAATCATTAAGAAAATTCCAGGTTTCATACACACTTGTGCCGCTAAAAGCCGAATACCACTGGTCTGCAATAGCATAAGTTTTTCTTGTATTTTCGCCTATAAATTTTTTTCCAAAAGAATTTCTTAAAGCTTCATTTTCTTTGTTTACAGCAATTTTATGTATTTCTAAAAGCCTGTGGTGCCTACGCATTTTAACCAAAATCCTTTTTTTAGATATTGTATAATCTTTTCGTATATTTACTTTATTATTAATATACATTTTGGAGTATTTGTGTTTAAATTTAAAAAATTAGAAGAAACAGCAGAGACAAAAGAGGTTGAAGAAACCCAGGTTATCATAGGGAAAAATGATGACCTAAGAATTTTTGGTTTATATGGTGAGCTTGACGAAGCAAAGGCCGCTCATGTAATTGTTTCTATGCTAGATTTAGCCGAAACAGCAAACTTAAAAGTTTCTGAAGACCCAGATAACCCAGAGGCAGAGGTTATAGATATATCTCTTCCTATGGAGTTTTTAATCTCAACTCCAGGTGGCAGTGCGGATGATATGTTTTCTATATATGATATCATGAGGGCTTTAAGAGATGATTGTGAAATTATCACTTATGGCCTTGGGAAAGTCATGTCTGCTGGAGTACTTCTTCTTGCAGCAGGAACTAAGGGTAAGAGAAAAATTGGAAAAAATTGCAGAGTTATGATACACTCAGTTATGGCTGGGAGCGTGGGATCTTTTCACAATCTTCAAAATGAAATGTCTGAAATAAAACATATGCAATCTGCGTATATTAAGGCTCTTGCGAGTGAAACCAACATGACTGAGGCTAAGCTAAAAAGAATGCTTAACAAAAAGGTCAACATTTATCTATCAGCAGAGCAGGCGGTAGAATTGGGTATTGCTGACATCATTGTTTGAAAAATCTTATGAGATTAACTATTCTAGCCTTTAATTTTGGGCCAACAAAAAGATTTACAAATGGCCCAGGGATGTCTCTTTATAATTTTTGTAAAGCGTTATCCCCTCATTTTGAAATAGATTTATTTTTAGATATAAAAAATGAAGTAAGCATTCCTGGCGTTTCATTTTACTCTTCTAAAGATTGTATCTCTTATTTTAAAAGTATAGAAAAAGCAAACATAGTTCATCATTGGAGTGGTTTAACCTTTGAGTTAGGCAAGAGAGTTAAAGAGGCTAATATTGCTGGAAAGAAGATTATCCTTGGACCAAACCTTCTGGATTGTGTTGAGTTAGAAAAAGAAAAAAAACTTTTACACAACATAAGCTTTTATAAGATTTTATCAGTTAATGATAGGTTGAAATACAGTATATCATTTAATCATGATATTCATCATCAAATGATAGAAACCTTTATTGTCGGTCCAAACTTAAAAATGTGGGCCCCTTCTGATGGGAGAGATAACTTTATACTGTGGAAGGGCAATGCAAATCATCATGTTAAAGACGTTTATTTTGCATTGAAATTAAAGGAAAAATTAACTAAATATAATTTTAATATAATGGGGTATCCTAAGCCATATAAATATCTAGAACATATAGCTGAGGCTAAAAGAGCAAGGCTTTATATTGGCACATCTCTTTCTGAAACAAAGTCTCAAACCCTTATGGAGAGCTGGGCAAGCGCAATCCCGTCTGTTACTCACCCCAAAATATATCTTCATGGCATTAATTATGGCACAGGAATTATAGCCAGCAAAAATATAGATGATTATTCTGAGGCTATATCTGAAATTATGGATAATCCTGTATTACAGAAAAGACTATCAGAGGGAGCTTACCAATATTGCTTAGATAACTTTAGTTATTCAGCTCTACTCGAGCAATACTACAAAGCTTTAGAATAAAGATAAATATATGCTACTATCTAAATACTAAGTGAAAATATACATCTTTTTCTTTTTCAGATTATCCGGAGATACGTTGGTCTGCAGTGCCCTAGGGTCTAACTGCTTAATTTAAAATTAAAGGTTTAACAATGAAATTCATCATTAAAACAGCACTATTATTTGCTTTGTATATATCTATATTTCTATTATTAACTACGTCTTGTGCTGCTATGCAAAAAGCTAAGATTGAACAAGAAAAACAACTTAGAAGACAGCTGGTTACTGATATGCTTGATGATATAGATACTGACGAGGCTTTAACAGAAGACACGGCAGGATAAGTGAAAGAATCAAGGCTAAAACGTTTAGATCGCTTTCTGAAGTTGGCGAGCAATTCAAATTTGAAAAAGATAAACCCTTCCCACGAGACTGTGTTAAAGCTTGCCGGAAAATTTGAAGGGCAATGCAAGATCTACAGTATAGAGGAAGAGTCTGATGACGAAGTTTTTGAGGAAAGTAATCTAGATTATTATAAAATTTTAGATGATACAGAGGCTCTATTTAAATCTGTCAATATAAGGATATCTAGAAATGAAGAGTTCTACGAAGCTTGCATAAGTGAAGATGGAGAGGTTATGGGAGCTTCTGTTTTGTCTAAAGAAAATCATGGCAAAGAGATGCCAAAATTAAGGTTTTCTGTTGCTGTCTCTCCGAAAGCTCAAGGAGGCGGAATAGGAAGAAAGCTGGTTAAATCAATTATAGAGAATAATAAAAATGAATGGGCCATTGAAGCTTGGGTCGTAAATCCTAACATGGCTGCATTACTGGAGACTCTTGGGTTTGAAAACCAGGGTGGAGGAGAGTGGTCCCGGGAAAATCCCTTTATGGAGCTTCCGGCATCTGGTAGCTTAAATTGGATAAGTTAAATGTTAAAAGACTTAATCAAAATAGCAAACAAACTAGACAAATATTGGCTTCTCGGGGAAGCTAATGTTTTAGACTCTATAATAGCAAAGTATGCCGACGTGCTCGAAACAAAAGACGAATCAGGCGATCATCATATAGCATATCATTGCGGGAAGCCAGATATAGAATCGGAATTTAACTTTAATTCTCTTGGCACAGGAGAGGGTGCGGGTATTCTTGGGCCAGGTATTTATTTTGCAACTGATAGGAGTATTGCCGAACGTTACTGCAAATATAAAGAAGAAGCAGTTATGTATAAGGCAAAAATACCAAAAGAAAATATATATGACCCACTTAAGGGTGAGCCGAAAAATCTTCGCGAATCAATAATCTCTATAGTTAAAGATATTGAAAAAGAAACTGGCAAGGATCCATACAGAGGTGTTTTGCCGCTTACTCATGGACGGGGCAGCATAGGCGCTCTTGTAAAACACTATGGCCCACAAAAGGCAAGAGAAATTCTTATTGAGGCTGGCATTATAGGTGCCGTAGAAAGGATTGGTTCCGGATTAGAGATTGCTCTTTTCAGTCCTTCTGCAGCCCTGATAATGCCAGATAATCAGCAGCCATAACATATAAGGCTGATGCCGTAGCTTTCAGGGCCAACTTAAACGTATAAATTATACAGAAAAATTCTTAGCCCAAAATCTACCAGACCTTTTTAATTTGTAGTATCTTTTACTATGATTTTCATGATCATTCTAACACTTATTTAAATTATTCTTAGATAAAAATTAGTTATACTTTTATTTTTCCTTGATTATCAATGATTTTTATTTTATATGCTTTTATACAAAACTTATAAAGTGGGGTGCGGTGGTAGAGGGGGTAAAGTTGTGGGAGAAAGTGGGTTGAAGTGACCCAGATTTTTATACTAATAAAATCACGAGGAATGTAAAGTAAAATTAATCTGGAGTCTAATATGATTGATAAGTTAACTTATATTAAACAGCCGATTAGATCTCAAAATAAAACTATTCGGGAGATAAGAAATGATTAAAGACCTAATAATCCTGGCCAATAACTTAGACTCAAAAGGTTTAAAGAAAGAAGCAAATCTTATAGATAAAGTAATTAAAGAAGCCGGGGATTTAATAGATTTGGATTCAATCAGAAGAGACAAAGATCTTTTAGAATCTCGCACGAAAGAGACAGAAGAAGAAAATAAATTAAAAACCCGAGATAAACTAATCTTTGTTTTGGACGACGGAGAGACCTGGGCAACCGATGCTTTCGTGGCCAAAGTAAGCGCAGAAGATTTAGCCAGATTAGCCGAAGGAGATTCCGTAAGAGACGTTGTAAGCGTAAACAAATTAATTTCCCTGGGAGACTTATTTCAGCCGGAAGTTTAAAGCCCCCAACAATCCAAATCAAAAGCAGCCCGCAATTTCTTTTGCGGGTTTTCTTTTGTTGATAAGAGAATTATCTTAGTTTCCCTAAAATACCCTAAGAGAATAAATTAAAAATACCGGTGGATAATAAGGTAAAGTTTATTTATCTACCTAAAGAAGAATAACCAAAAGAACCCCTAAGTATATTAAGAGTTAAATTAAATATCCCACAAGAGAATATTCTTTTCTACCTAGTCCTAAAAGAACTTATCTAAGGAATACTTTATTAGGATATATTTAAGATAAGTTTAAGGCATACATTAGATATAGATTAAGAATTTAAAAATACATTTAAGATATGTTTAAGAATACATTTAAAATTAAAATATATATTTAAGAATTTATTTAAAAAATGGGGTTAAAAAAAAGGGGTTAAAAATGGGGTTAACGGTGCGTGCGCGCCAGCGCACTGTCAAGTAAAAATGTGTAAAAATATAAGTATATAAAATGTCAAAATTATGTCAAGGATATGTGACGGGCGCACACTCGTTTTTTTCATTAGGGATCGGATCTGCGTTATAAGGTAGTGTGAGAGGGGCAAACACTTTACACCCGCCCCACGGAGGTTCACATGGGAAAGCGTGATATTGAAGTCGAGGCTACGTGCCTCGCATGGGAGCAAAACGGAAGCACCCTGGCCGGGGATGACAAGGGGGCCGTGGCCCTCTGGATGGACGACGCCAGCATCCTCGCGACGGATGGAGTCGCGAAGAATGGCAAACTCGACCGGCTCGGTCGCCCCTACGGAAAGGGGCGGGGCTGCGGCCTCTTTGACCTTGTTGTGCCTGTGCCCGTCGTGCCCGGCTCTATCATGGAGCAGGTGCCGGTGGCCGTCAAGGGTTGCGCCGGGAGCGGTTACGGCAACCGCGACCTTACCCAGCACCACACCATCGCCGTCGAGCACGCCGAGGCGGGTAAGGCAATATGGACATTTCTCGTTCGCCAGATTGGCGACACGGTGACCATGCGGAGGATTGACGCCGCGCGCGTCATTCGGGAAGCGAAGGACTGCTGGCATGTGCGCGACGATATTCGTCGCTACACGAAGGCAGACGGAACGAAAGTGGAGCGGACGTACAAGCGCCTGCGTATCGAGTGGGCGAGGGTCAACAAGCTCCACCCCGGCCTCTTCCTCGACGCAGACTGGGTGGCGTTCTCGGCCACCCTCCCCGAGTGGCCCTACTAAGGGTCACCGGGGAACCCGGAACCCCCGGCCCATCGGGCCGGGGGTTTACTTGTGTCAAGTTTTTGCCCTGTCATTTTTTTGTCCATACACACCCGTGTGTATGGAAGCCCGGTGAAGCCGGGCAAAAGATTGACAAGTGACCATGCAATAATCATGCCAAGTAATCGGGGCAAAAGATTAACATCTATTCGTGCAAGTGTGGCATGATTATTGCATGGCCTTGCAGGTTCTATGCCAACGTATACACATGCAAATATCATGCCATTTTTATTTGGGGCAAAAGATTTGCATTCATGTATGCAAAAACTATGCCATGTTTGTTGGCGTGATACTTGCATACATGTAGAAAAGTTTGGGCAAAAGATTTGCGTATGCAACATCTGTGCCAAGCCTGTATGAGTGTGGGCAAAAGATTTGCACTTGCAATAATCGTGCCAACCCTAATCGCGCACGCTCGCGTTGGGCAAAAACATCACATGCGCGTGTGTGTATTTTTTCATTAGGGATCTGATCTGCGTTATAGAGTAGTGTAAGGCGGATTCACCTACCCCGTCTTACCGGAGATAGAATGGAAAATCTGACCCCCGCACAAAGCCTCCTCCTCTCCCGTATCGCCCGCAAGGGCGATGCAACGGCCCGAGCAACCGTCGCATCCGGATTCTACTCTGTTGATGACTTCACGGTGACAGTGAAGGGCGGCATTCTTGAGGTAGGGGAAGACGAACCCTACACTCCGACCGTCAGCGTTCCGTTGCTTCAGACCTTGACCATCGCCCTTCACCGGGCAGGCTTCCAGCGGGATGCCATCGCCCAGATGGTGTTGGATGCCGCCTCCACCGCCATCGGAAACGGTGGCAAGGTTGGCGATGAGTTGGAGTCTACTATCACCTACGTTCAGGATGAGGTGAAAGACCTTCGGAAGAAACTGTCTGAAGGACTGCCGACCAAGACCCGAAAGGGGAAGGTCAAGGTCACCGGCCGAATCGAGTAGCCCAACCGAGGCCCGTCAACCTTCTCCGGGGTTGGCGGGTTCTCTCGTTCATGCATGTAAAGTTTTTGCCCAGGATATTATCTAAAGATAATATCCGACCAAAGGTCGGGCA
>MDTC01272682.1_pt1 | contig 13391 bp, 18 predicted proteins | sample 811181 | NCBI WGS metagenome assembly MDTC01 (sample SAMN05326644, study PRJNA326480) | marine metagenome | isolation source: seawater | place: Pacific Ocean: North | collected 2011
ATAGTTTATAATGATAAATATGTGAAACAATATAGAAAAGAATTTAAACCAGAAAGTTTAGAATATTATAATCAAGTAGAAAGTTATGAAAAGATGCCGGAAGGAGAAAAAAAAAATAATTTTAAAAAGGCGAGAAATGCTAAACCAATGAAATTTGGAGATTGTGTATTTTATAGAGATGTAACGTTTCATCATGGTGCAGCTAATAAATCAAATCAAACAAGAAAATATTTACATATATTTTTATCACAACCAACAACAAGATGGGTAGATTTCTTTGAAGTTAAAAACAATGGAGTATTTATGGTAAATTCATTTCAAGAAATGATGGGGTTAAACAGAGTTATTAAGTCAATAAGGTGATTTTTATTAGAAAAACAAGAAAGTTTTCTAATAAAAATTTTTGCTATGTGCTTTTTTAATTTTAGATAATTAAGAATTAATTGCTGTTAGCACACAATCCAATAGCCTCTAAGCCAACATACCCCTAATCCAACACGCCTCTCAACTAAGTTACGGGAATCTAATTAGTATTTAATAAATAATAAATAATAGCGTGACTTGCGCAAGTCCGGCAGGGTTTTACCTCAGTTTGTCTAATAATTATGATAGGAGCGACCAAACCATAAAAATTAAACGTTCTATTATTTATTTATTTATTTCCTTAACGCAACCACCGCTCCACTGAGATAGGGCTGATGATAGGTCAACATCAACGTTAAGTATTCTATACCTCCACACGCAAACCTATACAATTCTCCAATTGTGTTTCCATGCAATGCTTCATTGGTCTTTATATTCTCACGAATATAAGCTTATATTTAGTTTTTTAATTGCTGTTATGATTCCCAAATGAATATAGGATTAATTCTTTAAATTATTTTTATATATATATTAATTATAATGTCTGAGAAAAAAAGAGAAGTTCGAGAAGTTGTTGAAAAAAACCCAACTTTAGAAAGAAGAGGTGCTAATTCAGAAATAATTTTGGTTGAACTAAAATCTGTAGCTGATAAAACCTCACCTATTAAAGTTGATGATGTAAAAAAAGTGGGTAAACAAATAATTGAAATGTTTCCTAATGGTATTCAATTAGATAATTTAATGGAAGCAACAATGGTAATATTAAAAGAAGTAAATAAAATATATAAATTAAAAGCAGAACATAAAATAGATTTAATTGTAGATATCTTATTTTATGTAATTGATAATACAGATGCTGGTTCATTAGAAGTTTTTGATCCAATATTAAAGAAAATGATTCCAAGTGTTATTGATAATTTATTAAAAGTAGATGAAGGTAAATTAGTTTTACATGATAAAACATTAAAAGAAAAGCTGTTATGTTGTTTACAAAATTGATTTAAATATTGAATATTAATTAAATCAATGAATAATGGTTGTTTAAACAATAAAGTTTTACCATATGAACCAGGATATTGTGATTGTTGTTTTTCTGAAAATATAAATGTGAAAGTTTGTCCATCAAATAATAAATGTGAATATGCGATGTGTGAAAAATGTATTAAAAATCTTGAAAAGAAGACAAAAACGAACAAATGTCCAGCTTGTCGTGAAGAAATAATAACAATAAAGGATATTGTTTTGGAAGAGCCAGTAACTATAGAAAATAATGTTAGAATAACATGGAGAATAAATGTTTGTTTTTGTTGTTATTGTATTTATGAAATGAATCAAACTAATCATCCATCGTTAATTGCTTGGTTAATGTGTTTACAACATTGTAGTTGTTGTATATACAATTATTTTAGACTTAATAATAATAAAAAGAAATCTTTTACGTTCACTATTATTGCACATATTATTTTAATACTTATTGGAAGAATATCTTATGCTTTATTTTATAATGAAAATTCACTGACTCAATTTTGGTGTGTTTGGTATTTATTTATAGGAAGAGCACTTATAGGAATAGCTTTAATAATTTTATCTCTATTTATTATTTTAATTATTGGAAGTTGTTTATGGAATTGTTGTTGTATAGAAGACGATTGTTCAGGAGATTATTGAGCATATAAAGCAGTATATTCTCTAGCAGTTATTTCATAAATTGCTCTATTATTTTTATATTGATCAGCTATTTCAGGAACTAATGGGTCATCTGGATTAGGGTCATTTAATAATGAACAAATAGACAATAAAACTTTTGATATTGTTAATGCTGGACTCCACTGGTCTTTTAAAATATCTAAACAAATTCCACCTGAACTATTAATATTAGGATGATAAATACTTGTAGTAAATTTACATTTAGGTGGTTTAAATGGATAATCTTGCGAAAAAAGAATATCTAGATGAAAACTTCCTCCTTCATATGGTGTACCTGTTGGTCCAAGAATAATTGCTTCCCAATGAAATATATCATCGACTACAGGTCCAGCACTACAGTTAACAGGAGGTTCAGTTAAAATACTTTTTAGTTCTTTATTAATACGTGCTGCTGTTCCATAACTCATTTAAAAAATTATAATACTTTCTTTTTAGATTGTTTTTTTATTGTAATAGTTGAGAATTAATTTGAGTTATACTAGTAGGTGAGTCAGGACGTTCTTGTGAAGAGAAGAAATTAATGTTAAATAATCTAAGAATATTAACAGACCAAGGAGAAAGTATTTCGGTAAAACAATTAATACCATAATTAGTAATAATATAATCGACCAGATCAGTATCATTAAGATAAACAGCAAAAACTGCTAATATTAGAGGTAATTGTTGATGTCTTTCGGGTCGTCTTTCTTTTATAGTTTCATTGTTATATATTCTTTTAAACATTTCAAAAGAGTTTCTGATGGCTAAGATGTCTACTGTTTGAATGGTCATTTTAAATATAACAAATAATTATATTTAAAAATCAATTTTATTTGGTACAAAGAAAAAAGGTGTGTATAACCTCTTTCTTTTTTATTTGTTTTTTTTATTTTATATTTTTTATGATATGTGTATATAATTTACCAGGCACTATTGTCTATTGCTGGTCTACCGAAACTGTCTAGAACAATCCTTTCCTCTTCATCACTTTCCTCGTCACTTTCCTCATCTGATTCCATTGCGGCATCGCCCCACTTTACCATTAATGCTGGTTGATAGGACTTTTTAAGCTCTTCCATAGCTTGTTTCGCGGTAAGAAGTGGAACCATATCCTTAACTTCATCTCGTTGTTCAACAGCCATCTCCTGCTTTTTAGAAGCTAGTTTTTTCTGAATAGCTTCCTTACTAAGGTCTGGTTTCATTGACCAACAACCAGTAACTTTCCTAACCCTTGTTGGAGTTGGAACAGGACCATTTTCTACTTCATCCTCTTCATGGAGAGCGGCGAATGCGTTGAAACTGATTGCCCTTAGTTCCTTACGCTTTGGTTGCGCAATAAGCCTAGGTTGCTGCTGTTTCATAGCAGTCATAGCCCAACCGTTAAGGGAATCCTTTTGTGGTCGGCGTTGATTGGAGTGTTTATGAACACTCGTCATGCGCCTATGACTTTTCTTAGATTTAAGCTTAGGACAGTGAGATTTCGCGTGCCCTTTCTCATGGCAGTAGCGACACTCATTACTTAATATGGTAGGGCATATAACCTTACCATCTTTACCTGGTTTATCCTTAGGATAATGTGAGGTAAAAACACTTTGATGTTTTCCTGAATCTTTACAGAATTTACAGAAAGGCATGATATAAACTTGTTTGTGTGTTGTTGTATAATCGAATAGTTTGTAACTTGATTTGTTATAGAATAAATATGTTAATTATAATAGAATGAAATCAATTTTTTAAAAATGTATAAATTTACCTTCCTTTTTTTCTCCTTCTTTTAATTAGTGTTAGAATTAGGGTTCTTGTAAAAAATTGAATCAAAAATAGTCATGATACTTCAACTATACCATACAATTTATATAGCAAGATTATATACTACAAAGAATACTATAACACAATATACAACTACAAATATGAATACAGCATTTCGTAACGCACGCATGGTCAGATATGACCGTTGGATTCGTAACAAAAATCTTAAGGCTATTCCACACCAGCGTAAGGCTGTTGAATGGACGCTAGAAAGAGAAGGTCGTCATCATGTTGATGATAACATTAATGGAGGTATTATTGCTGATGAAATGGGATTAGGCAAAACTTACATGATGTTAGGCACCATCATTGCTAATCCTAACCCGGGATTAACATTGATTGTTGTCCCACCTGCTCTTCTAGAACAATGGAAGGAAATCATTGGTAAATACTTATCCAATGAGCCTGGGTTCTTAATTGTTTATCATGGTGCTAAAGCTAGAAATATATTACTAGAAGAACAAGTCCTTATTGATAATGATACGCGCATTGTTCTTACTACATATGGTATGATGGCTAGGCGAAAACCCAAGAGAGGACAACGCACTTATGTTTCCCCCATTTGGAATATCAATTGGTATAGAACTGTCTACGATGAAGCACATCACATGCGTAACTCCAGATCTAACAACTGGTTTGGAGCAAAACTTACGCCGTGTTCTATTCGATGGCTTATGACCGGCACTCCTATTCAAAATTACAAATCTGATGTTCACTCATTAATACGTTTGGTTGACCAACTTAGAACCATTCAAGATTTGTGTTTACATAGGACAAAAAAAGGTGTTGGAATACAACTTCCCCCTGTTAATACACATTATGTTGAAGTTGAACCAAGATTTGGGGATGAAAATAATTTGATTCATCAAATTCATTCACGTCTTCCATTCACCCATGTTACGCTGGAAAATGTTGACCGTTATATTGAAATGTTTGAAGGTAAAGGTATATTTCCAATACTAACAGCAGCAAGACAGGTTTGTTTATATCCTAGACTATTAATTGATAGATGGATTAAGTTACTTGTTAACGGTGATATTGATGGCGATATTGAATTACCTTCCGTCAACACACATTCCAAATTAGATGCTATTGTTAATACTATTAACAGTAGAGATAAAGCCACACAAAAAATCATATTCACACATTATTATGGTGAAATTGATAGATTAGATACGCTATTAACTAATAATGGATATAACGTTGGTAAAATAGATGGTCGCACAAAAAAGAAAGAGCGTAAACGTTTGCTTCTTGGTGCTGGCGATAAACTATTTAATGCATTAGTATTAAATCGTTTATTTAATGGAAAGCAATATGATGTAAGGAATAAAATTCAGGAATATCTAGTTGGTCCCGATATACTCCTATTACAAATAAAAAGCTGTTGTGAAGGCCTTAATTTACAATCTTATCGCGAAATCTATTTTACAAGTCCTCATTGGAATCCAGCAACTGAAGATCAAGCAATCGCCCGTGCTCATAGAATAGGTCAAACTAAGCCTGTTGAAGTATTTAAGTTTATAACCAAACTTACACAAACACAAGCTGACCTACCTAACTTTTCCTTAGATGAATATTGTTTATTTATACAGAGGTGTAAGAGACTACTTATGGAAGAACTTAGACAAGAAAGCACCACACAACTTTAAAATAAAAAAAGAAAGAGGTTATACACACCTTTTTTCTTTGTACATTATTCTAAATAATCATTTATAATAAATTTTATATACTCAGATGCATCATCATGTGTATCAAAATATACTACATAATTATAATCGATATTATTCATTGGAAAAGTAAAAAAATATTTCTTTTTTTTATTATCCCATTTAAATGTTATGTGTCGTCTATAATCTTTCTTATCCATATATGACCATAAAGAAGCCTTTTCAAAAAAATTATTTGTAAAATTTTTACCTAATATTTTCTTTTCGCTAGAAGCATACATATTAACCAATTAAGTTAATATATATATTTATCTTTAAACCATTTATGCTAATTTTTCCAGAAGTGTCCATGATTGGAAGCAAATTTTAGTGTTTTTCTTTGTACCTTTTCATTTTTATATTCAATATTAACATTCAAATATAAATGTTTTATGTTTACATTAAAGAGCTGACTTATTAATAATAAAAAAGAATCACAAGGAGAACATAAATGACCTTGGTAAATATTGTTGATATTATAATCTTTTATAGCATTAAAATGTTCTTTCATTTCTTGTCTTGTTAACTTATTTCCATTCCAAGTTACATCTTCTATTTCTACATTTTTCGTTTTTAAAAGATTAATTAGTTGTTGACGATTCAAACGATTGTTACACCCAACTACCTGGAAATCGCTTGTGTCCAAAGCTTGTAAAATTCCATCCCAGAAGCACGTCATGTTTCTGTGTACTTTATGCTAATATTTAAAAAAACACAAATATTTTTATGCTGTGTTTATGGTATTAAAATGCTACAATATCCCTGAATCCATCGGGCAAACTTCTCAACCAGAACACCTTTTTATCTAATTCATTCCTATTTTTTGGTTTATTAATCCATACCGAAACATAATCTTCTTTATTTAATGTTCCTCTTGGTTTCGCGCCAAAATTACCATAGTAACATAATGCTACTGGTCCATGTTTATCTGGTCTAATATTCCAAATATCAAATATCATTCCAGCAAATAAATGTTGCCATCTCCAATCACTACCTTCGCCGACACCTTGTTTTTTAAATTTATCCTTATGATATTTTTTGAACTGAGCATACAATTCAGCACCTTGTTCAGCTGTAATACCTATAAAGTCTTTATTATGACTTTTTATATAATTTATCATAGTAAGTAATGGTAGAATATCATTTTGTTCTTTTACAGTAGATAACAACATTTTCCATTGAGTTGCTGGAAACTGATTTCTATTATCAAGTATAAATTTATCCAACACATGTTTTGGGATATAACTGGCTGGTGTCCAATTTTCCTCCTGGTGTTTAATCCATTCATCTGGATATTTTATACTATAGCATTCACTACATAAATTATTAAATTTTGGATTTGGAAACCATTTCTGGCATCCACATTTTATTTCGTATTTATTTCCGCTTCTTAGATTCATGATTATATATTGAATCAAATAATCATGAAAAATCAAATCAATTTTATTAAACTTCAACATAATCTATCATTGGTTCTTCTTGGACTCTATCACCAAAACAATTATATTTTCTAATACATTTAAAATATTTATCACAATATTCTTTCTTTTTATTCATAGCACTTAAATACCATGCACACCAAGCAACAATAAACACATATACAAGAACAACAACGACAACAATAACATGTATAATATCTTCACTCATTAATTTAATATCGGGTAAATTCTTTAAGTACATTAAAAAATTTATTTGGTTTAACCTTCATTTTTATTATCATTTTAATTTGTATATGATAATAAAAATATTAATTGCTTTAATTGTTTTGATAGGAGGATATTTTGTCTTTTTTCATATGATGAAATCAAATAAAGTTGTAGAAAATTTAGATAACAAAGAAAAAGACTTTATATCTTCTGATAAATTTGCTGGAGCAAAAAAAGGATATGTATTTAAAATGGATTCAAAAGGTCTTGGTTATTATTTAGATAGTTAATTTATTGTAAATAATATTTAACTTGGTTTAAATATTATCTTGAGCCCATGCCGGGGGTCGAACCCGGAACCCCCAGATTAGAAGTCTGGTGCGCTATCCATTGCGCCACACGGGCAAGGTGGAGACTGAAGGAATTGAACCACACATTTCGCGAAAAGCATAATCGCGCACATTACCAAATGCTAAGTCCCCTAATATAAAATTGAATTAAAAAAATATATAATCATTAAACGCAATACTAAAAAATCATGGGCAATATCTGTGCATCCGAAAGAAATAAAGAATGTTTATATGTTACTAAACAACCAAAAAGTATCATTTCGGAATTTGATAATTGTATAGTTTATAGTAAAAGAAAGTGTTCTACAAAAAAACAATTGAAAAAAAAGAAAGCTAGATTAATAAGGAGAATAGACTCAATAGATCAAAGATTAAGTGATGGTGATTATTAACACCTTTGCCGGCTGTGGGATTCGAACCCACGCCTCCGAAGAGACTCGATCTTAAGTCGAGCGCGTTAGACCAACTCCGCCAAGCGGGCAAGTGCTGCTGTTAGTTTATTCCTAACTTTCTCAATGTGGGGGTCGAACCCACGACCTTCGGCTCATAAGACCGATGCTCTACCAATTGAGCTAAATGAGAATATTTTTATTTCACACTACAAATAAGTAAACAGTTTTTTATTTAAATAGTTTTATAATATATATATAAATGTCTAATTATAATGAATTGCAAGTTGAATGTATAATTTGCTTTCACCAAATAAAGAAAGGTAAAGATTTAAAAATATGTAAAACATGTGCTAATTTTTATCATAGCAAATGTTTAAAAAAATGGTGGAAAAAAACTCCTTATAATAAAGGTATATGTCCCATATGTCAAACTAAATCCATTTATGTACAAAGAAAATGGTGGCATAAATTTTGTTGTTTTAATTTCTTTTTCTCTTAGTTTTCCTTCTCTTCTTCTTTCTACTTCTCTTCTTCTTTCTACTTCTCTTTTTCTTTCCTCCTAGTTGTGTTATAGTTCTACTAATGTTTGGAGAAGTTCTTCTTCTTCCTTTTTCTCTTGGAGAAAGATTACGCTTTCTTTCATCAACATCAGCAGGAAGAAGGTTTAATTTTTTATGTAAAAATTCACTCAGTCTTAATAGTTCTTCTATTTTCCCTAACATATGTTTTCTAACGCCCAACAACCATTTCTGTTTGGCTGCTTCACTGTTTTCCTTATAATCTGTTACATCTAATAATTTCCACTCTTCTGGTGTTATCTTATCAACATCATATTTCGCTCGATGAGGTATTATTCTATCATTAATTTTATTAGCCAAAACGGCATATTCCTCAAATTTTTCACCACCAATAGAACCTAATATATACCAAAATCTATAAATATATTTTGAAAATTTAACAATAATTTTTTGTAAAGATTCTGGATCGTTTGTTTTAACGCCTTTATGTTCTATATGATGTGTCATATCACCAATTTGTTCAAGTGCTGCTGCTATCTTACATTTTACCTTATATTTTTCATTTGAATAATTTAAGTTGGTTTTTAATTGATTTTCTACAACAACAGTGTTTACAGCCGATGAAGTATAATATGCTTCTGAAGCAAAATAATTACCTTTATTACTGTAATAAAATATATTATTCTTTACTTTTTCTCCAACTGTTTCCATTTTATCTTTTGGAAATGGCTTGTTATTATATATATAATCTTGACATAATTTTTGTGCTTTATACTGCATCCAATAATTTTTAAAAATTAATTTACTTTCTTCATTTCCTTTATTATTTAAAAATTTGAATTCGCTATCGGGTTTAAAGAAAGCTTGATATTCTGGGTTTTCTTCTTCTTTTTTACATAAATTTATTAAATGTTGTTTTAATATTAATGAACGACTTAAAATTGCCTTTAAACGAGGATACAGCTTTTCTATTATATCATCATACTCTCGAATATTACCATTAACTTTATGTAATAATTTCAATCCTGCCCATTCTAATTCTTCATTCATTTCATCATCAGTTTGTGGGACTAATGTGAATTGTCTATTACCATGTCCATTATAATCTAATCTTGGAAATCCGCTAAAAGAATTATTTTTATCATCTGGTAATTTTTTAGGTCTAACCTTTTCTAATTTTTTTCCTGCTATTGTAGTATGAATATATAACGGAGAAGAGTATAAATTAGAATCAAAAGCATATGGTAATGATTCTTGATAATGTTTCAAAAAGGTTTTGAACATTAGCCACATTATTTCATTTCCTTGAGGTCCCGAAACAGCGAGATCATAATCAGAAGTTATATTGGTGCTACCAGCAGCAAAATATTCGTTTTTTCCTATTACATCTAGTTGTGTTTCGTGTCTCTTAAATATTTTATTTATCATATGTTCTCTTAAAGCACCCAATATTTTCAGTAAAATACCTTTATCTCTTTTTGGCAAATCGCCAAATTCATCAACTTGTTCCTCTGATGATTTTTTTTTCCATTTCACGTCTTCTATATCAATTTCTTTTCCACTTTTCTTATAATCATCAGATAAAGCTTCCCAACCTTTATCAAAATATTTTTGTAATTTTTTTTCCGTTATAATTTCACTTAACTTAAAATTAAATTCAGACATTATATATAATATATGTATATAATTAATGATATATGGAAACTAATAAAAGAATACCTATTCCATAATATAAAAAAACAAGGAAAACATTTAAAAAATGATAAATATATTCATAACTATAATAATATATTGAAAACATTACCAAAAATGTATATTCCACGCACAGGACCAAGGATTGTATATAATAGTTTTTTTAAAACTAATTTTAGAATTGTTAAATTTTTATATCATATTAATCATAAAACTTGGAAAAGAAGTAAAACAATTATCGAATATGCATCTTATATACATTATTATTGTGTGGGTAATGATATCAATCATTCAATAATAAGCGAAGATTATCGTAATAATATTAAATAAACTAATTAAATAGAAAATAATTATTTTATTAATGAATTGTTGTAAAACAATATACGAAAATATTTCTTTATTATGTGCTCATGTAGCAGCAAAAATGAGAGATGATTTATTAACAGGAACAGAACATAGTTATAAAGTAACACCACAATGTAATACACCTCAACAACAATTTATTATAGAAAATGCGAAATTAAAAGAAATAAGTGATGAAGAAAAGAAGGAAATAGTGTTAGCAGACCCTAAATTTGGTATGTTTTCTTTGTACAAATATCATATTACTCGTGGATATAAAAATGAAATATTAAAACAAAAAAATGCTGTTTATTGTTCGCATATATTTTCAAATTTGGGATTTTTACCCATAGTAATATTTCTTTCACAATGGGCAATTTATATAGCATTAATAGGAGACCAAATATATAAATATAAATATGATACAATGTGTCCACAACAATCGAATTGGATGGAGAAACTAGTCATGTTTGGAGCAGCAGGTATTTATTTTACAAAATCTTTTTTTCTTTGGGATAATTTAACAGATAGAACAAGATTAAATAAAATGATTCCAGCAGCAGATACATGGACCATGTTAGATACTTTCCAAGAATTCGGTTTTAGTTTATTTACTTATGGTGCGAATATATGGATAATATTTGCAGGTAATAATGTGAGTGAAATGGTTTTGGATTGTGTTGCTTGTGAATTTTTGATGCAGCTAGACAATGAATTCGAATCATTATACTTTCAATATTTACCAGAAGCAGCAGTAGATATATATGATAATGTATTTATAACATATACAGAAAACTATAAATTATTAGAAAAGAAAGATAAAAGATGTAGTTTTTATTGTATGCATTGTTTAACGTTCATCCCATTTAAATGTTTACTGATATCATTGTTTATATTCCCACTGTTTTGTTTATTCATGATGGTATATGGTCCTTTATGTAAATAATTAATGACGTCTTTTTCTTCTCTTTTTCTTTGTACATCTTTTTTTTCTTCTCTTCTTTTTATTTTTCCTTTTAGTTCTACGTTTTCTTCTACGTTTTCCTCCAACCACTTTTGATTTTATCTCTTCCTCTGGTTTTAACAATCGGCATTTTTTCATTTCCCCTGTTTGTGCACTCATACATTTTCTATGTGTTAATTTACACCTTGATAAAATACCATTTATATAATCACCACATACACCATCCATATAAGGATAAACACAATCAGATTCACAAAGCTCTATTGCTTCACCATCATCATTAATAACATATCCCGACACATAATCATAATAATCATCATCGCGAGGATTTCGTTTGTTATAAGGACCACGAAAATTTTTTTCTCTCCCTACATTTTCTAAGTTTGTGTATACCTCACGATTAATCTCAGGAAATTGAGTTACATCTTGATTAAAAAGTTTTTTGAACGCATTACGAAATCTTGACCTTCCTTCTGTTAATAAAGAACCATGAAGATTTACTTTTTGATTCCATACATCCTTATCTTGTTGTAATCCATCATATCCGTGTTTGTCACCCATCCCATAATCTATACGACTATTCGGGGTTGGTGTTCCAATAGCATCACAAGTGTTTATAAATATAATATAGTTCTTACCTTCACTATTATATCTTTGACCATGCTCAGCGACAATATCTTCTAATGGAATGTTGTCCAAACCTTGTGGACCAAAATTCTTGGGGTTAAGATGTTCACGGTGTTCTTTATAATAATCCATCATGTCTCTTCGCGCTTGTCTTGGAGATGGAAAATGAGAAAAAGGACCTGTTCTATTTTTCGCGTGTTCTTGTAAACCTTTTACTGTGAATTCACTATCTATTTCTTTTCCCGTTGATATATTCCATTGTGTCCAAAAGGGTATATCAAACCTAAATGAGAAATGATAATTATATATTTCATCGCCAGGGGTATATAATTTTGCATATTTTTTCAAGAGAGCGAAATGATATTTTAATCCTTGGTCAGTAATGTAGGCCCATGTAGGTGCTTCTTCTACGTCCCATTGTTTATCATCACTGACCCACCATTTTTCATTCAGATGTTTTCTCACCATTTCATCCTCTTTACGATAGCCTGATGCTGTACAGTATTCTTTATTAAATAATACAATATATACGTTTTCTGGAAGACTAAAAGACATTTTTAAAGGTTTTCCTTCTCCTTTATCGAAATTTTTTTTATCTTGATCATTAAAATCTTGTGACATAGAATGAGCAAGTAAGAATACATTTTTATTTTTCTTTCTTTTCGTTGTTAATAAGTTATAAAATTCTTTCAATTTATTATCTAATTCACTCATATATAATAAATATAAAGATTAATTTTTATTAATATTTATATGAATGCGTTGGCGCAAAATTATTTCTCGGAACCTTGGTATCAAAATGAAGGACCCACAGTTGAAGAAATGAAAAAAGAAATTAAAGAAAAGTTAATGGATACAGGACCATATTCAAAAATATGGAAAAAAAGAGTTCCTTATTTATATTTAAAGGCTGTTAATGATGTTATTGAAGAATTAAAAACATGGCCACTTGTTTCATGGAGAGGTTGGTGGGGAGTAAAAGATTATAAACAATTTGGTATATTTGAAAAAAGTGAAAATAAATACAAAGAATATATGAAAATAAGAGCAAATAAACAATTGATTAGACTACTAAAACCCTATGTGAGACACCACCTATATAAATATCCAGATGGATTAAGAATTAAGAAGGTAAAAGAGAGGTTTAATCAAAGAATAAATAAATATATTAATAAAATTGATTAAAGAAAACATGATATATTAAGTTATAATATGGCTTCTGTAGTATTTCATAACAACACTGTTTCTATAAACGATACATGGTATGAATCCCATGCACATTTGGTAAGAATG
>MDTC01266643.1_pt1 | contig 13389 bp, 9 predicted proteins | sample 811181 | NCBI WGS metagenome assembly MDTC01 (sample SAMN05326644, study PRJNA326480) | marine metagenome | isolation source: seawater | place: Pacific Ocean: North | collected 2011
GCTATATTCCTTTCAATTCCCTCGTATGCGGGAGATGCGACAAAGCATATTAAACGCCTTTTCAGGTCTCATCATCTTTCAATTCCCTCGTATGCGGGAGATGCGACAGTGGATAATTTGGAGATATTGAGAGGTAAATTCTTTCAATTCCCTCGTATGCAGGAGATGCGACGCTACAGCTATGGAGAGCGAGGTGCCGCAACTAACTTTCAATTCCCTCGTATGCGGGAGATGCGACTTTTGTTGTTCGTGGCACGCATGGTCGAGCGTGTAACTTTCAATTCCCTCGTATGCGGGAGATTCCACTGAGTTGTACAAGGCATAGAGTTAACGCAATTAACTTTCAATTCTGTTCGCTGCTAGCGCAGCTTACTATGCGGGAGATGCGACGACGTTAAGTCACGTATTTTTATCTTTACAGGTCTTTCAATTCCCTCGTATGCGGGAGATGCGACATATGACAATCCATTCCAGTTTTACATCTGAAATCTTTCAATTCCCTCGTATGCGGGAGATGCGACCAACAGGCTCTATTTGTGCGCCGTCGTTTGTAAAGTCTTTCAATTCCCTCGTATGCGGGAGATGCGACGTACCATTTTAATGTTGAGATCAACCTTTATAATCTTTCAATTCCCTCGTATGCGGGAGATGCGACCCGTTGAATTGGCACGAACGCCCGAGAATGTTTCTTTCAATTCCCTCGTATGCGGGAGATGCGACTTAAGCAAGATCATGGCATGGTATATTACGGCCTGACTTTCAATTCCCTCGTATGCGGGAGATGCGACATTATGACGTCAGTCGCTCAAAGCATCCAACAACTTTCAATTCCCTCGTATGCGGGAGATGCGACCTGAGCTATACAAAGATGTCCTTAATGTGTGTTGCTTTCAATTCCCTCGTATGCGGGAGATGCGACATTCTGGTAAACCTGGTATCTGTCATGCTGGCACTTTCAATTCCCTCGTATGCGGGAGATGCGACACAATGCCAATTAACGGAGGTGATGCGGACGGACTTTCAATTCCCTCGTATGCGGGAGATGCGACGTTTTACAAGTAAAGCTACTTTAGCTCACGTAAATCTTTCAATTCCCTCGTATGCGGGAGATGCGACAAACCCCCCAAAGCGCAAAATATCTATATGATACTTTCAATTCCCTCGTATGCGGGAGATGCGACTATCGATGTTGATGGGGCTTACTGATATGGATTGCTTTCAATTCCCTCGTATGCGGGAGATGCGACAGCCCCCTTATTTTAGCTTGATAATTCAAGAGGTTACAAGCATTTTTCGCTAACCCCCTGTCAAAAACATGACTATCGTCTATTTTGGAAGCTGGAAAAAATAGTTTTTAAGACAAAACAAAGACTTAGAACACCGCTAACCTACTTTGTAAAAAAGCAGCTTAAAAGTGGAAATAAAGTTTATAAAACAAAACATTATCATAAAGTACGCTATAGAGTTAAAAAGATCACTGGAGGTTAGCGTTTTTTAACTTTATTGATGATAACAGCAAATTATTAAAGAACAAGTCTCGGCTCGCAGGTGCAAGCCGAAGTATAAAACAAGCTTAACACAAGACGTGAAAGCGTCCAAAGCCCATTGTCGTGTTTGATCCTAAGCCCAACATTTCACCAATTTTTAAAATCGGCCAAGCTTCGGCGACTTCACCGCTAAAACGCCATTGGCCTGTTAAACCACCTACAGGCATTTTCGTCTTTTGGCTCATCGATTGACGGTGCCACGCTATAAATTGGGTTTGGCTTTCAACCTGATGTTCTGGTAAGCAAGGTTTGGTTTGCATGATAGAACGCGTTAACGGCGCATGATCAATGACCCAATATTTACTGATATCTAACCAGCGGGATAAGGTTTTTTGAATCCAAAAATTCAGATCGAACGTTAAATGTTCTAATGCTTTACCTTTGTACTTCAAACGTAATGGTGTTTGAGTCATCACCGTGATGTCTGGAATCGAAATGGGTGGTTTTGTAGTGAGCCATTGCGATAAAGAGGTAGTAATGAGGTCAGGGTGCACACCATCGGGGGTCATGCTTTCGATGCTCAAAATAGAAAAAGGTGTACGTTGCTCACCTAAACCAAGATGGGCTGCTTGATATAACGCATGAATCACTTGCGAAGCCACTTTTGTGGCATCGCCAAACAAAGACAGTTGAAAGCGAAAAAGCTCACCTGCCTTCCAATGAATTTTGTGATCAGGGCAAGTATGGATCACATAAGGCTTGGGTTGGTTGGTTTGATGTTCAGTAAAAAAGATGTGAAACAAGTCCTCACTATATTGCTTTAATGCATGCCCCCACCAACCATGTAACATCGAGCCTTTAAAAGCAGTCAGTCGTGCTCGTTCATGGAGTTTGAGCGTTACACGCAAAGTGACCGAATTAAATCGGTCACATAATTCAGAAAACGCATCACTCATACAGAAACCTTTTCAAATAATACTTTAAGCTGGTTGAGTTGGTTCTTTTGCTCTTTTTTATGCTTCTTAGGTTTTTCATGGTAATCATACTTTCGCGCTAAATCGTGCAGAGCTTTAGCATCCTCAGGCGCAAGGCTGCCATTTATGGCCAAAAAATCCTGCATAGTTTTGCGAATTAAACCTGCTTGATCTGATTGGTGGCATGTATCAAGCTGAATCCTTAGCTGTTCGATGTCTCGTTCCTGTGGGCGCATGGCTGCGATCCTTCGACGTTCTGCTGCTTCATCTTCTTGTTGCTTTTTTTGAGTTTCAAGTGCCTCTCTTTTGTTGTCTGCTGCACCTTTTTCTTTGTCGTACCAAGCTTTATCAGGTACGTCTTCATCAGCCTTGTTAAATAAATGCGCTAACCGACCTTGAGCAAAAGCTGTACTGCTGTAATCTTTTTTAATCGATTCTTGACGATCTATACCTGCAAAGAGAGGCAAGGTATGCTTTTTGTTTTTAGCTTGGGTAAAACCTGCTTGCTCTGTAGTGGGGTTGTTTATCACCATATATTTGGTGTTTAATTCCGCATTCTCAGAGTTGTCTTTTAAGCGTCCTAAAGCTAATAAGCTTTGAATTTGCGGACTCTCTTGCCAAGTTGGTTTATGAGCACTGTCATACGCTTCTTGATAATGCTGATTCATGTGCTCCGAAAAAGCAGCAAGACAGGTTGCAACCGTATGTTCTTGATTGTGATGATCAGAAATCTGGCACTGATCTAAACTCAATTGCACAGCTCCTGCACCTAAAGATTTTCCGTGCCCTAGACTGTGATAGACGCTTTGATCTTGATGAAACGTCATCGACCACAGCAAAGCACCTAACTCTTCAGGCAAGAGGTTATGAAATACGCATTTACCTGTAAAGGTCGATTGAATAGGTGCAAGTTCCATTTGAGAGAAGACTTTAAGATTCTTATCTTTTTTATCACTGGTACTCTTATCCTGTTCTGGGTTTTTTAGGTTGGTGATCTTATTTTTATTTTCAGGCTCAAAACGGATATAACGCTTCCAACCTGCTAAGGTGTTTTTATTACAGTTAAAATCTTTATAGGTATCATCTTTAGCTCTATCTTGCTCCACATACGCAGGATAAAAAGTCGGTTTTGGACTATTTAAAATCATGTAATGGGAGTCTTCTAACGTTATTGGCTTTTTGGATTTCAAATCACTGAAAAACACCCGACTTTTAAGGCTATAACCCGCCTGCTCTCGCGTGGTGCCTAAGACAAGCTCTGCCATATCGAACATGGCTGGATGTTGATGTTTTTTCTGATACGCATGCAGCAGCTTATGCGGTTGGTAGGCATAAGGCACTCTTGGCATTTTAGCAAAGCCTAGTGCTTTGAGTTTTAAGTTATTTTTTTTATCGAGCAAAGCAAAAACAGGAAAACCCAATTCAGGATGCTGATTTTTTTGCAAATAATCCGCTAATTCTTTGTTGTTATTGTCCAGTAGGTGATTGACCTTTTGCTGAACGCCATCTTTGCTTTCATAGTCACGTCTTTGGTAGAAGAAATAGCTGAACTCAAAGTCTTCTGCTTTCTGTTTTTTCGCATTGAAGATTTTAGGGTCTGTAAACATAAAGTGACCCTTGACTTGATCCTGTTTAGGATTATTTTCTTTTGTTAATTGCTCTGCCCAACGATTTCCTTGTTTACCTTTTGGTTCAGAAATTGTAGCGTAGCAACTTGCAGTTAAAGGTATTTTCTTGAATTTTGCTAATGCGCTTTCTGAGTTTTTTAACTCTTTACCAAAAACACGTCTAATTTCGCTGTGTTTGACTTTGACACAATCGCAAGACATAAAGCGCCACTTCCCTTGTTTGGCATCATGTTTAAGCCAACCTGCCGTGACATTCTTACTGTCTTGGATCACATTTGTAAGATAATAGCTTTTCGAACTCAAATCCCGAAACGACAATTGCCGACTGGTATCAATGAGATGCATTTTACCAAAGCTGGCAATTTCTAAGACGTTGCGGATCATGCCTTTGATGCTAGTTGCAGGGATCACAGGTTGCCCTTGGCTATTCTTCGCCCACTTGACTAAGGTTGTTTCATCTGGTTGCTTTTCTTGCTCACCACCGACGCATAAAGGTGTGGCATTGGTTAAGCTGTAGTGAATTTCGCCACTTAAACCTTTTTTAAAAGGTACATCATGGCTCACTTGATGCGCCCATGCAGGCATATGTACAAATCGAGAAACAGGCACAAAATCATAAGGCGCATGTAAATGTTGATGACCGTAATTATTTTTTGTTTCCTGAGGTTTAGGACGCTTCTCACTTTGATTACGCTGATTCATAGCGCACCTCCTTGTTGTTCATATCCTAAAAATTGTTGTAGATAAGGTTGCCAACGGTAAGCGCGATCGCCTTCTGTTACCATATGATACCAGCAGCGATAATAAGCTTGTTGTTCATTCATGCGTTTCGGTAACAAGACCTTCTGATCCACATAAAAATAAGGCGCATCAAGTTGGTGCTCTTGACTGATGGTTTGCAATTGGTAGGTGTCGCCATGATGATGGCGCACATGCATGCTTTGTTTTTGTGCAGGTCGATACACTTCAGCTTGTAAAATACGTTTATTTGTATCAATCGTCTTAGGTTGAATTTGGGTTTCATCGGTATACATGACCCAAGCAGCGTCACCGCGAAAGAGTGGCAACTTGTCTTGAAGTTGAGTCCAACTGTATAAATGTGTTTCTAGCTGTAACGCAGCGTATTGTGGATTAGGTTTGCTTTTTAAACCTAGATCAAGTTCGGTTAAATTCAGTTGCATGACATGGCCTCTTCATCTAAATCGGATAAAAGGGAAAGATTGAATACATAAGACTCGGCGTTGGCTTGGTCAAACTCGACTAAACTGTGGCCTCGACCGCCTCCTGCACCGATAGGTAATCGACCAGACTTCATATCGGCAAGCGTCAATTTCAAAGCTGAGATTAAATGTTGCTTCACCCTTTTATTCTGTTGTGCTGCTGGCTTTTTCAATAATATGCGAATCCGAAACTGAGGCTGCTCCAATAGCTCTTCGGTAAACAGAGCACCACCTATCACCCCGCTCGTAAAGCGATCGACTTTATTGTAGGTACGTTTAATAACTTGTTCAGGTTGATATTTTACAGGACTATCTTCGACCCATAACAAGCTTGCTTGTTTGTTGCTGTCTTCGGCACAACCAACCAGATCATAAAAATCAATGTTTTTTTCATCTCCTGTTTGAACTTGTGCAAAATGTTCTGGAGGAATCTCTTCAGCCCATTGTTCGCTCTGAACACGGTAATGATAAGCCAAGCGATGTGCCAACATCCCTTTGATGCTGCTACCACAAAGGAAAGGTTTGTGTTCGAGTTGATTGAAGGTGTGATCCGTATTCCAAGTGATCACTTTTTCACTGTATACAAATGATGTTTGGCTTGAACTTGTATCTTCTTCCTGTAATGAAAGCGTGCCCTGACCATAACGCCAGGTATCTAGAGCTTGCAACGGCATATCCAAAAGTACAGAGGACGAGCTATTGAGGCGCTGCGAAAAATCTTCAGTAAGCGTCGTCGGCAAATTTTGCGCTTGATAAGCCTGCATAGCTTGCCCTATCTCAGGATTCTTCTGCAAAGAAAAAGATTGGCTGTCGTAACCGAGCAGTTTAATTTTGCCATGTCCCATACGACCGTGACTGCCTAAACGGAAAAAAGGATCTTGCCACAGTGCCATAAGCTGCGACCATTGCTGTTGCAGATCATCTTCTGATTCATCGAATTGACTTGTCCATTCTAAATGCACCACAAAACGTAAGCCACGCGGTAAGAAGGTCACATCAAATTTACCTGTGTCTGCTGCGGTACCCCGATCGTTCAAACGTACACGTTCACGTTTAAAAGTTTTGCTGACCAAGTTTAATAATGGATCTTGCTCAAGATTTTCAGGTAACGTCAATGGTTGCACAGCTTGACCTTGTGCATTGAGTAACAAACCGTGACTGATGCGTAAACGACCACTTTGTTCACACGATCCAAACCAACTTTCTCGCTGACTTGGTTGCAGCGCTTCGCTTAAATGCAACCACACCCCTGCAATACTGGTTGCTGGTAAATAAGGGATACCGCTGGCATCTCTTGCAACCGCCGTATCAGCACCCAAATCACGCTCACCACTGCAAAGCGACAATGCACTTTGAGTTTCTATCACCAATCTGGCTTGATGAATCCTATGCATGGGTTAACTCCTTTTTGGCTGAGTTCGATTGAACAAGGTCTTTTTCCGCTTTTTTGAGATCGTCGTAATCGGATAAATCGTAATTGATGATACTTTCACAAAACCGTTGCAAAATGTATTGTTTTCGATTTTTAGAGTAAATATTGAGTTGCTTTTTAAAGGCTTCAGCAAAGGTTACAGGCTTATTATCTTCATCAAGCCAAGAGCAGCCCCAGCCGTTTGTATCTGTATTTACATTGCAGATACCTTTTTCTGTATTAAATAGTGCTGAATGCCATGATTCTGGACTAAGGTTATCGACCGCTTCTTTCATCTTACCCCATTGGGTTTTCGACACTCCATAAGGCTGAGCATGTAAAACCCCTTTAAAAGAGCGGGCATTGTTATAGCACGCAAAAACGGCTTGAATCAGCTTATCTTTGTCTTTTATATCTTGTTGTCGAGTCTGATCCGCTTTAGCTTGGGCTTGTACCCAGCGCATCAGTGGCGTATCTTCTTGAACTTCTAAGACTGTGGAGTCCATCATCGGCTGCTTCATACAAGGTAAAGTTATGCCTATTGGTTCCAAGCTCCTCGCATCAATCTTTTCATAGCTCAACCAAGCAGGATTCACACTGATCCAACCTAAACCTTGCTGCTGATTCACGCCTAAACCTTGCCGTTGTAGTTTCTGCAATGCGTCTTGCTTTAAAGGCTGCTTTAAGTCATAGACCAAAACAGAGCCTTTACTGATCAGCAACTGCTCGCCATCAAAGCCTTGTCGTTTCTGATTAAAGCGCCGAATCCTTTTGGTTTTGATCTGACTTTTTTGTGGGTTGAGTTGTCCTTGAAGCTCAGAAATGTCAGCCAGTGCAGGCGTGTAGGTCGGTGCGCCTTCTTGGGTATAACATTCGGCATCCGCTAAACACCAAAGCACCAACTGCTTTGATGGTTCGGTTGATGGTTGCAGCCAATTTTCAGCAAAGTTTGCGTCTTGAATCGATTGCAATTGCACACCGCCGTATTCCGTGCTGCGAGAACGACCAATGCGTAGCTTCATCGAATCTGCCAAGATGTCTATGAAGGTGGCTTGGGCTTCTTTGTCGTCGGTTTCAATCCAAAACAAAAAAGTTTGGCCTGCTTCAATCGCATTATAACTGTAAAGCTGGCCTTCTTTAGCGGTGCCTTTTTTATCATCTAATGCCGTGCGCGTAATGCGTTGCATTTTGGGTTGAGGATAGTCACCTGAAGCGCACACATAAGGCTTCGATAAAGGTTGCCAAAGCTTGTTATCAGTTTGAAAGTCAGAATACAAGCTGTTGCTCACTTCTTCTGCTTGCAAACTTTTTTTAGGCTTTTGCCAACACAAAGGTGTCGGTAAACACACTTGTTGCTGATGGACGAGGTAAGCAGGACTAAAGCGGACTTTGCCAGAATGAAATAAAGTCCAACTTATCTCTGGGCTTAACCGAGTATACTGTTGGGCTGCCAACGCACCTAAAAGTGTATGGCCTGAAATAAAATCTAAGCTGGTATGTTGTAGTGTTGCGGTCGCTTGTTCAGTTAAGACGATAGGATCAAGCGTATGCAAAGAGTAATAAAAACGCATATCAATTTTCCTTAACGATCATCGGGCATCAGTTCAAGTTGTAGTTGGCCTAAACCACGGTTGGTTTTTCCGCCTAAAGTACGAATTAAAGGTAAGCATTGGCTTAACCATGTACGAAAGTGTGCATCGAGAAGCGCTTGATGCTCTAAATAATAAGGATGATCGGTGTTGAAACCCAGTGTTGCATACAAGGTTACAGGAATCGTGACTTCTTCGGTGCGTAAGCTGCCTTCTGCTGTGGTACCTGTCTTAGCATCCATTTTCATCATAGAAGTGGTGTGGTATAAATATTTTCTCTGCTCAGGTTGGGCAAAGAAAGCTTGCTCGTTGGCTGCCAACTGTGCTCGACCGAGCCAAAGTAACGCTTGGCTTTCAAGAGCGTCGCGATCGCCTCGACCAAACAAAACGTTCACGATGTCATTTTGCTCAGCGGGAAACCATGCGTTGGTCTCGGCAAGCGTAAACGCCTGTCTTAAAGCACCTTTTAAGGTTTTGCCTGAAACAAAAGGCAAACCTTGAGCGTCTTTTTGCACCATATTATTCGCATAAATCTGTGCATCTTTACCTTCGCTAATTTGCCAGTCGGATAAAAAGTTGAGTTGAAGTCTATACTCCATTAGGCTTGGGCTCCTTGCGTGTTCTGCTCTTGATTTTTTTCAGGCGCGGTCAGTTTGTGTAAGACTAAAACATCATGCAAACAGCTTTGCTTAGTTTGCTCACAATAAAAAGAGTCTCGGTTTAGATGCTGATAGCCTTTTTCTCTGGGAAAGATCTGTGTGATGGCGTCAGCAAAATCTCTGGCATGTTGAGGCTGAGACTTTACATGGGGCTGTGAGGTTGAAGCTTGAGCTGGATCATGGTCGGTTAAGTGCATAGCTTTTTTGAAATAGGCTTTGGCCTCTTCGTTTAAGCCTTGTGCAACCAAGCTGGCAAGCTGGCGCCATTTACTGATACGCAGACGGCTTGAATTATCTTCTATACAATCCAATAAACCTTTAAGATGCTTCAAAGAACGCGATTCGCCTTCATCGATCAACCAACAGAGTTGACTCAAGTTGATTCCATTAGCTTGAGACGTGACCAAGCCCGCAAAACCATCTTCAATACAGTTCGAGACTTGATATAAAGCTATCGCAGCACGTGGGTTATTGGGATCTTTTTCTTTCGAGAATGCTTTAGCCCGCTCGGTTAAGGCTTCTAATGTCTGATGGGTAAAGATGAAAGGATGCTTGTATTTGTGAAGTAAAATAGCACCGCTGGCGGTGAGTTCCTCAGTCTCTAATGTCACAGAATACTTTTGAGGGAGTTTTTCTAAAAATTTCTTGGAGTTTGTTCTAAAAGATGCGCAAAAGCACTCGACCCAATCTAAGGCGAAACGAGGTTTACACAATAAGGTGACATCGTCACCCCCTAGAATAAGCGGACGCATAGCAAGCTCATCTTTTATCTTGTGCTTCTCGATAATATGCTGCGTTGCCTTTTTCGCTGCCTGCTTCGTCGCTTGCGCTAGACCCTCTGAAAATTTACGAAACAACTTAGCATAGTGCTCAGAACTTAATGACTTCGCAGATTGATTCAATTGTTGCAAAATAGCACCAATGCCATTGCCATCAAGATGGATCATCGCCATGTCTTGCGTATCCGGCTCTTGACAATGCTCTGCCAAGTCTTCCATCAAGCTAAGCGAGCACATGTCAGGCAAAAATTTATCTTGTAATGTGCCTTGTGTTTTCAGCTTTCTGTTTTTATAGACTTGTCTCTGATAACAGGTATCCAAATCCAGAAACTCACTGTGATCTTTCTCTACACTTGCTAAACCTGTTTGCAGTGCAGGTTGCACAATCGCCGAACCTATCGGTAACTTCAAGGTAGGCTGTTGTCTATCCACTTGCAACTGATCTTTGGCTTTAAACATGGCCTGTTGCAAGGTGTCAGCGTGCCCTAAAGCATCAACAAACTTCAAATCAGGGAAATATAACACTAAGGTCGCTGTCCAAGCACTGCGCAAGGTATGCAAAGGTTTAATGCTGTGGGCGTAAGCATAAAAAGCACCACCTTTACAACGGGTAAAACGAATTTGTGGATTGGCTTCGCCTTCAATTAAGTCTGAACTAAGCTGATGCGCTTGCAATACTTGCGCTAGCGTGCTGTTGGATTGGTTATCAATGAGTTGATCTAAACGCTCACTCGCAGCAATAGCATCTTTAAGTTTACCTGTTTTAAACAAATAACTCTGAATGGATTTCGCTTCAAAACAATAACAGTAATAGGTTTGTGACATAAGTTCTCCATGAAAAAAAGGGACAGCACAACCCTTGGGGTGGGTGAAATAAGGAAGTAAAAAAATGTTATAGAACTTTACACAACTTAGATTAAGTACTCGGAGTATGCTGTTCCTTTAATGTCATTTCGTATGTATTGCAATGACCAGCATTGTTGATATATTGCATGATGACATTGTTATGCAATGTGGCCAGACTTCCCGCAACACTCGCAGGAATTTGACCACCTGTGATATTGAGAACTATGTCGCGCTCATCATAGTTTTGAGATTCTGTTTGGATGATCTTATCAAAAGCTCGATAATACTCTTTAATACTGTCTTTGTTGACTGGGGTATCATGAGCTTTGACATTGAATTGAGTCTTAGTATCTTGATTATAACTTTCGAGCCATGCCTTTAAACGATCTATATCTCTTCCACCGTGGGTTTTAATTTCCATTTCTTGAGAATGGACTAGAATAATTTTTTCCAAGTTGTCGGTTTGACCATTTAAGCCACGTAAAGTCTGTTGCCAGTTTATATAGCCTTTTTCTGTTTTGAAGTATTCATCTATTAAATTAATATCTTGTTCCAATTCGCCTTTAAAATTGATTTGACTTTCTTTGTCATTATATTTTAAGTAATAACCAAATTGACCATTTCTTTGCATGATTAACTTCATATTACTGGAGTCTAAAGGCGAACAAATCATGATAATCACTTTAGGCTGTCGTGTTTTTTGTCCCAACTCTTCAAGATGGCGCAACCTCATAAAGACAGAGCCATGTTGTTCTATTTTTTTATAAGCGACGTAAATACCCACCAGTAGAACACCTGTATAAATAAGCTCTTCACTACTTATGGAAATAAAAGGTTGTGCCCATTGCCAAAGAATATGAATCCAATAATGCAAAAAATCGCTAAGAGGTGAAGCTAAAGCTGCGATACATAAAGCGAAGACAATACTGAAAAATAAGGTAAGGTAATAAGATTTAGAATTAATACTTTTTAAGACTTGGAGCCGACTTCCTTGAGACATATATTTTCCTTAATATACAAATGTTGAACCGACCACATCATACAACAGATTTTTATAGGTTAAAATAGACGCAACAAGATAAATAAGTTAAGGTAAAAAGGATAGGTTTTTTTCATAAGTAAGCAAATCGTAAAAGCGCTAACCTCCAGTGATCTTTTTCACTATATAGCGCATAGTATTTTAAGTTATTGTCCTATATGATTTATTTTCGGTTTCGAACTGCTTTTTTAGCAACCTAGGTTAGCGGTATCCTAAATATTTGTTTTATATCATAAAATATTTTTTACGTCCTCAAAAAACTGCTTTGGTGACTTTTTTGACAGGGGGTTAGCGAAAAGGGCTTGCAACCTTTTGAATCTTAAAGCTAAAATAAGGGGGCTGTCGCATCTCCCGCATACGAGGGAATTGAAAGTGTAATGCATTTATATATGATCATGCTTATATGCGTCGCATCTCCCGCATACGAGGGAATTGAAAGTTTGCTTTACCAAAGCGATAACTTAAAGCCTTGAAGTCGCATCTCCCGCATACGAGGGAATTGAAAGATGTCATCAAATAGGTTGTAACCACCAATTCCCATAGTCGCATCTCCCGCATACGAGGGAATTGAAAGCTCCAATCCTGATCGCCAAGCTATGAGCCATTTTAAGTCGCATCTCCCGCATACGAGGGAATTGAAAGAAACCTTGGTAAAACTTAGCAAATAGGCGGTAAGTCGCATCTCCCGCATACGAGGGAATTGAAAGTACATCAAAGTGATACTGTTGGCTGTAGTTGACCTGTCGCATCTCCCGCATACGAGGGAATTGAAAGTGTTAATCCTCAATCTATGCCTGTATATCAATACAGTCGCATCTCCCGCATACGAGGGAATTGAAAGGGCTTTGATTTTATCCTGCTGAGCTTTGAGCACCGTCGCATCTCCCGCATACGAGGGAATTGAAAGAATCACCCTTTGCATCTCGGCCTTAATGATATGGGTCGCATCTCCCGCATACGAGGGAATTGAAAGGAATCGGCCGTTTTTTTCACCCTTTATTAACGCGTCGCATCTCCCGCATACGAGGGAATTGAAAGTCAGTAGCAGGTGCAAACCGATTGATTATGTCTGATCGCATCTCCCGCATACGAGGGAATTGAAAGCTGCTGGGACTTAAAGTTGCCATACACGCACATGGTCGCATCTCCCGCATACGAGGGAATTGAAAGTGTGGTAGCAATTAGATCCCCGTCAATCGTAGTTAGTCGCATCTCCCGCATACGAGGGAATTGAAAGAGGGGTTGCCATATGCTGGGTAAGATTAAGTATTGTCGCATCTCCCGTATACGAGGGAATTGAAAGAATGTCAACAAGTTTTTAGGATTTATTTTTGTTATGTCGCATCTCCCGCATACGAGGGAATTGAAAGATGAAACCCGAGTACTGGGTCGCGTCTAAATATAGGTCGCATCTCCCGCATACGAGGGAATTGAAAGAAATCAAATAATTTACACATGTTTGCGCAAGTCGCATCTCCCGCATACGAGGGAATTGAAAGCTGCTGTAGCTGTGTTTGTCATCGATCCAGAATGTCGCATCTCCCGCATAGTAAGCTGCGTTAGCAGCGAACAGAATTGAAAGAATTAAGGTTGAAGCCCATTGCGAAAAATCAGAGTAAGTCGCATCTCCCGCATACGAGGGAATTGAAAGTAAATACTGTTCCGCTGTGAGGTAAACTGTACCTGTCGCATCTCCCGCATAGTAAGCTGCGTTAGCAGCGAACAGAATTGAAAGGATGTTGTGTGGATTGATAAAA
>MDTC01131292.1_pt1 | contig 13388 bp, 10 predicted proteins | sample 811181 | NCBI WGS metagenome assembly MDTC01 (sample SAMN05326644, study PRJNA326480) | marine metagenome | isolation source: seawater | place: Pacific Ocean: North | collected 2011
AGCTCGGAGGCACCGAGCTTCTCTCGCGCTACACGTTGAAGAAACTGACTAAGACCTCCGCAGAGCTGCACTTCGAAGCGGACATCGATATGAGCGGTATCCTTGGCGATGCTGCTGCTCAGGCGGGTCTCAAGATGAAGATGACGAAGATGAAGATGTCTGGGACCTACCTTATTCGGTTCGACCGCACCCTTGCCACAGGCAAGGTAAGATCTGAGATGCGTCTGGAGACGACGCTGCCAAGTGGAGACGTCAGCACAATGAACATGGTCACCCATGTGACCATGTCCGAGCGTGCTCGTTAGAACTTTTTCACTTCTTCAAGTGCCCAAGAGATTTGTTCTATTGGGTCTTCGTAGGTGTTGTTTTCGAGGATAAACTGGACGACGCCTTTTCGGTCGACAATCGCAATTTTCGGCATACTCGCTACAGTCTTTTCGTCTCGTGCAAACTTGCCGAACGCGAGTGACATCGTGGCATCGGTATAGATTGGGAAGTTCGGCTTGTACTCTCGGTTGAACTCATCGAATGTCATCTTCTCTCGTTCGACGGCTGTTCGCACACCGATGAGTTGCGCCTCATCTTTGTTCATAGACTCGACGAACTTCACAAGCTTTGGCATCTCATTTTGACAGTGGGGACACCAGGTTGCAAAGAAGACCAACACGGTAGGCTTGCCTTGTTCACCGAGCTTGAGCGTGACGTCTTGTCCGCTTGTATCCTGCACGTTGAGATCGCCCATCGGTGCACCGCCAGCGCGTCGCGACGTGAGGAAGTTTGTTTGTCGCTTCGCATCCAGTTCTTTTCGGATGGCGTCCGCTTGTTCACCACAGCTCTTGAGACCGTCAGCGAGTCCGTCGAAGAGTGGGTTTTGTAGGTATAGAACTTTAAAGTTCTCGCAGGCTTGATCGGCATTGCCTGCGGCAGCGCGGCTCTCAGCAATCCAAATATCGAGTGTGGGGTCGGGAGAGGGACCCATTGCTTGCTTGGCAGTTTCGAGAAGTGGAAGTGCTTCTGCTTTTTTACCGGTTCGATAAAAGAGGGCTCCTTGAGCGAGCTTGAGAGGTGCCGCCAGCATTGGGTGCTGAGCTTTTGGTTCAACGTCTTTGATGCATGTTGCGACAAAGTCGAGGCGCTGGTTGGCTTGTGCCAGAGCATAGCAAGCCAGGATGGCTTCACCGACAGACGCTAGACCTGTGAGTGGGGGGGCCGGGATCAACCCTTCCACTTTTGTCGACGGCGCGCCGCCAGCTTCGAGTGCTCGAATATAGCTTTGGACCATGAGCTGAAATGCCTGGATTGCAAGCTGTGGGCTTTCTGCTCCAACAAGGTATTCCGCAATGCCTTCTGCTTGGGCTCGTGGTTCTTTCACCTGACTCAAGAGGGCTTCGAGGCGCTTCTGGTCAAGACTCATGGGAGCCCCTTGAAGAAGTCGCTGCGTTTCCGAGGTGAGCATCGCAACTCTCCAACTGGTGAGCGCGGCTTTTTCGACGACGAAGTCTTTGTATTCTTTCTTGGTCGGTCCACTGATTCCGTCCACCAGGTCCTTAACGTCAGCAACGCCCGTGAGCTGTGGTGCGGGTGCCTGCGCAATCTGAATGAGTCGGTCTACCTCAGCATCTGTCATGGGCTCATTTCCCCACTTGGTGAGGCCGGTGCTTGAAATGAGGGTCTTAAGTTTGAGGTCGGGTGTGAATGCAAACGTGACGTTGAGTGGACTGCATGGGCAATCTTCATGCGGTGTGACGGGACCGCTGAAGTCTCGGAGGTATCCAATCAACGAACCTTGTGAATCGAGTGCGCGGATATAAGTATCGTTGCCTTTATCGAGAGCGGGGATGAGATCTGGAGCTATTTTACGTCCTTGAAACGATGCAGCTTCGGGGAAGGCCTCTTTGTAGAAGGCGGCGTTTTTACCCGGAACATCGAATCTGAATTCGGCAGTAGGGTCAACGATGGTGACGGGTTCAGCGGCCTGGGTTGGATTTGTCGTTGGTCCATTGGTTGCTGGTTCTTTGGTGCATCCACTTAAGACGGCGGCTAGGCAGAGGCCCAGTATAAGAGAGAGCGAATTGTGGTTTCGCGTGCCCGGGAAATTTCCCATTTTCTTTTCTCCGTTTGCTCGCATTGAGCTTCGAAACTCGTTCTAATTGTCTATGCTAAACGCCCCATAGTTCAGGAAGCTTCTTTCTCCAAGTACGAGAAGGCATAGGCGGTGGAATTTATTGAATTTAAGAATGCACGCGGACAGCGGCTGGTTGGAGAGTTGGATTGGCATCCGGGTGAGCCTCTGGTGGTCTGTACCCATGGATTGCAGTCTTCTCGTAAAGCAACCAAGTTGCGCGTTCTCACGGACGCTCTTAGAGCTCAGAACATTGGATCGTTGCGCTTCGATTTTGCCGGTAGAGGCGACTCCGACGGCGACTTCTTTGATGTGACCTACTCCCAGCAGATCGATGACCTTAAGGCGGCTCTCGACTTTGCGGAGTCGACACTTGGGGCGAGCACCATTGGACTCATGGGCTCGTCGATGGGGGGAGCGGTTGCACTCATGGTGGCCGGCCGTGATCCACGAATTAAGGCTGTCTGTACGGTAGCGGCTATCGGATATCCCGCAGAGATCGAAGAACGGTATCCCTTGGAGACGCGGGGATGGCGAGAGCGTGGTTCGATTGATCTCGACGGCGAAGCACTTGGAAAAGGGTTCTTGGAAGATGCCGTGCAACACGACCTGATGAGGGTAGTGAGCTGGATCGAGGCCCCTATTTTAGTGATTCACGGTGCGGACGACGAAGTGATTCCCATCGCAGATGCCGATGATATCGCGGCCGCCTCGAAAAATGTTCGGATGCTGATTGTCGAAGGCGCAGACCATCGCTTTAGTAGCGAGAAGCATCGCGCTTACCTCGTTTCTGAGGCCACCGAGTTCTTTGGGGAGTGCCTGGTTTAGGCTGTACAGTATTTGGGTAGATCTTTTCCGTACTTTTTATCAACCAAAAAGAAGGTTTCCGGGATATATATACCCGTCAGTTGATTGAAACATCTGACGCGATGCGCAATATGCGCCCATGTGAGCTTCGAACCCAGCCTTCATAGCTCAAACTTTACATGCCGATTTAGTAATTGAGGCCTCGATAGAGGCCGCCAGCCGACGTGCGTTTTGCACGGAGATAGGAGTGCATTGTCATGCGACACACCCCACGATTTGCAGCAGTAATACTTGGTTTGATGATTGGCTTTCTGCCGATGACCGCTTCTGCCACCAAGCCCATCAAAGCCCTCTATCTCACAAATTATTCTAGCTTTTGGCATGATTACGAAGAGCAGGTTGGCCTCCTGCGGACCGGCCTCAGCCGCTATGCGAACCTCGAGTTAACATTGGTTGGTAAACGAGAGTCAGACCTTCTCGAGACGTTGAAGCGCGAGCGCTTCGCCGAGGGTTACGATGTCGTCATCTACAATCTATGTCTCGCCGACAAAAGCGACTTGGAGATGATCGACAATGCCATCTCGCAGACCCGCGACTACGGCGTACCTGCAGTCCTTATGCACTGCGCGATGCATAGCTTTCAGAAAACCAGCCCGCATCAGGGATGGTGGAACCGCTGGCGGCTCTCCCGACTTGAGCGCAAGTGGCGGTCGAACCACGGCGACGCGCCTTTTCCTTATTGGGGGCGATTTACGGGAATTGATACGCTTCGACACGACTGGGCACGCTCACTGGAGATGCGTAAGGTCGCAAACCATCCGGTGGTTGCAGCACTTCCTGAGCGCTGGGAAACTTCGAAGGACGAACTGTACCGAAACATCGAAGTCCTCGGTGACGTTGAGCCGCTTTATGTGTCGTATAGCCGGGCAACGCGGTCCGAGCATGTTGTGGCTTGGACCCGTGAGGTTGGGGAAGGCCGCATCGTTGCGACGACGCTCGGGCACGACGAAAACACGGTTGACCACAATACGTTTCATCACTTCATCGGCAATGCCATTTTATGGCTGACTGGTAACCTGAACGAGGACGGCTATCCGATTGCAGGCGCCGAGGGAAACGAGTCATTTAACAACTATCAGAACACCGTCACCTGCAACCCAAACGATATTTATGAGCCCGCAACCATTGAAGAGGTGCAGGACGCGATTCGACGTGCGGCGAGCGAAGACCGCCAGCTCAAGGTCGTCTCATTGCCAGAGTCGAACAGCAACAGTCGTTTCATCTGTCCAGACCAAGGAGGCATCCTTCTTAATGTCTATAAAATGAATCAGGTTTTAAATGTCGACCCTGATGCAATGCAGGTTACCGTTCAGCCAGGAATTCGGCTGGTCGAGCTTTCTCGGCACCTTAACGATTATGGTTTAGCGATTACGACGATGCCTGATTACACCGGTGTGAGTGTTGCGGGCGGTATGGCAACCGGGGCACATCACTCTTCTTTGCAGTTTTCTGCGAGCATTGCCGATATGGCGTCCGAGATTAAGCTCGTCGATGGTGAGGGGAACCTGAGAGTCTTCAGCGGTGACGACGTCTATAAGGTCGGTGTCAATATGGGAATGCTCGGTGTCGTGGTCGAAGTCACATTGAATGTCGTCGACCAATTTAAGCTCCAATACGGCAGCGAGCGAGGCTCTGATACTCATCTCGAAGAAGACCTCATCGATATGGTCTCTGCTCACAAGTATGCACGTGTCATGTGGTTTGCTGGCAATGGTCGCTACGTGCTCGATTATTACGACGAAGTAGATATCGATACACCCGGGAACTCGCAGCACAACCTTTGGTCGAGCACTGGTAGTGTGTTTAAATTTGTCGGTGATGCTCCATACCAAGTCATCAATGGACTGCCACAGCGGGCTCAGTGCGACTCGGCGCTCTTAAGGTCACTTGCTTGGTTTCCGCCAATTGCGGCGAAAGACTCTGGTTTCTTTAAGCCGGTGGGTACATCGTACGAAGTGTTGGGCTCGTATTGCGAAAACGGTACATGTCCATGGGATAACAACCGCGTGAAGAGTCGCACGATGGAGGTCGCATTTCCGGTCAGTCAGGTAAAAGAATGGATGACCGATGTACGCGCTATCTTGGACGAGAATCGTGGCTGTTTTCCAATCCTCGGAATTTACCTCCGATTTATGAAAGCGTCCGAGCACTGGATGGGCCTCAATCATGGCGAGGATGTTCTCGCCTTCGAAATTCATGTACCGAAGGTCAACAACGAGTCGATGTTCGAGAAGTCGGCGGCGGTCTATGATGAGATCGTTCAGATGACGCTTCAGAAATACAACGGACGACCTCACTGGGGTAAGAACAGCAGCCCAATCTTCGTTGGTATTGGACCAGATCAGTATGAAAAGTGGGATGATTTCATGAGCTTGAAGCGCGAGCTCGACCCGGCAGGACGCTTCGAAAATAAGATCTGGCGTCAGCTGATGGGTGAAGAGAACATCCCGAGTTTTCAGGGCTGTGTACTCTCAAGAGATTGCATCTGTACACAAGACTCTGATTGTGGCGATGGGTATCGATGTGAGCCTGGTGGTCATTGGATGGCCGCGAGGGTCTGTCGCCGTTAACCAGGGAGATGCTGGAGCTTTCGTTTGTGTCGACATCTCGCTAGAACACGAAGTATGAAAGCTCCACGTCGTAACCTCTCTGTGTTCCTGATTCTTTCTCTGAGTTGCGTGGTGGGGTGCTCAAAGCGCATCCCGGAGGGCTTCGGCCTCGCATACCAGGAACTTGAGCGTCTTCAGCTCTGTCTCAATTTCGACGAGGACCGTTCGCTGGTGGGGCCGTCGATGGCGATTCCCAGTCGGATGGATGACGTTGATCAGGGGGATGTCGAAGTTTGGGTATCCAAGGTTTTAAGAGAGACCGACAAGGGAAAGCCTGATTATATTCGGCCGGAAATGGCGAATAAGATGAACGCCTATCCGTTTACGTTTCGTACATACAAACCGAAACTTAAGGCGGCGTTTCTAGTCGTCGCAAAGCCGGGTGCTAATTTTACCGCCGAGCGTCTTCACCGCGCGATTCAGTCGGGTAAGCCGCTCTCCGGTTGTAAGGCTAAAAATTAGATTCGTGTTGTTGACTACGAAGGGCATGATCGCCGTTACGTCGAAGCGTCGCGTTCCTACCGTAGAACCGGTTGCCGTCTTCAGAGTGGTATCAACCGCTGCACCCAGCCTCATCTGAGCCATCTTCGCAATCGAGGTCGCCGTCGCAGACCCAGCTTGCTGGGATTGGCGAGCCGTCGTCCGCGCAGATAAACTCCGTGCCTTCATCTTCCGATGTTTGGCAGTTGGCTTCATCTGAGCCATCTTCGCAATCGAGGTCGCCGTCGCAGACCCAGCTTGCCGGGATTGGCGAGCCGTCGTCTGCGCAGTTGAACTGTCCGGTTTCTTCTTCTTCTGACCTTTGGCAATCCGTGAACACCGAATCACAGATCGCTTCGAGATCTTGGGTGGGCCCTTCGCAGCTCATTGTACGGACACCATCGACGCAGCGTGCCGCATTGTCTCCATTGAATGTGCACTGCCCCCCATTAATCTCTTGGGCTACGACATATTGAAACCTGGGTGTAAATTGTTCTCTGCATGCTGTCACATTGGCAAAACCATCAGCGATCATCTGCTCGGCGTCGCACTCGAAGCCTCTCTCACAGAAGGCCGCCGCGTATTCTTTTGCGAATTCCGTCGGGGTGAGTACACCGCCCGAACAGGATGCGAACACCATTGGGATACTGAGAAGAAGTATGTGCCGACTGTGACCACGAAACATAATTGACTCCGCCAACGAGTTAACGATGGATTCCGCCTTGGTTTCCTAACGACCTACCCTACATCAGCCGAGCAGCGCGTTTCCTACCAACTTTGGAAGTTTGGTTAACGACGGATCACTTTCGAATTCAACAAGCGCTTCACCGAGGCCAGCCAGTTTGCCGTGGTCGTGGAACCAAGGCGGGGTTGGTCGGATGATAAACGGGGCACGGACCACGGATTTTTCGGGATGATCGAATAGAAAACTGTTGTGAACCACGCCAATCCCAGAAACGATATCGTCTAAGGTATGACTTGGGTGAGCACCCCAAGTGGTTGCAACCAGTCCGTAAATGAGACCTGGCCATACGTTGATCCCAATGCCACCATATTTCAGGCCTGCAATCGCTTTGTCGACTGCGTCTGAGTACCGCTTCTCAGATTCACTGTGGAGAATCATTGAGCACGATAGCGTGCCCCAAACTTTCTCATTCACAAAGGGCACGACCGCCTCAAGGAAGTCCGGCGCGTCTTTTGCGTCGATGCTGACGTGTGCGAGTACGCCACAGAATGCTTCATTGGTAAGGGCATATTCACCTGCCTCGGGCTTCACCTCAGGGATGAGTGTCCAAGGAACAATGTCTTCCCCACCCACTCCGAGTACCTCCGCTTCTGGGTACGCTTTAAGAAAGCCTTCATAGCGCTTTTGGGCGCCCGGGTAGTAGGCTTTTCGGGGCGGAGTTCTACAGATTTCCGCGCGGACTCTTCGGAGGAACTCTGCTTCTTGTGGCCAGCCCTTCGCTGTTACCAAGACCTTTGCGGCATTACAGTTGAACGAGCCATTATGAGAGATCATCGATGCGACGTGACGTGCATGGTAGGTCATCTCGAAATCGGAAAATGGGCCGGGGACCACCATGACAGGAGTGACGCAGCCAAGCTCAGATGTGATCGGAATCTTGAGCTTCGGATCGTTTGCCTTCTTGCGGCGGTTTTGTTCTTTTTTGGTACCACCCCAGACGATTGCATCGTGGGTCGCGTCTGAACCAGTAATGTGAATGCTTGCTACATCCGGGTGCGAGCAAAGGTATTTTCCAACTTCCGCCCCCCCGTGAACGACTTCGAAAAATCCGGCTTGAACGAGTGGAGCAAAGCCTTCTTCAAGGAAAGGGCCGACGTAGGCGTTGACTGGATTGGTCTTCAAAAGCACGACTTCATCTTCGACGACCAACTTGTGCAAGGCATCCATGGGTCCAATGGATGAGATATTCCCAGCGCCTAGTACAAGTGACACCGCACCTTCTTTGGCGACGCCATAGGTCTTGTCTCGGTAGATCTTGCCCTGTGTAGGCGGCTTACCATTTTGAATCCAGATCTCAGCTTCGTGACCACCAAACATGATGCGGTCCCAGATGGTCGAAGGAAAAACCTTTGCGACATACTGTCCGTTGCTGCGTTTCCAAGTCTTTGGCGGTCGTGGCTGACCATTGGCCTCGAGGGTATCGATAAAAAGACGGATGTTTCGGATCGTGGTCGCAGGACCAGAGAGCCAGGCTTCACCGGCTTGTTGGCTTTCTGGGTCAATGCCTTTGGCATTGCATACGGACTCAACCCACTTAGGGGCTGCTCGCTTCATGGTTTCAATGGTGCGCTTAAGGATGTCGATACGGGCATCGATATCCATATCCACCCACGTTGATGCATTCTCTTTGAGTCGATTCAGCTTGCGGTCGATGACCTCACGAGATGTTTCCGGCATGGATGGTGGGGGCTCGGGGAATTTCGGTGAGGACATCGAGGACTCCTGGTTGTGGGATAAATATTCTTCCTATGACGCGGTAAGCTATCCTGATGGTTTCCATCGTTCAACCGGTTGGTCCTACCGAAATTGGCTGCGACAGATCTTTTACACTGACTTCTTGGTCACTGTTTTTAAGACCACCTAGCACTGAAGCATGAAAAAACAGTCGATGCTATCAAGGATTAGATGAATGCCGAGCCCAATACCAAACCATCGGGTCGCTGGAATTAAGGCGAGTATACAGAATCCAAGCGCGGCGACGTCGGTGTGGAGAGGGTGAAATCCGACGCTACACCGGTTGGGGTCGAAGATTGGACTCGCAAGCAGATGGTCGATGTCGATAAGCATCCCGCAGAGTGCCTGGGTTGCACGTTTTTTAAAGCCATCGGCTCCGACGGCCCGAGCGAGAGCGACGGGAACCAAAACGTGGAGAGCCATATGGAGAAGCATTCGCATGAGGTTCTGACCTCTACGAGATTGCGTTCAACATTTCTAGGCGAGATGGGCTTTCTCGGTCTGCTTAGTATCGAAATTTGGGGGAAGTGGTGGTGGAGGAGGACCGACACCAAGCAGACCGAGAAGCCTACCTTGAGGAGGAGGATTCTCTTTAAGGAGTGTTCTCACACAATGCAGACTACCTGGGTTCAGTATTCTGTTGCCCATGTGTGAGCACATACACTTATAAGCACCTACTGTGCCAAGAATGCACCCACATGACGGACACTGAATTTATTGAGGAATTTCTATCAACGCCGAGGGGTATCGAGTCTCGTCCTACAAAAGTTGAACTCGGTGATTGCAATTATTGGGCATCGCGCCAGGGCTGAGGGTCGATATCAAGCCAGGCACTCAAATCGTCTTCGACCGAGTGGGCCCAGGCTCCTTTTGCGGCACGCTCAACGGTGGCCTCGTGGCGCTTCGCAACATGGGCTGGGTCCTTTGCGATTCGGACGCGAGCTCCGCAGTCGTGGGGCGTCAGGAACTGCATTGCAAAGTCATTCGGGCTGTCTCCAGCTACGAGGAAAGGCTTCGCCGGTTCGGGGTTGAAGATCCGAAATGCCTCGGCCTTGCCTTCTTGCCAGGTCAGAGGGCCGTTGCGGTTGGCGGTCATCACGGTGCCCGGGGCTTTAAGTAGGTCTTCCAGGGCGTCGCTTTGGTCGCCCGTGTTTTCTTGGCGAAGTTTCATCGTGTTGACCTCGCCATCGGGGGCTAGGATTCCGTAGTTTACGCCAAGTGCTCGATGAAGCGGGATCAAACCTTTAAGATCGAGCGCGAGCACTGCCGCATGAATTAATACTTCGGGGCTAGCGCTGATAATCCAGGCATCGACATCGTGCTCATTGAGCCAGACCAAGAGTTGTCGCTGGGCTTCATAGAACTTGGGTCGTGGATAAGAGAGGTTATCGAGGTCACGCCGTGTGCGGTCGAAGAGTTCGACGGTCTCACTCAGAAGTGCTGAGGTGGGATGTTTGTCGTACACATCACAGGCCCACTCGAATGCGACGTCGACGTTGGTTGCCGCGTAGAGGCGCTGATAATACGCCACCAGAGACTCTCTCTCGAGGTGCTCGACGGCTGGATGTCCGACAAACTCGAACGCCGCATCTGGGCGCGTGACTTCTAAGAGTGCGTAGTGGGCCTCGACAATATCTCCGTGCCAGAGCGTTTCGTCAGCATCAAAGAGTGCCGAAGCACGCCCGTGTTGGTCTTGGAAGCGTTCTAGTCTTTTTTTGAGGGTGTCCTCGAAGGATTGAGGCCAGAGGTCGAGCGTTGTGGACATTGGTATTTTCCGAAAGGCTGGTGGGGTTAAATAGGGCGACAGACCTCGAGCGAGGCGTCGTTGTTGATGCCCGTGCAGCTGTAACCATCAGAGCAGGGTGCGCGTTGATTGTCACGGCAGAGCTCGCGGCAAACGAGATTCACGCAAATATTTCCAGGTGCACATGGATGGCGAATGGAATCGCAGCCGGCTTGTCCGGTAGTTAGACCACTTGGAGAACCTGCGGGTAAGCATACCGATTCAAGCTGTGCTCCGAGAGGGTGACAATCGTGTGGAAGTCCGTCTCGCCGCTCGCAGGTATCTTCGTAGCTATCGCCATTAAAGCCATACGAGCAGTCGGGTACACACGCGCCAATGGTTGCATTGAGCTCAACACAGCGCTCAGAAGCCGAACATTCCGCATCACTGCTGCACTCCGACTCGGCGCATTCCCCGAGCAGGCTCCGGATGCCGTTGTCGTCACTTGAATAGGTGTGACTCGTCGGTTTGCAAAAGTAATCGGTCGGACAGTCTGAGGTATAGTAGACGTCGGTGCAGCCTGGCGTGCAGAAAAACTCAAAGCAGGTGTTTCCCGCTTCGCACTGGCGACTTTGGTCGCATGGGAGTCCTGACACAATCGAGAGGTCGTCGATGCAGAGTTCTTGAAAGCACGACTGGCGCGAAGAACAGTCACTGTCTGAGAGACAAGAGACTTTGGTGGTAAGTGTATCGCTCGAACAGCCTGTGACGAATCCGAGCCCAATGCAAAGAAGACTGGCGTTGAAGAGACGCCACCGTTGAGGTTCGCTGCGGGAAGACTGAGTCATGCTCGAAGTCTAACTCACTTCGAGGTCACATCAACCTCAAAAGCACACCAGCGCGAATGGTATTGCTGCTGAGTTGGTTGAGCTTTCTAAGCTTCTTTACTGATACGTCGAAGCGTTGGGCGATGGACCACAGGGTGTCGCCAGCTCGAACGCGGTAACTGCTTCGCTGTGCAGTTGATGATTTACGGGTCGGTTTTCGTGTGTCTTGTGTGACACGCGATTTCTTCGACCGCGTGGTCTTCGACGGCTTTGTCGCGGATGCAATCGCTTGGCCGCTGATAGAGTGGGTCGGAATTAAGAGGACTTGTCCCGCTTTGAGTCGGCGGGCATTTTTGATGTCGTTCGCCTCTCGGATGGCGGTGGCGCTTGCCCCATATCGGGCTGCGATGTCGAAGAGTGTGTCTCCGCGCTTAATAACATGCTTCACATGAAGTCTTCGCTGCTCTTTTGGCAGCTGAGCGAGGAAGAATGAAGCACGTTTTCCAAATCCTCTTGGAACCCGTACCTTGCTCTCGACCGGTGGCGTTAATCCTTGAATCAACGATGGATTTAAGTTTTTAAGCTCTTTGGTCGAGAGCCTGAATTCACGTGCGAGCACCGAGAGTTCGGTAAGTGGTGGGGCTTTGATGGTGTCCCAACGAATGGGGCGCTTTGGTGGGCGCCGCTTAAAGCCATAGGCTTCGGGATTCTTTGCGATGGTAGCTGCTGCGATGAGCTTGGGCACATAGTGCTTGGTCTCTTTCGCAAGACTTCCTTTGATCTCGATGAGATCCCAATAATTATCGACTCGATGCTTTTTAAGGGCTCGTTGGATACGTCCATCGCCAGCGTTGTAGCTGGCAAACGCCAAGTGCCAGTCATTAAATTTGTGATGAAGTCGGGTGAGAAAGCGAGCGGCTGCATGTGTTGCGAGGATGAAGTCACGCCGCTCATCGATGTATTGGGTTTGCCGTAGACCGTACTGTCGGCCAGTTGCAGGCATAAACTGCCAAAAGCCGGCTGCAGCCGCCGTAGAGGTAGCGGTGCCGGAATAACCGCTCTCGATCATTGCGAGGTACACGATATCAGAAGGCAGATGATACGAATCGAGAATCGGTGCCATAATGGGAATAAACATCTCGGACCGGTCGAGCCAACGCTGAAAAAACCGTCTACCTCGTCCTTGGAAGAGGTCTAAATAGTGGTCGACCAATGGGTGCGAGCGAATAGGAATGTTAAATTCTCGTTGTGCGAGCTGAGTCACCTCAACAGTCGACAGACCTACGTCGTAGAGCCGTTGGCTGTCCAAGAGAAGTGCGACCTCATCTCGTGGGGTCCAAGCCTCAGTCTGAAATGTGAACCGCTCAAGGATGTGTTCGGTTGTGGTGCTTTGAATTGGACCGTGTCGAAGTAGTCGTTCGAATTTCCAGGCATCACCACCCACAGCAGCTGGCTCATTTGCAAAGTCGCTCCCTAAGATTGCTTCCAGAGAGCTGTCGTCCGGGCTATCGGAAAACCAACCAAAGCTATGGGCGTTGGTTCCATAGGTAAGCGCAGCAGCGCAGCAGAGGGCTGTCCATTGAGCGTTGATCATCTTGGCCACTTTAGCGTCGGGGATCTAAAAATCGCAAAAAACGCGCAGACCTGGCGTTAGCATGTGCGCTCGAAAGCAACCCAGAAAAACGAATCGCACGCTTCGCGGTGTGACCACGTTCGGATACAGGAATGTCCGTCGGCGGTTTTGGACAGTATGCTCTCTGGTGCATTTGGCAGTAGCGCTGGTGGACTCACTTGAATGTCCGTGAAGGATTCAAGCACCCACGTTACGAAATCGTCGGTCTCAGCTTTGCGAAAGGTGCAGAGGCTATAGACCAGGATGCCCCCCGGGCTCAGCTTCTGGTATGCTTGTGCAAAGAGGCTACGCTGGAGCTCTTCAAGGCTGTCTTCCGGTGCCACGTACTTGAGTTCTGGGTGCCGTTGAATGGTTCCAAGTCCGCTACATGGAGCATCTAGTAAGATACAGTCGAAGTCTTCGGGAAGCTCTGATGTGCTCAAGGCTTCGGCATTGGTGGCGTCGGCCTCAATCACTGTGACGTCGTTGACATGCGCTCTCTTAAGCGTCTCGTTCAAGAGCGTTACTCGATGAGGATGAAGCTCGGTAGCGACGAGAGTTGCGCCCTGTGGTTTGGCGTCCGAGAGATGAAGCGTCTTGCTTCCTGGGGCCGCGCAAACGTCCCAGATGCGTTGACGCCCTTCCATTGGAATGGCGTCGACCACCATC
>MDTC01241970.1_pt1 | contig 13388 bp, 8 predicted proteins | sample 811181 | NCBI WGS metagenome assembly MDTC01 (sample SAMN05326644, study PRJNA326480) | marine metagenome | isolation source: seawater | place: Pacific Ocean: North | collected 2011
AGAGAGATCCTCAAACTGGGGTACTTGGTACCGAAGAATCTCAAGATCGGCGAACCGGTCAACCCGTACCTTAAAATCTTCAGTGGGTTTATTGGCCTCCACTTTTTCGCCCTGCTTGCTACAGGCAAACAGGAAAAGAACCAAAAACACTAAGCCCAAGGTGGGTGTTCGTTTCATCTTTATTGTTCAGTCGTACTGATAATGTGAATTTTCGCCTATGGTGGATTTAGTGGTTCACCCCAATCCTTAATCTCTGCTTTATCGGTTGGTAGCAACCTTCCTCCATTCGATTCCTCATCCTTGCTCCATGTTAACTCATCCTTTAAAGGGTTATAGTACCAGAAGGACTGTTATTACTTTTCATATGGGTATTAATAATTCCATCAAAAAACGCTTCCACTACAGCTGGGTTCATTAACCGGTCTGAAGAATTTGTTGCAAACAAAGGATGTGTCGAATTAATTATAAAATAAAGCACAAAGCAAAAATACTTCATTTTATCAAGACCCTTTTAAATTCTCATTTTTCCATAACGTGGCCAACTGTGATATAAACCTTTTCAACCTAAGTTGTAATACTCAATGTGTCACTTTCGATATTTGCCTAAAATGGGGCGACCCGGAAAAACATTTTCCACATTATTGCCTTCACTAACAACAAACGTTCCGTTTACCAAGACATATTCAATCCCTTCGGAAAATTTCAATCCTTTGAAATCAGCTTTGTCAATAACAGTTTTGGGATTAAAGACTGTAATGTCAGCATCTGAACCAACCTGCATGCGACCTTTATTCCGCATTCCAGGTGCTGCGCCTGTCAACCGTTTTGCTGGCATTATGGTCATTTTCTTTAATGCCTTCATTAAATCTAATGCTTGATCTTCCCTGACATATTTCCCTAAAACCCTTGAAAAAGTACCGGCTGTTCTGGGGTGAGCGCCCGTTGCATAAGGCATTCCATCTGATGCAATCATCGTAACTGGATGACTTACTCCTTTCATTATCCAATCTGACTTCATCATATGAATAATGACTGTACCACCCTCCTTACGATATCTGTTAAAGGTCTTTTTATTCAATCTCTCGCCTGTCGCCTCCCATTGCAAGTCTTTATATGTAATGCTCAACAAGTTTTGCCACCCTTCATCAAAAATTGCTGATTGCAAGGAAGTGGATGCTGCGGTATAGGGATAAACTTCAGTAGTGATATCCAAGCCATTTTTCTGGGCTGAGCTAACTATGTTAAGTGTTGTTTCAATTTCCCCTAATGATAAACTGTTTGCGTGAACGATGTGAAGAGAAGCGCCGGATGTTGTAGCATCGGCAATGGCTTCCTGTATACCTGCCAAGCCGAAACCACGCGTATGAGAGTAAACTGGGACCTCACGCTCAGCAGCAAATTTATATACTGAAAATATTTCACCCGCTGTGGCGCCCGGGTAATAACCAACGGGGATACCAATCCCAAGTGCACCATCTTCAAGATATTGAAGCATCAATTCATTGGTTTTTTCCATTTCAGCATTAGATAATGATTCATAGGAACTCTTTCCTAATAATGCCATCATTTCTTCCACTTTAGGACTGTCAAAACCTTCTTGATTTAAAGTTTTCTGAATTTTTCTTACATCCTTTTGATATTTGTCCATAGCCATTGTCCTCAAGCTGCCATGAGGAATTGTGGCGCCGAAATTGACAATGGTTTTTCCTGTTTTCCCGGTTATCCATTCTCTCAAGAAAGTTACTCCTCCCTCCAGTTCCAAAGCTGTGGTTACTCCATCCCTTACCTGATAACGATGTGCGTCATTTGTTTGGCCATGGGCATGGAGATCAATAAAACCAGGAGACACAACTAAACCTGATACATCGATGATTTTATCGCCTTTGAGCTCACTTGAGCTGATTTCAACAATTCGATCACCATTAATTCCTACATTTCTAACATCATCGAAATTGGTCTCAGGGTCCATTACGCGGCCGCCCTTGAGAACGATATCATAACCTGAAGGTTGAGCCACCGCTGTGGAAAAAAGAACGCAAATAAATAGTAAGAACTTCTTCATAACTAATTCTCCTTAACTAATGATTGAGTGATTAACTAATCGGCCCAGATCTCTGTGAACGCACGTTTAAAGTTTTGTCCCAAAATACCTTTAATCTGTTTATTAGTGTATCCTCTTTTTATGAGGCCTTCGGTAAGATCAAACATCCGTTTAGGATGATTAACACCCTCAATATCTAACTTGTCTCTGAAAGCATAGCTATCCTTATAAAATATGCTGGTTTTCCATCCATTATTCGTTCTAAAACATAGGGTTCATTTCTTGCATTAAAATGAAAAGTAATAAACTCATTTTGGAACCTTGCTCTCTCTCTGGGTGAATCCCATCTAACTTGAAAAGTGTCATAGTGCCAGTGATTTAGAATACCTCGAAGAGCATTTCCTCTGGAAAGAATCAAGTTGCCTTCTTTTTCAGTTATAGTCATCTCTCCATAAAATTCTTCGTTGTAATTACCAACGTATCCATTATTTGATACCCGCTTTTTAGTATTCTCAACCCTCTGGGATTCAAGATCGTGGATTGTGCTGTCTGCGCTCGCAATTGCCTTGTCGTAATATTTTTTTCTCACTGAAGACCAATCTATTTCATCCCCAACACCTAGATAAGCATCAATAATCTCAGTCCCCACAACATAGGAAGCGCCATTGCCGCCGTTATTAAAAACGACCCATCCTAAATCAAGGTCAGGCACAAAACCAATCCATGTAATAAAACCATCAATCCCACCACCATGGGTTATTCGCTTATGACCACGATAATCTTCAACAGCCCACCCAAGACCATAATTCCTGAAATTGATTAGGCCTTTCTCTTCTTTAATATTGGAATCATAGCTTCTGAACATTTGAGAATTATGCATATCATTCATGACCTCTTCACTCAATATTCGTTTTCCATCAAATTCACCTTTATTCAAATTCAGTCTTATCCAATTAGCCATTTCAACCGCATTTGAATAAACAGAACCAGCAGGCGAAATATTATCTAAATTCCGATCTTCAATAGGCTGAAGTTTTCCATCTACTTTTGCATGAGGTGACGCAACATTGTTACGTTTCTCCAAATCTGCTACACGAGTCACACTTGTTTCCATGCCAAGAGGCTTAAAAATTTTACGACGCATAATATCATGCCAACTACTGCCATAAATTTCTTCAGATACCAGACCAGCAGTTAGATACATTAAATTTTGATAATGATAAGTTGACCTGAAACTGAATGCAGGTTTCAAATACCGAATACTATGAAATACTTCCTGTTGTGTTCTAGGAGAAGCATACCAAGAAGCATCTCCTCTTGTTAACCCACTTTTATGAGAAAGAAGGTCGCGGACCCTCATCTCAGCAGTTGCATAGGCATCATACATTCGAAATCCAGGAAGAACATCCACTACTCGATCATCCCACTTTAGTTTTTCTTCATCAACCAAGATTCCTAATGTGGCCACGGTCATGGCTTTGGTAGTTGAGCCTACAGCAAAAAGTGTTTTTTCATCAACTTTTCCTCGCTGACCCAATTCACGAACTCCAAAACCTTTTGCATAAACAACCTTGTCCTTTTTTATAATGGCAACGGCCATCCCAGGTACATGCCATGCTTTTTGAATATTCTTAATTTTTTTTTCAAGACCTTTGGGGATTGATTGATCAGAAAAACCTGACAATAAATTGAAAACTATAAGTATTATAATGAAAGGCTTGGTCTTAATGATATTTCTTTTGTCTCGTTTCATAGGTTTCTCCCTCGTATTGTTCAATGAAATGTTTAGTTATCTAAAATGCCAAGATTTAAGAACTGTTTTCTCTTTCTCAGGATCAAGTCCCGATTTAGGTTGCTTTTTTCGTTCCTCAGGTAATCCGTTCCACCACTCAAGGGTTGCCGTGGCCGTGTCTGCCAATGTTCTATAAGTCAAACCAGCAGACACAGCTTTTGTATTTTCAAAAGATCCAAAGCCATCAAATTTTCCTCCCGATGGCATCCATGCTGTCATTTCACTCCAAGGGGAGACGTCATTCTGTGCCAAAAAACCCTGATCAACCCATGTGAATGTAATGTCATTGCTGACAACGGCCCTGAGGCCGTAAAGCATTTCGGCCATACTTAATTCTGCAAGAGGACCAACAGCACTATAAGTGCCTCCTGCTCGTTGTTCAATAAGGTGAATTTCAAATTCAGCAAGATCCCTAGCATCAATGTACTGCACAGGTCGATTATAATCACCCGGGGCTAAAACTTCTCCTCCTTTGGCAATCCGAACGGGCCAATATGTCCATCTATCCGTCGTATCTCCAGGCCCTACAATTAGATGTGGTCGCACAATGATTGCTCTCTTGCCAAAGGCTTTACGAGTAACCTCTTCAGAAAGCGCCTTAAGAGGTCCGTAAGCACTCATATCCTCAACGGTAGGGTCTTCCGTTTTTCCAACAGGATCCCCCTCATTCAGGCCGCGCTTTGAAAAGCTGGCATGTACAGAGAGAGTTGATGTAAATAAATAAGTGTCAGCATTCCCGCGCAATATATCTGTCGTTTGACGAACCCAACGGGGGTAAGTAGCATAATTATCTATCACGGCATCCCATTGGCGACCTTTCAAGGCTTCCAAATTATCATTACGATCTCCAACAAGTTTTTCCACGTTGTCGAACAATTCCTTGTGAATTGTGGGCTTGGTTTTCCCGCGATTAAAAATAGAAACATCATGTCCACGATTAAGAGCATACTTGATCAGATGAGGACCTGTAAAGGCTGTGCCGCCAAGAATTAACAATCGAAGCGACTTAGGGGGATTAATAATCTTTCTCTTTTCTGTTTTACCGATACTAGCATAACCCAAACCCAAAACTGCTGTTTTGGCAATGCTTGCCTTAAGAAAAGTTCGTCTTGATGTTTTCATTGCCACATCCTTATCACGCTTGTTTTATCAATCATGTTAAAGGTGTCATCTCTTAATATATTTGTCAAACCATCTCAAGATTCGTGGTGAAACATCCATAAGCAATTTCGGTTCTCTCGGGCCATGCGGGGTTCTGGGATAAACAGCCATCTCAGTAGGCACCCCTTTGCGTTTTAAAGCAACATAAAATTCCTGTCCCTGGGTAAAAGGAACTCTCAAATCATTTTCACCATGCAGAATCTGAGTAGGAGTAACCACATTTTTTATACGATAAATAGCTGAATGTTTTTCATAAGTTTCATAATTATCCCAAAACTCGCCACCCATATGTGCGACCAAGTAATCCGGTATGTCAGTTGTGGATGTCATGCTAATCAGATTTGGCAAGCCCGCACCCATGCTTGCCGCCTTAAAACGGTCGGTGCGTGTCACCACAAAAGAGGTCATATAGCCGCCATAACTCCAACCCATGACGCCTAATCGTTCCACATCAGCCAAGCCCATGCTAACGACTTTGTCTACTCCGGACATGATGTCCTCATAGTCACCAAATCCCCAGTCTTTATAATTGGCATAACGAAAATCCTTTCCGTAACCAGTGCTTCCACGAGGGTTTGGTCTCAGCACAGCGTAACCATTGCTGGCAAAATACTGGACCATATAGATTCCTGGGTTGCCAGTATACGATTGAGTGAAAACACCCGCTGGTCCACCATGGATAATGAGTGCAAGGGGGTATTTTTCTCCCTTTTTATAATTTGCTGGGTATGTCAGTAAGCCCTCAATTTCAAGACCATCTTTAGATTTCCACCCCAGAATTTCCGTTTTTGCAACAGGAGGAGTTTTCAGGCCCGAATTGAAATCAGTGATCTTTTTGGGAGATATTTTTTTTAATTCACTCGTAAACGTCTCAGCCGGCACATCCAGTCCCTGTTTCACAAAGGCAATATATTTCCCATCATCTGTAATTACCGGCGAGGAGACCAATCCTGATACGTTCAGAATCGGGGTAATTTTGTTCCCCTTAACACTGATTTTATATATCTGAGCTTTTGTTTTTTCATAGTCGTTGACGTATAGATATTTGTTGTCCGTGGACCAATTAATGATGCCCCCAAACCATCTGAAATGCCTGTTTGGTGTTTCGGCTAGTTTTCTGGGTTTCCCTCCTTGTGAGTCCACAACGAAAACATCGCTTAAACCAATTTCTTCGCGCTGCCCTCCGTTAGAAATAAAAGCAATTAATTTCCCATTCGGCGAAAAAGAAGGACCTCCATCTACACCTTCCCGGTTAACAATTGATTTTACTTCTTTTGTTGCGAGCTCCAATAAAGAAATATCACCAGATCCAAAACCACTGTTATATGTTGGCTCTGGGCGATGAGAAAAAACTATTTTCGTGCCTTGGGGATGCCAATCAAAGCCATTAATATCATAATTGCCCTCAGTAAATCGTTCTGACTTATTTGTATCTACCTCCGTGGTGAAGTTTTTTATATATATGTGGCTATACTTGAAGTTTTGATCAACAAGTATCACATCTTTCTTTTCTTTCTCATTTTTTTCTTCATCTTCTGTTTTATCATCTTTCATAAGAAAGGCAATTTTTGAGCCATTGGGAGACCAGCTAAAAGTCCCTACGCCTTCCTTTTCATAAGTGAACTGCCAGGGCTCTCCACCTGTAACACTCATTACCCAGATTTGAGATTTCTCTGCTCTTTCACTTAAGAATGCAAAATGTTTCCCGCTAGGAGAAAATCTCGGGTGCGAACTAGATTTTTCATTATAAGTGTATTGTGTTAAATCACTTCCATTCCTTGACGCTATCCATATCTGATTTAAATATTCCGATTTCTCGCCTTCAATTAAGGCTTCTCTCACAACCATTGCTAAACGATCTCCATCTTTGGAATAATTCAAATCGGAAATTGATTTTAACTGAATACTAATTTCAGGTGTCCATTCAGACCTCTGTCCATTAATTCCACCCAGAAAAATTGATAGTACTAATACAGTTCTTATATAATTCATCTATTTAATCTTTTTGTCTTAATATTTAGTTTAGTTGAATAGAAAAAAATCGTGTGCTGCTCTTGCAACGTGTGCTATTGCCTTTTCTCTTGCTGGAATTTCTAGCTCGGAATCTTTTACAAAGGCCACGACAATAACATTACCTTTATTTTGTGGAAGACGTATAATTCCCACATCATTAGTTGTGGCGCCAATGGTTCCAGTCTTATGGGCAACATAGGTTCCAGGAGGTAATAGACCCTTCAACCTACCTTCTCCAGTTTGACAGCGGCTCATTATATCAATTAATAATTCTGAGTGTTCACGGGTTAGAATTTCATTTAACCATATTTTCTGTAGTAGTTCTGCCATAGCTTGAGGTGTAGCCGTATCCCGAAGATCCTTTCCAAACTTTTTACTTGCCTCCAGCATTACCTCTTTAGAAAGATTACCATATTTTTCCATGAATTCTTTATTGGACGTTGCTCCACCTTCTAATTCAAGTCCTAACCAATCACCAATGATCCCGATAGTTGGACGATCAATAGACATGTTTTGAATATTATATTTCTTGAGAATATCCTTCACTTGATCCGGCCCGCCAGCAGCAGTTAAACAAATGTCCGTGGCACTATTATCACTAAGGATAAGCATCAACTCCAACTGATTTCTCAGTGACAACTTAACCCCCGGTGTAACAAATAAATTTCCTATAATGCCACTACCTGGGTGCTGATCTTCGGGTTGAACGTCCAATAAGTCTTCTAGACTTTTTTCACCTTTTTCAACACGCTTTAGTAATTGTACCGCAATGGGCACTTTATACGTGCTAGCCAGTGGATAACGGTCTTTATTATTAATATATACTTTCTGATTTGATTCTAAATGAATTACACCAATCCCCATTTTGCCGCCAGATAGATCGGCCAGGCGAGTAAGTTCCACTTTAAGACTTTTTAAGCTTTTCTGCGCATCGATATGCGCCGGTTGAAAAACAAATAGCAATAAAAATAAGGGGATTTGAATTAAACAAAATTTGCTTTTTGATCGTTGATCCATTTTCATTTCTTTAAATCTCCTGTATTATGTTTATTTATCCAACCCATTATATGCTGCATCTTGCTTAAATGATGGCTGGGGCGCACTGAAATTCCATGAGGTTCATCAGGAACACGCACCAGTACCGATTCAACACCCAACAGCTGCAAAGCCGCATAATACTGCTCCGAGTCCGGCATGGGGGTTCGGTAGTCTGCTTCCCCTGTTAGTACCATCGTTGGCGTCGTCACATTCTTTACCACCGATAAAAGGTTCTTGCTCTCGTAAAGCTCCACATTATCCCACGGCATCCCCGGGAACCAGTATTTTCCGGTCCATGGTATATCTGAATAAAGCACAAAACTATACCAGTTAACTACCGGGTATACGGTTACAGCTGCCTTGAACCGGGTGGTGCGGCCAATCATCCAGCAGGTCAGCACACCACCGCCGCTGCCGCCAGTGACAAACAGGTTGTCCTCATCGATATATCCTTTTTGGATTACTGCATCTACACCTGAGTTAAGATCATAAAAGTCATCTCCGGGATAATCATGATGGATCAGCTGGGCAAACTTCTCTCCATAACTGGTGCTACCGCGCGGGTTCGTGTAAAGAACAACATAGCCCTCAGCCGCCATGAGCTGCTTTTCTAAATAAAACCGGTTGCCATAATTAGAAAATGGGCCTCCATGTATTTTAATAATTAAAGGATATTTCTTCGAAGGATCGAACCCTGGTGGTTTAATGATCCACCCCTGGATATCCAGACCATCATGGGATGACTTGTACCAGATCTCTTCTACCGTTCCTAATGTCTTATGGGTTAGGAGATCACTATTAATTGAAGTGATGATTGTTGTCTGACCACTGCCAATTTTACCTACTGCCAAATCTGAGGGAAGATCCGGTCTTGTTGTAATAAATACAAACCTTCCATCTGTAGTTAAGGAATAACTACGACCTAAATTGTTGGTTAGGATATTGTTTTTGCCTTTAAGCGTTGTTTGAGCCAGTTTAGTATTACCTTTATCTGCATAATTAAAAATGATGCTTTTACTATCTCCTGACCAGCTGATATTAGAAACACCCCTATCCAGTTTTGTTTTAATCTCCCGGATCTTTCTCGTTTTTAGGTTCATGACATACATATGAGAAATTTGGGTTGCCATTTTTTTATTATCAAAACCAGTATAAGCTAACGACTTTCCATCTGGAGATGGTGTGGGATTTCCATCTGGGCCATCTCGATCGGTGAGTTTGTCCATTTTTCCATCATTGGCATTTACCTGATATATATCGCTCTGCCTATAACCCTCAGCTTCCCAATCATCTTCTAAGTTGGTTGATACATATATATACTTACTGTCCTTTGACCAAACGGTCTGACCTCCTCTGTAAGATGCGAAGTTGAATCTCCCTTCAGTAAGTTGGCGTGCCGTACCGCCTTCAGATGGAACCACAAAAAGATGTTTATAACCTTTCAAGTATCCAACTCCATCAAATCGATATACCAACCGATCAATTACCTTTGCCGGCGCCGCCCATTCCGCCCCCTCTGGTGGTGTTGGAAGATCAACCTCAAACTCTGCGCCTTCAGGCACCGTACCGTAAAAGGCTACATCTTTACCATCAGGGGACCAACTGATGCCGTGAGGCCCAGTCTGTACATTGGTCAGTACGGTTGTCTCACCTGTGTCCATCCAGCGCTTGTGGATCTGGCCGGATCCTGAGGCACTTGAAACATAGATGATCTGCTTGCCGTTTGGAGACCACCGGGGTTGGCTGTTCCCCTTCTGACCGCTGGTAAGTGGCCGGTTGTCTGTACCATTATAATTGATGATCCAAATATTAGAATAACGTTTATCTGTCATAATATCACTGCCGGAACGGACATAAAGAATCTTGGAACCGTCCGGAGAAATCTGGGGATCAGACACGCCCTCCATCTCAAAAATATCCATAGGTTCCAAAACATTACCATTGCCAGCGAAAAGAGTCGATAATGTGTACAAAATTGCACTAAAAAATAGTCTTTGTTTATTTACTTTTAACATTCCTTACCCCTTGGTTTAATTATTATGTTTATTGATCCAACCCATTATATTCTTCAACTTACTTAAATGGTGGCTGGGGCGCACTGAAATTCCATAATGATTTCCTTTTATTCATTATTGCCTCACTTATCTTTTTAATGTTTTACTATCGGCAACTCCAAAAATGTGGTGTTGGTACCCGATAAAAAAACTGAATGTTTCGCTTTTTGGTAATCTTTTTCTTGGGCTTTTGGTATTTCAATAAATTTCTGCGGATTACGATCAATTAGTGGAAACCAGGTGCTGTGGATTTTAATCATAATTCGATGACCTTTATTAAATCTGTGGGCCCTTGAACCAAGAGAAATTTTTATCGGCGTAATTTCATTTTCCACCAATGGAGATGGATTTGAAAAATCATTTCTGAATTTTGAACGCATGACTTCATCCGCTACCATTAATTGGTAATTATTCATGCTAGGATTAGACATATCTTCAGGATAAACGTTAATCAGCTTTACAATCCAATCCGCATCTGTACCAGTTGTTGATGCAAAAAGATGAAGAATTATTTCACCGGCAATTTCAATTTCATTTTTTAACGGTTCTGATTGCCAAGTTAAAATATCTTCTCTGCTATTTAAAAATCTCTGATCTTCTACTTTCCAAAGAGCTTGACCGCCTTGCCAAAATCCTTTGATTGGTCTTTTAGTATATGGGATGGGGTTATTGGGATCCGAAATGTACGCGCGGGATTTTATACCATCATCACTAATAGGACGTGTAGTAGAAATTTTTCCATCAAAAAGTAGATAAAATTTTGTAGAGTTTGTTTCATTGACAGGAGGCCACGCACTATAGGCTTTCCATTGATTTAGACCGGTTACAAATACGTGTGCTTCTGGGTGAGACTTAAAATCACGCCCTTTCAAGTAGTGTGCAAACCAAGGAGCTTGTATATTTTTTCGATAATACAAAGAAGAGTTGCTACCAAAGCCTATAGCACCAAGGCTATCCCCTTTACCACGCGCCCAACCACCATGACGCCATGGACCAACAACCAAACTATTAATATCAGACTGATCATTTTCTTCTAATTTTTCATATATTTTTATGGGGCCATAAAAATCTTCTGCATCCCACCACCCAGCAACATTTAAAGCAGGAACACTTATATTTTCTAAGTAATGTGTGACTTCTTTTTCTTTCCAAAACTCATCGTAATTACTGTGATCCATAAAATCATTCCAAGTAGGAACATCCCCAAAAAAATATTTCTTATTTGCATTTGATAACGGGCCAAGATCCAAATAAAAATCATAGACATCCTGATCACCAAAATCAAAAGGATAGTTTTCTTTTGAACGTTCCATCATGGCGGCATATCCAAAAGAAGGACTAAGACGAAATGCGCCATTATGATAAAAATCATCGCCCATGTACATGTCCGATGGCGAGGCCTGGGGTGAAATAGCTTTTACGGCGGGGTGTAAATCAGTCAAAGCAATTGCGGTCAACCAACCTCCGTAGGATATACCGAGTATTCCGACCTTATTGTTATGGTTATCTAAATTATTTAATAACCACTCTACAGTATCATAAGTATCCGTTGCTTCGTCCACCTGCACATTCTTATCTGCCGATACCGGGGTACGCAACATACTAAATTTCCCCTCTGAGCCATACCGACCCCTGATATCTTGATAAACAAAAATATAGGCCTCTTTAGCTAACTCCAGATATGAGGAAGAAAGACTAGAATGAAGTCCTTTGTCATCATGCCTAAGACCATAAGGTGTCCGGGTAAAAAGGATGGGTAATTTTTCATCTGTGCTTGGTGGAATATATATCTCGGTGTTGAGCTTTATTCCATCCCGCATCTCAATTTCTACAACCTGTTTATTATATCGAGTGGAGGGTTCAGCGATCTCCGAGGTTGGTTTTACTGTACAAGCAACAAAAAGGAAAGAAAGAATTATTGGTCGTTTAATGGTTTTGTTTATAAGAAATAACATCTTTACGATTATTAAACCAATCTGACCAATTGTGAATTTCTGCAGTTATTACCCCACAGCCTTGTCGAGGGTCCTTAATCCCTCGCTGATTAACAGTTTATAAAGTTAATTGACCATTTTCAACAATTTTGTTGGAAAAGGGCTGATCATTTTGAGGAATACAAGTTATTTATCTCTTTTGATAAATGACCTTTCCACCCAGAATCGTTATCTCATTTTCCACATCCTTAATTTTTTGGGGCTCGATTTCCAATAAATTTTCTGACAGAACAGCCATGTCCGCTAGTTTTCCCACAGTGATAGTACCTTTGATCTCCTCTTCGAATGACGCATAAGCAGAATTGAGCGTGTAAGCCTGAATAGCCTCTTCAACGGTCAGTTTTTGCTTCGGAAACCATCCTCCATCTGGCTCCTCAGTGAGTGTCTGCCGCGTAACAGCTGCGTAGAGCCCTAACATGGGGTTGAGTGGGTACCGGGCTGCGTTGGTGCCGGGTGAGTCAGATCCGAAGCATACTACAGCACCACTGTCCCACAATGACCGGAAAGCATAGGCGCCTACACATCGTTCATGACCGATCCGCTCTTCCATCCAACGCATATCATCTGTGCAGTGATACGGCTGAACTTCCGCCACAATACCGAGGCCATTAAATCTTTTAAAGTGATTGGTGTTTATCACCTGAGCGTGGACTAACCGAAAACGACGATCCTTCTGTCCATTTTTTTCGACCATTCTTTCCATCATGTCCAACAAATAACCATTCCCCTCATCACCAATCGCATGAACAGAAAGCTGTATTCCAGCAGAGTCAGCCAGCATGGCAAGGTTTTCCAAATTGCTCACCATCTCCCGACCGCCATTGGCGGCCGTCCACGGGAACATTATGGACCGCCAGCGGCCCCGTTCTCCCGGCATATGGGAGTAAGGTTCATAGAACCGAGCACTTGAGTTTCCCATAATTCCATCAATCCACGCCTTCACCGTGCCGAGGCGAATCATCTCGTCCCCTGCGCCTACCTTGATGCCTAGCGCTGCCAGCTTATCCCATTGATCCAAATATCCTCGGGAGTGGACTCGGACAGTGAGCACCTCTTGGTTTCGGAGAGTGTAAAAGATTTCCCTTTGAAGTGGATCCGACATATCAGAAAGACTCGTAACGCCGAACCTTTTGCACCGATCTAAAACTGCCTGTGTCTCCAACAGGCGCTGGTCCCATGACCGATCAGGAATGATCTTTTGAAAGTGGCTATTTACATTTGCGCCAGTAAGAATTCCGGTGGGGTTCCCCTTTCTATCTCTCTCTACAGTGATGCCCTCAGGATTGGAAAGGTCC
>MDTC01018728.1_pt1 | contig 13387 bp, 13 predicted proteins | sample 811181 | NCBI WGS metagenome assembly MDTC01 (sample SAMN05326644, study PRJNA326480) | marine metagenome | isolation source: seawater | place: Pacific Ocean: North | collected 2011
AAGTCTGATTTAACTTGGCACAAATCAACAAAAAATTTTGGATCGTCGGAAAATTTCTTTAATATTTTATGGAATAACACACTTGACGACAAACTGAATATATTCAAAAGTTCAAACTTTAAAGAGTTTAAAAAAACCAAAATTTCTCAAACTGATAAAGATGCCCTAGAAGTTCTTGAGTTAAACGATGCGGCAAAATGGGAAGAAATCCATTTAAAATTTAAAACTCTTGTGAAAAAATATCATCCTGATAAAAACCAGGGTAGTAAAAAATTTGAAGATAAACTAAAAAAAATAACGCTGGCATACAGTCAACTAAAAACTACAATAGGGAAAAAAAAATGAGTAATATTTTTAATCAAACTCCAGATATTAAAATCTCAGTCAAACAAACATTTGGAATAGACACTAAGATGCAAGTTGATGGCTTTGCAAAAAAAAATGAATATGTTCCAAAAATAGATCAAGATTATAAATTTGACAGAGACACAACGTTAGCAATTTTATCTGGATTTGCTCACAATAAAAGAGTTTTAATTCAAGGTTATCATGGTACGGGAAAATCAACCCATATAGAGCAAGTAGCAGCTAGATTAAATTGGCCGTGTGTCAGAGTAAATCTTGATAGCCATGTGAGTAGAATAGATTTAATTGGAAAAGACGCAATAGTTTTAAAAGATGGAAAACAGATTACAGAATTTAAAGAAGGAATTTTACCGTGGTCTATTCAAAATCCCGTTGCACTAGTATTCGATGAATATGATGCGGGTAGACCAGATGTAATGTTTGTTATTCAGAGAGTTCTTGAGAGCGAAGGTAATTTTACGCTTTTAGATAAAAACAAAGTTCTTAATCAGCATAATTATTTCAGAATGTTTGCTACAACTAACACTGTCGGGCTGGGCGATACAACAGGGCTGTATCACGGTACACAACAAATAAACCAAGGCCAAATGGATAGGTGGAATATAGTCTCTACCCTTAATTATCTTCCTTTTGAAAAAGAGTTTGAAATAATCTTGGCAAAAAATAAAAATTTTAATAACAAAGAAGGAAAAGAACAAATTTCAAACATGATTAAAGTAGCCGATCTTACAAGGAAAGGATTCATAAATGGAGATATTTCTACAGTGATGAGTCCCAGAACTGTTCTTCACTGGGCTGAAAATACTCATATTTTTAAAGACCAGGGGTATGCATTTCGTGTCACCTTTTTGAATAAATGTGATGAAATTGAGAAAAAAATAATATCAGAATATTATCAAAGATGTTTTGGTGAAGATTTACCAGAGTCTTCTGTAAACGTAGTTATTTCTTAAATGGACAATAAAGAAGATCTATTAGAAAACTTTAAAGCCGCAATTATCTCTACTGTAAAAACTATTTCTAATACTGATAATGTTGATGTTGTTTTTGAAGGACAAAATAAAAGCAACGACGATATAGCTATCACTTTACCAAAAATTGAGACTATAAATAGCAAAATCAATTTTACTAAGGTAAGGGCTTCCGCAGACTCTGAGGCACTAAAATTAAGATATAGTGATCAAGAAATATTAAACTTGCACTGTCCTAAAGGTGAAATTGCCAAAAAACTTTATGAAATTTCAGAAAAAGTAAGATATGAAAAAATTGGATCATTAGAATTTAAAGGAACAAAAAATAATATACATAAATATTACAAGGAAAGAATTGAGGGACTTGATTTAAAAAAAGATGAAAATAAATTTATCGAAGCTTTTGAAAATTACTTACGGGTCAATATCTTACATTTGGAGAACGATAAAAATATAGATAAAGAGTTTAAATCATTTAAAAAAGACTTTGATTTACAATTAAAAAACAAGCTTAGATCTCTATCTAAATTAACTTCTAATCAATCAGAATTTAATTTTTTAATTTCAAATTTAATAAAAGAAATGAACTTGAATGAAGAGGTAGATAATAAAGAAAATAATGAAAATAAAGATGATAAAAATAAAGGTCCTAATAGCCAAAATGAAAATAATGAACAAAAATCCAAGTCAGAGAAAAAAGATACTAAAGAAAACTTAATGGATGCAGGCGTCCCAGATGTAGAAAATATGATTAATGAAACTAATGACAATAAGGAAACAATTGAATTTGAGGATGAGACCGGTCAACAAGATGTTGATAAAAAAACTATTAACAATTTTGGTGATAAAAAATACAAAATTTATACAGAAGAATTTGATGAAATTATTAAAGCGGAAGAGATTGAAAATGAAGAGGAACTAGCTAGATTGAGATTAAATTTAGACCAACAACTATTACAACTTAAAAGTTTTATTTCAAAACTAGCTAATAAACTTCAAAGAAAACTTTTAGCCAAACAAAATAGGTCTTGGGATTTTGATTTAGAAGAAGGTTTGTTAGATACGTCAAAGCTTACAAGAATAATAATTGATCCTTTTAATTCTTTATCTTTTAAAAAAGAAAAAGATATTCAGTTTAAAGATACAATAGTTACCATATTAATTGATAATTCTGGATCAATGAGAGGTAAGCCGATATCAGTTGCTGCGGTTTGTGCAGATATACTTTCAAAAACATTGGAAAAATGTTCTGTTAAAGTAGAGATTTTAGGATTCACCACCAAGCAGTGGAAAGGAGGTTTGGCTAGAGAAAAATGGATTAATAGCAAGAAACCAAGATTACCTGGAAGGCTAAATGATCTACGACATATAATCTATAAGTCTGCGGATACCCCTTGGCGACAAGCAAAAAAAAATATGGGATTAATGCTAAAAGAAGGAATATTAAAAGAAAACATTGATGGAGAAGCGCTCAAGTGGGCGTACAGTAAAATTTCAAAAAGGAAAGAAGAAAGAAAAATATTGATGGTAATATCTGACGGGGCGCCTGTTGATGACTCTACACTTTCAACAAATTCTAGTGATTACCTTGAAACAAACTTAAAGCATACAGTGAAGTGGATTGAGAATAATTCCTCGATAGAATTACTAGCTATTGGTATTGGTCATGACGTAACCAGATACTATAATAGAGCAGTAAAAATTGCAGACGTACAAGATTTAGGTGACGTTATGATAAATCAACTTACAGATTTATTTACCGAAAAAAATAATAAAAAAATAGTTCACTAAACTATTTTATAAGACATATTTTTATTAGAAAGATCCTTTACTCTTGATAATAGAAGTCTAAAAGGAATAAGCATTGTTAATGCTATTAATAATTTTATAAAAAAGTCTCCTAAAGATAAGGTAACCCAGGGAACACCGGTTCCATAAAAAGCAATTGAAAAAAAAAGAAGAGTATCAATTGATGAACCAATTAATGATGAAATAAAAGGGGCAACATACCATTTTTTATTTTTACGTAATTTATCAAATATTTGAATATCTAAATTTTGAGCGATTAAGAAAGCAAACCCAGAACCAATTGCTATTCTAATAGAAATAATTTCAGAAAAATTAGTAGAAACGAATAGCGTCATGGTTATACCAATTGAAAAACCTAGCACTACCACTTTTCTAGCTAAAGATTTTCCAAACGCTCTATTTGTAATATCTGTTATTAGAAATGTAACAGGATAGCTTAAAGCTCCATAAGTAAGGGCGTCTTGAAGTCCATAGTAGTTAATTGGGTATTGTACAAGAAAATTTGATATAATAACTGTTAAGCCCATTAATAGTGATAGGGTCAAAAGTAATTTTTTTGAGGTAAGCATTAAATTAAGCTTTGAGAGAAATAGAAACTTTAACTTTTTTTACTTTTGAGGAAAGTTTATTCTTTTTAGCAGTCTTTAAAAATTTGTCTAAACCACCCTTAAAATCCACTGACCTCACAGCGGCATTAGTAACGTTTAATCTAATGTTTTTTTTTAAAATTTCACTTTTAAAAGTAACTTTTTTAAGATTTGGTAAAAATCTTCTTTTGGTTTTGTTGTTAGAGTGACTAACGTTATGACCTTTTAAAGGTGACACTCCTGTAAGTTCGCATCTTTTAGACATAATATAATTTCTGTAAGTGGTATAAGTCCTGACTGATAAATAATCAAGCGTTAATTCCCACTGCATCGCTAATATTTTTAATTTTTTCTTTTTTTAAAGTTGAAATTAAGTCTTTTTTTATTTCTTTAACTATTCCAGGTCCTTTATAAACCATACCTGTATAAAGCTGAACTGCACTAGCCCCAGCTATAACTTTCTCAAATGCACTTTTGCCAGAGTCAATGCCTCCAACACCTATTATGGGGATTTTTTTTTTAATTTCTTTGTAGAAAATTTTTATCATTTTAGTAGAAAGATCTTTGATAGGTAGTCCCGACAAACCACCTTTTTCAATTCTTTTGATGTCAGTTAATTTATCCCTGTTACTATTAGTAGTATTAGAAATAACGATACCATCTATTTTGTATTTTAATATTAGTTCAATTATATTGCTTATTTCATTTCCTTCAATATCTGGGGAAATCTTTAAAACTATTGCTTTTTTAATTTTTTTAATCTTTTTTAATTTATTTATATTTTCAAGCAAACTGATCATTGCGTTTTTTTCATGAAAGTCTCTTAAGCCTGCTGTGTTCGGTGAAGAAATATTTATAGTTATATAATCTGCCTGAGAATGAAGTTTGGATAAACAAAAACTAAAGTCTTCAATTTTGTTTTTTGTATCTTTATTTGGGCCAATATTTATCCCTAGAACTCCTTTAGGCCTGTTCTCAGAAATACGTTGTAAAATCTTTTCAACACCATGATTGTTAAAGCCCAATCTATTTATTAATGCTCTATCTTTTTCTAATCTGAATACTCTTGGTTTGGGGTTTCCAAGTTGCTGTTTTGGAGTAATTGTTCCAACTTCCACAAATCCAAATCCAAAATTGAAGAGGGAATTATATACTTCCGCACTTTTGTCAAATCCAGCTGCAAGTCCAATTAAGTTTTTAAATTTTTTATTAAACAAACTTATCTGAAGCATTTCTTCATTTGAAACTTTGAAAAAACCTTCAGGTACTAAATTTAATTTAAGAGACTTAATAGCAATTTCGTGTGCCATTTCTGGATCTAATGAAAATATGTATGGCTTTAAAATTGAATACATTCTTTATCTTTTTATTTTATCGTTAATCAAACCTATTGTTTCTTTTATTCCAAAAAAACTTATAAAAAAACCCATTCTAGGGCCATCCTTTTCACCAAATAGAACCTCATAAATCAACTTAAACCAATCTCTTAAATTCTTTTCATATCCATTTTCTTTACCAATTGAGTAAACTATGGTTTGTATTTCTTCTGGTTCTAGGCTTTGGCTTATAGAATTTAATTTTGAAATTAAATTTTTTAAAGCTTTTGTCTCTTGTTCATCGGGAACTTTAAATTTTTTATTGGGTTCGACTTTGTCCTTAAAATAATTAATAGCGTTTTCTGTTAGACTGTCTAAAATAGGATATTCTTCTGGTTTTATATTTTTATGAAATCTATTTATAAATTTCCATAAAATATCTTTGCTTTTCGCATTACTAGATCCCACTAAGTTTAGCAGCATTGAAAATGGCATCACAATTTTTTCTTTAGGTGGAGCACCGTTATGAACATGCCAAACTGGATTAAGAACTTGATCACTTTTTTTTTGATTAGAGTATTTTTCGATTGATGATAAATACTCATCTACTGTTTTAGGAACAACCTCAGAGTAAAGTTTTTTTGCTCTTCTAGGATTTGGGTACATATATAATGATAAACTTTCTGGTGATGCGTACCTGAGCCACTCATCAATTGAAATTCCATTTCCTTTTGATTTTGAAATTTTTTCACCCTTTTCATCTAAAAACAATTCATAAGCAAATCCGTTAGGAGGTCTTTTTCCTAAAGCCATACACACTTTGTTTGATAATATCGCACTTTCAGTAAGGTCTTTTCCATACATTTCAAAATCCACGTCAAAAGTAAACCACCTCATGGCCCAGTCTACTTTCCATTGTAATTTACAATTTCCATTTTTTATATCTATTTCTATTTTTTTTCCCTTGTTATCAAAAATAATAGTTTCTTTTTTTTTATTCATTTCTATCATTGGTATTTCTAGTACTCTTCCAGTCTGCGGACAAATAGGTAAAAATGGACAATATGTTTTTCTTCTTTCGTCTCTTAAGGTTGGAAGAATAATATTCATTATATCTTCGTATTTTTCTAAAACTCTTATTAAAGAATTATTGAATGTGCCTTTTTTATAATTTTCTGTGGAGCTTTTAAAGCTAAAAGAAAAATTAAATTTTTTTAAAAATTTTTTAAGCATTTCATTATTATGTTCACCAAAACTATTAAATTTACCAAAAGGATCTGGAATATTAGTTAGTGGTTTTCCAATATTTTCATGAAGTATTTTTTCATTTGGTATATTTTCTGGAACTTTTCTTAGTCCGTCCATATCATCTGAAAATGTAATTAAATCACTGTCGATCTTTTCAATATGATTTAATGCATTGATCATCATCGTTGTTCTTGCGACCTCACCAAATGTTCCTATGTGCGGGAGCCCACTTGGACCATAACCAGTTTGAAATACTATTTTTTTTTTCTCTTTAATTAGATGCTTTCTATCTTTTAAAAGCTTTCTGATTTCAACAAAGGGCCATGAAGATGTTGATTGAATTAAGTCTTTATCAAGCATAACAATGGTTTATTAAATTTTACGGATAAAATACAGTTATAATTATAAGATATTAAGTTGAATTTTATAACTAATTAAATAATGTGATTTTCAATGGCTATTAACAAAACAGTTTTTTTTATAATTGGCATACTAATAGTGATACTAGGAGCATTCATGCTTCTCCCCTATTTGGTTCAAATCTTATATAATGAAAAAAGTCATAGTTTTTTATCATCTTCATTTATTACAATTTTTATTGGAATATTGTTCATTTTAACTAATTTAGAAAAGGAATTTAAGCTTAACCTGCAACAAACCTTTTTATTTTCTACTTTAGCATGGTTGGCGATTGCAATTTTTGGAAGTATCCCGTTTATTTTTTCAAACCTAAATCTGACATTAAGTGATGCTTTCTTTGAAAGTATGTCTGGTATAACTACAACTGGTTCAACTGTAATAACCAATCTGGATGATAGTCCAAAAAGTATTTTGATATGGAGGGCAATAATGCAGTGGCTTGGTGGTATAGGTATCATTGTAATGGCTATAACCGTATTGCCACTTTTAAAAGTTGGTGGAATGCAATTATTTAAAATGGAAGGATCTGATAATACAGAAAAAATTTTGCCAAGAACAATTGAAGTTGCCTCTATTATAATATCTACTTATCTAATTCTAACAGTAGTCTGTGCTTTCTGCTATTGGATTTTTGGAATGGAAATATTTGATAGCATAGCGCATTCGATGACTACAATAGCGACTGGTGGCTTTTCAACTCATAATAGCTCTATTGGATATTTTAAAAGTTCAAATATTGAATTCATAGCAACTATATTTATTATTTTAGGCAGTATACCCTTTATTTCCTATTTAAAATTTGTAAAAGGAAATACAAAAATATTTTTTAATGATGTTCAAATTAGAGGATTGATTTATTTACTTTTATTTTCTGTGGTGACAATGTTTTTATATTTATTTTTCATAAATCATGAAAGTTCATTTATAGATAAGCTTAGAATTTCATCATTTAATGTGGTCTCAATTCTATCAGGCACAGGCTATGTAACTGATGATTTTGGGTTATGGGGAAAATTTTCCTTAATTTTCTTTTTATTTTTAATGTTTATTGGTGGATGTGCTGGATCAACTACTTGTGGAATAAAAATATTTAGACTTCAGATGTTGTTTATTTTTTTAAAAAATCAAATAAAAAAATTGATATACCCAAACAGTATTTTTATTGTTAAATACAATAATCAAAAGATTTCAGATAATTTTATTAACTCTGTAATTATATTTATTTTTTCTTACCTCTTTTTGTTTATGATATTGTCAATTTTACTTTCAATAACTGGTCTTGATTTTTTGTCCGCAATATCTGGTGCAGCGACCTCTATATCAAATGTAGGCCCAGGATTAGGGGAAATGATTGGACCAAGTGGCAACTTTAAAGACTTATCCAATGTTTCAAAATGGATTTTATCTTTTGGAATGTTGCTGGGAAGATTGGAGCTATTTGCAGTCTTGGTTCTATTTTTTCCCTCTTTTTGGAGAAGTTAAAAATGAAGATACTTGATTATTCAAAACTTTATTTTGAAAAAAGAATGTTGAGAATATTACTACTTGGTTTTATGAGTGGCTTTCCTTGGGTTTTAATTGGAAGTGCATTGAGTTTATGGCTTAAAGAAAATGAATTAAGTAGAAGTGCTATTGGGTGGGCAGGATTAATATTTGGAGTCTATGCAATAAATTTTTTATGGGCTCCTGTTGTTGATAGACTTAGAATACCTTTTTTAAGTAAAAAAATTGGCCACAGAAAATCTTGGATAATTTCAATGCAAGTTTTAATACTTTTTTCTTTAATAATTTGGAGTTTTTTAAATCCCGGAGAAAACTTATGGTTAATAATAGCTGTTGGTTTGGGAATAGCAATTTCTTCAGCTACTCAAGATATAACTATTGATGCTTTGAGAATAGAACAGATCCCAAAAAGTGAGAGTAAATCCATTGCTGCAGGTGCTGCTATATCAGTTGTCGGATGGTGGACAGGCTATAAAATTGGTGGGCTTATATCCCTATTAAGTGCAACTTTTTTTCAAAATCAAGGAATAGAAAATTATTGGCAAATGTCTTTTTTGCTTCTATCGCTAATTATAATTACTTGTAATATATTTTTGTTGTTAGTGCCCGAGAGAGATTCTTCCGAAATAGCATTTAAGCAAAAAATGGATGATCAAAAATTACTCAAAACATTAGGCAAACCTAACAAAACAAAATATGCCATAGCTTGGATTTCAGGAGTGATAATAAACCCTCTTATAAGTTTTTTTAATAAAAATACTTTTAAAGTGGCTATAGGTATCCTTGGCTTTATTTTTTTATTTAAAATTGGAGAGGCTTTTTTAGGAAGAATGTCTATTATTTTTTATAAGGAAATTGGGTTTTCAAAAACAGATATTGCATTTTATTCAAAAGGATTGGGTTGGATCACTACAATTACTTTTACTTTAATTGGCGGACTATTTTCAATTAGATTAGGTCTTTTGAAAGCAATGTTTTTTTCTGGGATAATTATGGCATTAACTAATCTCATGTTTTCTGTACTAGCTTGGGTTGGCAACTCAGAGATTTTATTTGCTTTTGCTGTACTCTTGGATGATTTAGCGGCTGCATTTGCAACAGTAGCTTTTGTTGCTTTTATATCAGCACTAGTTGATAGAACATATACTGCGACGCAATATGCTCTTCTCGCTTCTATAGGAACAGCAGGAAGAACTTTGTTTGCCTCTTCTTCTGGCGCATTAGTAGATTGGCTTAACGGTGATTGGATGATATTTTTTGTCATTACAGCTTTAATGGTAATACCGTCTTTAATATGTCTATTTTTAATAAGAAAAAAATTAAATCTTAATGAATAAAATTTATACAAATAACTTTTTAAAAATAAACTTATATAAACGAGCTTCTTCAAAGTCAGAAATCATAACTCAAATGATATATGGAGAAAGTTTTACTGTAATTTTTAAAAAAAATAACTGGTGGAAAATCAAAATAAAAGAAGACGATTATGTTGGTTTTATTAAAAAAAAAAATTCATAGATTACTTAAAGCCAACTCATAAGGTGAACATTCTTAGTGCAAAAATATACAAATTATCTAATAAAAAAAAAGAATTAGGTAAATTGACATTTGGATCAAAAATCAAAGTGATCAAAAAGCAGAAAAAAATGTCGAGATTTCAAAATAAATGGGTAAAAAGCAGTGACTTGAAACCAATAGGATTTAAAAACAAAAATATATTTTCTAAAATTCATATGTTTAAAAACGTAAAATATAAGTGGGGAGGAAAAACTTTTGAAGGGATAGACTGTTCTGCCTTAGTGCAAGTTTTCTTCAATTTTAATAACAGATATTGCCCAAGAGATACAAAGGATCAATTTAAATTTTTTAAGAAAAGAACAGATTTAAATAATTTGAAGAAAGACGATATAATATTCTGGGAAGGTCATGTAGCTATTATATTATCCAAAAAAAATTTAATACATGCTTATGGACCTAAAAAAAAAACGGTCGTAATGAACATAAATAAAACTATTAGATTAATAAAAAAGACTGCAAAACTTGGTGTTTCAGGTATAAAAAAAATCTAATTATTTTTAATTAAATTATAAATAGGTTTTTCAAAAATTAACTTAAAACTAGTTTTACAACAGTACGGCACGGTCCATGTAAAAGAGTACCCAACAAGAACTACTATTATAAATAATACGTGAATTTTTTTTTTTTCAAAAAACATTATTAATTTATCATCGAATTTTAGAATATTATTTTTAATACAGAAAATATAAAGAAAAAAAGTACAACAATAAGAAATGTAAATATAACGGCCCCAATCAAAAGCTAAATAATATAACGGTATGCTACTGAAAAAAGGAATTAAAATTATAAATAAAGGATTGATTTTTTTTAAGTGTTTAGATTTAAACTTTGAATAAAAAAATATTAAACTGATTGGAAAAAAAGCTACGATTAATGATGTTAGATATATAAATAGATATCCACCCCACATTCCATTTTTTTCATTTAAAGGGTACTCAATATTTAATTTCAAAGTACCGATTTGGTCACCTATACCACAATTTTTAGCAGCAAAATTTTTCACTGAATTACATATCTCTTTTACATGGTATTCCGAACCTTGAAAAAAAGTTACCAAGAATAAAAGAATAAATGAAATTACTGCTACTGGAAAAAACTCTTTTAAATGAAAAGTAAATTTTTTTTCATAATTAATAAGAAATAATAAAGTTAAAAAATATGGAACATAAAAAATTAAGCCAGAATGACTCAAAACAATTAAAGGAAAAAAAATCAAAATTATATTTTTGGTTTTTTTAAAGTTATTTTTTTTTAGAAAAAATGCTAAAAAAGAAAAAAATGCTATAAGCATGATCTCTTTTCTTCCGGTAACTTTTGAATTAGTAATTGGATATAAAAAAAATAATGGTGATAGAAAAACGAGTAAATTCAACCAACTTATTTTTAAGATTTTAATGGAATTAAATAAAAAGTAATAAAATACTAAATATAATGAAGAAACTAAAACTAAGATTAATATACTTAATTTAAATGTCGTTAAGTCATAAATCTGAAATAATATTTCTCCAATCAATCCCCTTCTTGTAAATCCACCTTGGTAATTAATTAACCAATCTGAGTATTCCCAGCCTGAAAAAATACTAGTGTATCGATAGAAGTTATATAATACAAAAACCATTGAACTAAAAACTATTAAATATAAAAAGTTTTTTTTAGTCATTGTGATTATTTAATTTAGGATGCAGAGGTGGTTTTAGTCTCCCGCCACCACCTCTTATAAATACATTATCTGATTCGCTCTTAATCATTTAACTCTTATTAGTTGAATAATGTCGTATGCACACTTTCTAGGTGTGAACTTTCGATTATGAGTTTTTTTATTTTAATAATTTTCTGTAAGCAAATATTACTGCAAACACAATAATTAAAGCTGCAATTCCTTGTTCGCCTAGAGCATTAAGTAAATTAATTAAATTTTTTGTAACTTGTGTTCCAAAAAAAGCAACATTTGGACCAAAAACTAGTTCTGCTACAACTGATACAGCTAAAAGTAGTATTCCAACTTCTAAAAATTTATTTAAATATTTCGTAGTATTAGTAAGCCAGTTTAACATAAAGTTTCCTTTCAAGTTAACTACCCTAAACTTATTGTTTAGGGTAGTTATTTTAACAAGCTAAATCGAGGGAAGTAGCCTCTAATTTTTACTTATTTAAAAAGATTTAGAATAACTATTGCGGCGATTAAACCAACAATTCCAGCGTCTCCTAAACCTTGAACTAAACCGATTATATTTGTAGCAATATCTCCTACAAATGGAACATTTCCACCTAGTAAACTTACTACTATGCCTAAAGCAAGTAATGAAATCACTACTTTAGTTAGGCTGTCGAACATTGAAGTTAATCCTGCGATTGCTTTCATGTTTCCCCCTTTTTTTATTTATATATATCAAAACGAATCAAATTCGTTTTGGACTGAACACTTTTACCACTGCATGAGTCAGCAAACACGAAAAAAAAGTTTTGTTATACAAAAGATCAATAAAAATACCACGTAATTGGTCATATAAGTGTTCATAATGAGTCATTTAATGATGGTAGGTTTATCGAGCATTAATAATGGCGGAGAGAAAGGGATTCGAACCCTTGATACGATTGCTCGTATACACGCTTTCAACCACAAACAATAATACCGTGGATTAAGGTTTTAAATAATTATCTTTAATACTTTTTTTTAAAGTCTTACTAATTATCAATGCGCCCTGTTCATTTGGGTGTATTCCATCACTTTGATTCAAATCAGGATTTAAAGCAACCCCTTGCAGCAAAAAAGGAATTAAAGATAAATTATATTTTTTAGATAAATCTGGATAAATTTTATCAAAAGATTTTTTATAATTAAAACCATGAGATGTTGGGGCAATCATTCCCGCTAAAATAATTTTGATATTGTTATTTAGAGCAATAGTAATAATTTGCTCTAAATTTTTTTTGGTTTCATCAGGATTAATTCCCCTAAGTATATCGTTTGCACCAAGACTTAAAATCATCAAATCAATATCAGCTTCGGACAATGTCCATTCCGCTCTGTTAAGGCCGCCCGATGAAGTACTTCCTGAAACGCTGCCGTTTATTACTTTAATATCATAACCTTCAGATTTTAGATTTTTCTCTAAAATTACTGATAAATGATGTTCATTAGGCAAGCCGTACCCTGCCATTAAACTATCACCAAATAACACCACCTTTTCCATAGCAGATGCTTTTAAAGCCACTAGACAGACTATGATTATTTTAATAATAAAACTTTTATTCATGGATACTCTTCTTAAATTAAAAAAAGTTAATCTTAAATACCAAACTGATAAAGATACTATAAAAGTTTTAAATAATATTGATTTAACCACTAAGAAAAAAGATACTATCTCTATTATGGGCGAAAGTGGCTCAGGTAAAACAAGTTTAATCATGTTAATTGGAGGTTTAGAAAAAGCAACCTCTGGAAAGATTTTTTTTCGCGATCAAGATATAACCTCTCTTTCAGAAGATGAAGTTTCAGAAATTAGAAGAAAACATATAGGAATTGTATTTCAATCATTTTACCTCATTCCTAATTATACTGCTGTTGAAAATGTGGCACTAACCCTAG
>MDTC01121484.1_pt1 | contig 13383 bp, 21 predicted proteins | sample 811181 | NCBI WGS metagenome assembly MDTC01 (sample SAMN05326644, study PRJNA326480) | marine metagenome | isolation source: seawater | place: Pacific Ocean: North | collected 2011
ATACGGCATAAGGTGTGATGGTGACGGTGATGGTTATAATGCATACATTCACCACAATGTTGGATGGAACTGTGAAGGCGGCATAATGGCCAAGGGTGGTATATTAAGCAGTAATGTAAGTGTTGGTGGACATTTTGTTTATAACAACACTATGTTTAACAGTACTGTAAAGAATGACATAATGGTTTTAAATACACAGGCTGGTAATGATATAAATTATGGTTCTGTGGTGTTAAACAATTTATGTGAAACATTGAGCGGACACAGAACTAACGCAGAAGCATTTGAGGATCGCATAATTAATTCTAATAATTTAACACCTGCTAATGTAGAAGTTTATTTGGCAAATGCCAGTAGTAATGTTTACACACCAGTTAGTAATGTTTCTACAGTGAATGCTGGAAACATCACATACAGTAATACTGAATTTAATCCAACTGGTGAAGATGCATTAACTCCTGATATAGGTGCTATGGATTATTTTGGTAATTTCTGGGAGGCAGGAATAACTTGGAATGGTAGTACTTCCAGTGACAGTGATTATGTTACTAACAATAGATTGAATTTTACTTATACTGCTTCTGGTAATCCAAACAGTTATCCGGTTCCATGGAGTCCTAGTACAGATATTACTGCCGCACTTTGGCTGGATGCTTCGGATACTTCAAACTATTCAGAATCAATGGGTGAACTTACTGGTGTCACTGACAAAGCAGGAAACTTCACTGTCAGCATCGACGGTACACCTACCAGAGTAAGTGCCGAGCTCAACAGTTTAAATGTTTGGGACTTTAATGGTAATGAAAGTTTAACAACAAATTCAGGGCCTTGGTCCAGCAGTGGTAATCACTGGGCCGTAGGTGTGTTCCAATGGCACTCAACAGATAGTACCAAAGACAGTTTCTGGAGTGCTGACGGAACAAAAACTTATGCTGTTTCAAGCAGTAGAAATGACAATGCTTGGGATGGCGAGATAGACTATGACGGTAGTAACAGTATTAGTAGTGGTCTTGCTAAGAACGACTTCACAGAAAGTATTAATAGTAGCACTTGGACTATTGTGAGCATTGTGTTCAATAAAACAGGTAACCAAATATTTGGTAGGCTGAACGGCACTACAAGAACTGACGTAGACCCTTACAGCAGTTCAATGAATACTAACGCAGACGTTCGCATGATGCGTAACAGGTCAAATCAAAAATTGAATGGACGTATGGCAGAATATTTCCACGTAGCAGGTGTTCCAGGCACAGGTGGAACAGACATAACAGATGTTGAAAAAGCAGAAGGTTATCTTGCCCACAAGTGGGGGTTGGAGAGTAATTTACCTAACAGTCACCCATATAAGAGTTCAGCACCTACGAGTTAGATTTTCCGCTTTCTATTCCTACTCCCATAAGAATAAAAAATCCAGAAGCAATCAACCACCATGGTGATAAATCTGCAAAGATAACGCCTGCTAATACAACACAGCCTGCCAATCCTATTGTGGATAATCCTGTTCTATTACTGTCTACTGGTAATCTCATTATACTGCGTCAGGTCTTATTGTGTTTAAGTCCCCGATATTTAAAGTGTTAGTAGGACCTTCATCACTTACTAACATACAACCATTTGGATCTACTTTCCATATTTTTTGACCATCATCTAGTCTATCATCTTTACAGGTAAACCCTTCAGTCCATCTACCATATTCAACGTAGATCCATTGTCCTGGGGATAACCAATCAATGTCTGGTCCAACTTCAAAGACTTCAAACCATCTGGGTGTTATGCCTTCGTCTTTTCCTATAGTAGATTTTATAAGGAGTCCGGATTCGGTTGTTTTATCTCCGAAGTCTCCATTAATACAAAGTATATTATCTTGTATTGCCTTAAGTCTCATCTGTCCAATCGTCCTCATAAACTGGTACCATTTCAATGTCACCGTTTGGCATTTCTACTTCTTTGTAGCCTGCAACTTTTTGTTCTTGTACAGGTTCTTCAACAGCATTTTGTACACTTTGGTCTTGTTCAGTCTGTTGTGCTTCTGCTGTTTTCATTTCTGGTGCCATATCACTTTCTTCTTGGACAGGTTGGTCAGGCATTGGGCCTTTCAATGATGATTTAGCGGTACTTGACATCGGATTATCTTCGTAGTATGCTCTAACTCTGTCTTCCGACTTTTGAACAATTTCTCCACCTTTACCGATTACATCACCTTTTGCATTAACTCGCATATTTCCCATTGCAGGTGAGTCGCTGTTTTGTGCCATCAATGATTCAAGGTCTATTACTACGCCTTTATTTGTGGTTCTTTTTACCATGTTATCCTCATTTTAGAAACTCTTTAATGTCTAAATTATATTTCAGTGAGTCTACTTTGTGTATGCCTATTAAGTATAATACATAACTTGCAACACTAGATCCTCTTCCTATACCCCATACGAGGTTATTTTTTCTCATAGTATCAATAATATATATCAATACCTTTAATACAGGAAATAAATTCCTGGTTTTGAATTCTGTTAGTTCCATTTCTACTCTTCCTATCTGGTCGGAATCACCATCGGATACTAACTTCCTTACATACTCCTCAACATCTAAACTTTTATAATGTTCAGGTATTAAGTAAGTATTTATTCTGTCAAAATCATTTTCGCTTAGAATCTGAAGCGATTCTATATCAAATTCACTACATTTTTCGTTATATAACTTTACATCTGCAGATTCTTTAAACTCTACATGCTTTAATGATTTACCTTTGTATAACAAATTTATACCAGTTTCTTCATCACATTCATAACGATTGAATTTATCTAACATAGTTATAGTTTATATTATTACACATTTAATGTCAACCTTTATTTTACTATCTTTGGTTTCCATTTTTTATTTTTTATTCTTTGTGAATCTAAATCAATTATTTCTGCTTCGTCTGGTTTAGTTGTCATATAACTTCTAACATCAGATTCGATTTGTTTAAAATCTTCTTCTAGCAATTCTTTACTTTCATCGAGAGTACTTCTAACTTTTGTTTGTTCTTCTTCTGATAAACATTTATTATCGTATGTGCTTACATCAGTACGTTCCCACCAAGGCAACTCGTATACACTTAACTCTCCCATAAAGTCTTTTTGTTCTGGTAGAAGGTCAGGAATGCTACCTGTATCATCTTCGATATTATACGACAAACCTGTTGAAACATCTGTAAGTTCCAATTTACATACTGTGATATATTTTCCGCATATTGCATTAAATTTAGCAAATAAACAATTTGCTACATACATAACATTACTTGCAGGTGTTATAAACAATACATTCTGTGAACTTGGAAAATGACAATCTATAACTTGAATTGCAGAATCATCATACCATATAGCATTGTTTATATAGTTTCTAATTAAATGTTCTATTTTTTGATAAGCAATATTTTGTTTAATACTTAATTCTTCGATAGTTATGTCATCATTGTTGTATGACGCATACATGGTCCATGAAATATTAAAATTAAATGGTTCCATAAATTGTATTTCTTTTGATTCCGGATCTTTGTCATTGCCTAGTACTGCTATTAATGTACAAGGCAAAGTATTTGTTAGTGATACTTTACTCATTTTCTTCGCCTTTATTTGAATAACTACTTGCAACATCATGTATAAACTTTGTTGCTTCATCTCTGTAGTCAGGTTCGTATGTAGTTGAATCTATTTCGCCTATATCTATAATTTTTTCACCTTGTTTTGATTTCATTAATTGAATTTGCATACGTTCATTATATTCTAATTGAACCATATCACGCATGTCTAATACTTGTTGATATATAGGACTTGTTGTACTCAACTTATACAATTTTTGTGTTAATTCTTTATTCTTATCTAACAACTCTTCTGTTGTCAAATTTGTGTAATCTATAAACGGGTCGCTCATAATGTTAATCTAAAAAGTAATGCCATATCTTCATCTTCAAACCTTACTTCATCTCCTCTAACTTGATATTGCCAAAATTCTTTCAAGTTATGTTTTTTAGCAAATACTCTTACTATATCATTGTTATACCAATTGTATCTATGTGATGCTAAATCTATACTTGCATCTTTTGGTTTATATTTTTTCAAATCTATATTGGTACTTGTCCATTCGTCCCAAAGTTTCATAAAAAAATTAGACCTTTCTTCAGGAGTTTGTAATCCGTATTCCTCTACTTCCCCTGGAGGAAATAAATCATCCCAAGACTGTATCAATTTGTTGTTTTGCATAATATATTACTGACTCTTCATTTATACCATTATGGTTATGTCTTTCACTTAAAATTATATTTACGTTTGGTAATAAATTGTTAAACTGTTTTTCTAGTACATAACTTTTAGGTTTACCTGAGAGATTTAATTGCCATCCTTCTATAAAATGTTTAGGTGGTAATAGTTGTTGAGTATCTTCTTTATATAATTCTTTTATTTGATCCATTCGACTTATACTAACATCTGTTGTTTCAAATCCTTTTACAACAAGTTTAGCAACAATATCACTTATGTTGTCTGTTTTTATTATTAATGTAGGCATAATACTTCCTTCGGATCCTTTAAGGTCCCAAAGTATATTAAATCTATTATGGTCGCAAACAGACGTTATATAATCCTGACTACTTTTAACTGTTCTAAGTTTAAGTTGGTCATTAACAGAATTAATATTATTAATTACACTAAAGTTAATTACTACTCCAGCAAAATAGTCTAATGCTTCGTCTACACCTGCTGTATCTATGGATGTAAAGTATTCATCGTAAGTGTTTTTAAGCATTTCAACTGGATATGTGTATATGTTCAAGCCGTTGAAAGTTGCAAAATTCATTCCGGTGGATTCACAATGTTTACTTTCGTTGAATGCATTAGGTGTATTAAATCCTAATCCTGATAAACCCGTAGGTATATCGTCTCTAGTATTAACTAAAAGTATACATTTGTTAGACGACCACATAGACATCCTAGCATCTTTTGTAACACTTATTTTATTAAATCCTAATGCATTTAAAGAGATAGTTACATCTTCAACTAATGTCTCTGTTGGATTTATATTATATTCTAAAAAATTAAGTTCAGCCATCTGTTACATCTGCTGTATCACATTCTCCACAGCACTCAGGTGTGCCGCAATGATTGTGTTCTTTTTCTTCTACAGTAAGATCCTCACCGTATCGACCACGGTCTCTATTACCATCGCCGTTTAATTCTGTAAGGTCCTGCTGTTTAGTTTTATAATTTTTTTCCTCTTCAGGCTTATAAGTCTTGACCTTCATTGTCACTCCTTTGTCTAATAATTTCATCGACAAGTCCGAAGTCCAATGCTTCTTGAGAATTCATAAAGTTATCCCTATCCATCGCTTCTTCAAACTCCTCGTATGTTTTTCCTTTAGTGTTATGTTTGACATATACTTCAGTTAGTTCTCTTTTGATACGCACAATTTCTTTTGCTCTAATTTCAATATCACTTGCTTGTCCTTGAGCACCACCTAGTGGTTGATGTATCATGTGCCTAGCACCAGGTAACATAAATCTCTTTCCTTTTGCTCCTGCTTGTGCTAATAGACTACCCATACTAGCCGCCTGTCCCATAACAATAGTGGATACATCTGGCTTAATGTATTGCATTGTGTCATACATTGCCATACCACTTGTAACTACGCCACCCGGCGAATTGATATAAAAGTTTATATCTGAATCAGGATCTTCTGCTTCTAAGAAAAGTAACTGAGCACAAATACTATTTGATACTGCATCATTTACTTCTCCGTTTAAGAATACAATTCGTTCCTTTAACAATCTGCTGTAAATATCGTAACTACGTTCTCCAGCACTGGTTTTTTCTATTACATATGGTATAAAATTCATGTTATCCTCTACTATTATTTATGGTTGCTAGTGCATTTAATCTAGTTAAAAAACTGTCAATACCTTTAATTCTTTGGTATGTAATTTTATCTAAATTTATAAAACTATTATAATCTTCTACACTAACTTTTTGCATTTCATCGATGGAATTTATTTGACTTACTACTGCTGTTAGAAGTCCTTTTACGAATAAACTATCACTATCAAATAGAATTTTGCCTTCTATGAGTGCTAACCATACCTTGCTTTGACACCCATGTACAATATTATTATCTATTCTAATTTCTCTGACAATACGGTTTTCAGGAAGATCCATAATGGCTTCATAAAAATCGTTTGCTTCTAAGTCATTTAAGTACGATAAATCCATCTTTGTATTATAAACGTTTTACTTGTTTATGTCAATGTATTTAACTTATTTTAGATAGTAAAAGATTAAGTTTTGGCTAGTATACGCCTTTACCAAACTGTACGTCTGATTTCTTTTTCTTTTTCTTTTTACGTTTTGCTGGAGCATATCCCCATGGTAGGAAATATCCTAAACCACTTGATGCTGTACCTTGATCGGAAGAAGTGGAGTCAGCGGAAGGTGTAGAACTATCTCCTGAACTACCACCATCTGCAGACCCACCGTCTCCACTTGTACTTGATGAGCCGTTACCTCCGGAAGTTGCCCCTCCGCCTGTAGCACCGCCGCCAGTTCCACCAGCACCGCCGCCTCCGGCTCCTGCGTCTGCCATTAATTTGTTTTTTCTAATGGCTTCTTCTAAGTCTTTTAATTTCATTACCCTGCAATATAACCACTATCAGTGAGTAATGTATTAATTTCGTCTGAGTCTGTAATCTGTGCTATAGAGTCACTATTACCGTTATCTGCTTTGAAGTAGTCTCCGTTTACATCAACGAACCATGTTCTATAATCAGCACCACTAACTGAATCATCATAGTGTATAGGTGTATAACCTTCAAAATCACTAGGTCCTTCACCACCACTATTTTCAGCACCGATGTCTGTTATAGTTGCAACTCTGGCATCAAGTAATGCTTGAGCCGTTGCTTTGTTCGAATCGTCAACTAAGTACCAACAACTTGCATCACCGTCTGCATTAGTACCTTGTGTAAAGTATCCTGCATACTCGCCTCCCTCAGCAATTAATTCTAAGTGAGCTCTTAATATTTTTTCTTGTGCAAAAGTTGCCATTTATTAGTCCTCTTTCTTAACTAATGTCCAGATACCATATGCTAAACCGGCCCATGCCGCGATTTTAACAATGCCACCGAACAGGATTATTGCTAGTGAGCCAGCAATAATTACACCGCCGTCCCAACTAGTTCTTTCTTTTATTCTTGATTTTATATAATCTAACATAACAATCTCCAATGTTGTAACACTATTTATCGTTTTTTTCTATCTTGCTAGTGTACTTTAAGTATTTAGGCATGCCATGATCCGCTACAAAATCAAATAATTGGAACTTTTTAAGAGCCGCCCAATATCCTCTGAAACCGTCTTTTACTCTTTGCCACCATGTTAAGTCTCTTATATTACCAAAATGATTAATATAGTATAATTTACCACCATGTACAAATGTAAAAAGAGTAGGTGGTACATGAGGTACTATATCATTATTATTAACATACCTTATGTATGCACCTATATCGCAACCCTCTAGGTGCTGACGAAACTTACGATTACCAACTCTTGGTTGCCCGTATGTTCTAAGTTCCTTCACTGGAATACCGTCTGCTGTTAAATGCTCTGCTACTAATACCGCCATTGCACCACCTAAACTGTGACCTACTACATATACATTTGGGAAGGAACCATCCTTCTTTTGTTTTGCTGTTCTTGATTTTTGAACTATTTCAAGTATCTCTGGGTACACCATCATTGTATATTCATGGAATCCTTGATGTACTCTTCCGTTCCTTGGATGTCTAATTGGAATTGTTTTTAAATCTGCGGCTATATCGGCAAATTTAGTAGGCTCTGTCCCCCTACAACTTACAATAATTCCATCATCTCTTGTAAAGAAAACCCATGCTTCTGCATCGCCGTGTTTTACCAACTTGGCTTCTTTACGTTTCATTTGAATTTTATTTTGTGCGTCTTTTAATTCCTTCGCACTTAGGTATGCTCTTCCTGCCAACTTCGCCAAAACCGCGGCTCTTTCGGCTTCTGAGCTGTTTGCTAACCAACCCATAATTACTCCTACATAATTTATTATATGAGTATTTATCTATTTTAACCACAAAAAAGGGCGACTTTAAAAGCCGCCCTTCCATGTTTTATGAATAATCTCTTATTCCGGTTAGTGTTACATTATAGGTTTCATGGCCTCGAACATCATCCACATAGTCACTCCAGCCAACAACATCATAGCAACGTCATCACAGAAGTGACCGTCATTGCATATCTTATCTCTGAATACTTCGTATTGGTGAATGATACTGTGACCTACCCTCGTTAAGGTTGTCATGTCTCTGTTCTCCTGAGTCTAAATTAATTAGCACCCAATTCACTGCCTCTCACGAGCACAGCTCAGTGCATCTAAGTCTCTAACTTATTGCCTTACCCTCTCACGGAGGCATAAGAAATGCATTGTTGTGGAAGTTGGATTGCGTTACTTCCGCTGATATTTATCAAAAGTTAAAACAGTTGTTAAGTTTTTTGGTTATTTTGAATCGTTTTGAATATTGACTTGCCCCAACCTTGCCTTCTTCGGTAGTAAAAACGATTAAAGTACTCATCGTCTTTAACGTTTTCTATTATGTCTACTTCATAAATGGTATCATTATCTTTTAATTCATCTACACCATTTATAAATTCCCAGAAGTTGTAAGGGTGGACAACTTGATAAGGATAAGTTGTTGATTCCTCTGTTGTGAAATCTTCTTGGAACATCATAATTTGATGATACATTTCATTTTCTAACTCTGTGTATTCTTGGCTAAACACATCACAAACAAATTTATGAATTTGTTTAGGACTTCTATGAAAGTTTTGTTGTGCTTGCCACATTAATGTATGCCCACTCCATCCATCTTGAAAAGATTTATCACTGCCTGTTTCTAAATATTCTTTCATCTGCTCGTATGCTTTAATGTAAAGTTCACCAACTTTGCCATCGTCTTTGAGTATATGTTCTAATAAACGGTCATACATTTCTAAGTATGTAAAATTTTTATACTTTCGCAAAAATCTAGTTATTGCTTGGGTCCAACCAAAGTTATGAAAATTGTTAATCATCCAACTGTACATCCATGCTTTTAAAAACATATCCCTAGGCATACTTTTTGTTCCTGTTACCAATTCGACCTTTTCAGATATATTGTCCTCTTCTTCATGTCCAGATACATAGTTGTCAACCACAATGGTTGTAAGTTCGTGTTTCTTTCTTTCATCAGGAGTATTCATGTGTGCGTTTTCTAATAGTTGTGCTAACCAACTTTCAACTGTATTGTGTTGTCCTGCTTCTATTATTTCACATAATCCTCTACGCCAACTATTATATGTTTCATTTGGTAACCCTAGTATTAGTTCTGTGTAACTTGGTATTTGTTCCTTGTTGCATTTGTCAAAAATCATTTTAAGGTCACTAATTTCCATGTTGCGTCTTCTAATCTCAGTTAAGACATCCATGTCCATGCTTTGCACACTTAATGTTAGTCCTCGATTGAATCCACTACTAATAAACTTTTTCACTATTTCTAATATTTCGTTACTGCTGTTTTTATACCAAGTAGCATCTACAACTTTTGGATACCCGTACATCTCTTGAAGTTCAACTAATTTTTCAGTTACTTCTAAATCTCTATCTGTGAATACTCCAAAGTTTGCATCAGCAATAGTTACATAGTCTATTTTATTTTCTGCCATCCAAGTTAGTTCTTGTAAAACTTTTGGCATAGGAAATTTTTTAATTTTAGCATAAGTTAAACTTCCCCAATCACAAAATGTACATGCAAAAGGACATCCTCTATTAGTTTCTAATGTTCCATTCCATACTACATCAGGATTATCTGCCATAATCTTATCAAATACACCAGTTAGATAAGGACTAGGAATTTCTAAATCCTCTAATCTACCGCCTTGGTAAACTTTTTCTATAGGTTTATTTTTTAAGAATGAAGTAAGTATCTTGACAAAAGATTCCTCACCTTCATTTAAAGATATACTGTCAACATAAGGATGAAAATCAAAAAACATTTCCTCCTCAGGTCTATTTGTAACCTGTGGGCCACCGAATATAATTTTGATATTTGGATTTTCTTCTTTGAGGGATTTTGCTACGGCTTTAGTCCATTCCCAATTCCACATGTAGCAACTGAAAAATGCAATGTCGCTATGCTTGGTTCTAGAAACTAACTTCGAAGGATCTTCTCTTTTATATATAAGGTCAGAAACTTCGAAGTTATCTTTAATCTGTTTATTTCTACAAGCATAACTCCACAGACAACCAATGGAGTAAGGAAGCCAGTAACCTGTAAAACTACCTCCTCCTATCTTGAAATTGGGCTGTACCAGTAATACCTGATAGGGACTATCTTTTGTCATATCAAGTATTATTTATTTGTTACTTCTTAGATGCTTTAAGAACTTCTGCAACAATGGCGTCTTTTTTCTTTCTTCTATCAACTTCGATACCAAACTCTCTTCCTTTTTCTTCGAGTTGTGCTTTAGTTAATTTGTTTAAAGCCGCCTTAGTAATTTTTGCAACTGGTTTTTCAGCCTTAACAGCAGGTTTAGGAGCAGGTGCTGGTGCAACTACTTCTTCTACTGAAGGTGATGAAAACAATGATGCAATCCATTTGAATATGTTCATGTTTATAAACTCCTGTCTAATATTTCTAATGTCTCAAATCTATTCGAAAATAAAGGATGCTCTAAATTAAATGGGTTATTCCTTTTAAACCCTGTAGAAGCAACTCTGCTTAATACAAGTCCTGCTTTATTTTGAATTTCTTCGTTCGTAAGTGTATTTATATAGTTTTGAATTGTCTCTCTGCTAATATTCGGCAAATTTAATATGTCAAATAGCAAAATATCGAATTCTAAATAACTCATTCCCAATTGGTCTGAGTCACTATTACTAATACCTAAGCCGTCTGTTGGTACTGCATTTACTGTTGCTTCAGGCACACCTAATAATTGTGCTATTGCAGGTACTTCCCAACTTTTACATAATGATTGTATAGGTGCAATATCACCTACATCACCATGTAATGTCCAAAAACCTGCGGCTAATTCACTGAAGTTATCTGTACTGCCGACACAACCTCCGACTTTATGTGCAAGGTTATATAATGTAAGCATTCTTAATCTTGCTCTAATATTTCCTTGACGTTGTAAACCTCTATAAGTACTATCAAATTCTCCTAAGAAATTTTGCATAGAATCAAATTGCTCACTCAAATCAAAGTTATATCTTTCTAATCTAAGTGCATCAATATTTTCAGTACCTCTGTTGGTTTCATCTTCTTTTTGATGTATAGGTAACGTTGCTCCGTGTACTGTCCAACCTGCTTGTTTAAAAAGTGCGGCTGTTAGAGCACTATCTACTCCACCACTCATACCTATAACTACATCTTCAATATCATTTGTTAATTTATATTCTTTTAATGTATCAACTAAATGTTCAACTATAGTTTGTAAGGTTGGTGTGTTTGGATATGTACCTGCATCAATATAATGTTCTAACCTTTCACAGAACCAATCATCAATTGGTTCTCCACTTCCTGGTGCAAGTGCTAAAACATCATCAACTGTTAAGTTCATTCTGTATCTCCTGTGGTGTTCTCCATTGAATCATATCACCAATTGTTTTCCTATCTATATTGTTTTGTCTCCAATACTTCAAATCTTTTATTATAGTGCCATCATCTAATTTAAAGAACGTACTATTTTTCTTTCTCTTTCCTTTGATAAAAAATGTTAATGCATAACCTCCTTCGGGGATTTCTACTCTGTGGAAATCATCATGTTTCCTCCAAGCAAACCAGCCTGGCCCTCTCCATTTTCTTTCCTTGCCTCTACATTCGTAGTATCCTCCCGACAGTACTAATGTAAAGTAACCCCATGGATGATTATGTTCAAACGGTAAATCACTGCCTTCAAAAAGATTAAGGCAGACTCTACTGTCACCATACATTCCAGCAACCCCTTTGGCAAGTTTTGGCCCTAAAAAATAACATCTACTTAAATATGCTTGTCCAGTATAAATGTTAGTTAAAGTTTCTACTCCATGCTTTTTAGCAAGGTTCCAAAAGAGTTTCTTCATATAGGTATTTATCACATTAAAACATGCTTTAATGATTTTTTAGTCAAAAAGAAACCCACCTAAGTGGGTCTCTCAACTTTCTACACGGTCTATTTTTATTAAACGTGTTCGACTTCTACTTCGCCTTTCCTATTAGTAGGGAAAACTAATTCGTCTTTAAGATGATGTTGTCTTCTAGGCTTGTTAGGGTCGGGATATCCTACTCCCATCAGCAATAATGGTTTCTCATCAATATTGAGAATACGTTGGATTTCATCCTTATTACAACAACTGCAACAACCCGTGCTGTATCCAAGCATAGCCGCTGTCATATTGACATAGCCTGCCGCTACCCCTACTGCTGTGTGCATGTCTTGTTCCATAAGACTATCGTTGTGCCATTGGTCAGTATTTTTCTTTGCTTGTTCTTTGTCAAAGTCTTTAACAAATACAATCAATAAATTTGCCAATGTCTGAGGATTCGTTGTAAGCCTATCTCCTTTAGGTGCTTTACCACCTTTGACTCCGTCCTGAACATAGAAACCAGACGTTTGTCTGTGTATTGCTTCTATAGTAGGTCTGTCTTGTATAAAATAAGGCTTAAAAAAAGTAACGTTCTGTTTGCTAGGAGCACCCAAGCATGCCTGCTCGATAATCTCTAAATCTTCTTCCGGAATGGATCTAGAAAGGTCCCAGTTACGTTGAACGTGCTGACTTTTGTGTATCGCTTTTAAAAGCATATTTTTTAACATGTTAATCTCCAATACTAGTATTGATTACAATAGTATTTATCATACAAGGGCCGTTGCCGACCCTTTATATTTTAAGCAAAGGTATGTATGCCAATGATAATACCCATTGATGCCGCAACACCAACCATTAGTTTACCAAAGTCACCTGCTACTATTGGAAAAACTTCTTTGAGGTTTTTAACACCGCCACTGAAGGTTGCAATAGCAAGTTCTCTACCACTTAACAATCCAATGAATACCCATGTTGTTGACATTGGTATATTGTTGTACTGTTTAAAGTACCAAAGGATTACTAGGTACACTAGGTCAATTAGTGTAGCACTTTTTACATAGTTAGTATCTGTTTTACTGATAACAACGTTTTGTATTTTACCACCTTGTTCTTTAAACATCCATCCCATACCAGCAATAAACAATGCTGATATACCTGCTAATGTTAAAGCATCTACTTCACGTGGTAAGAATACAGCCATGTTAGCCATGTCATGTGATAACCATGTCCAC
>MDTC01126880.1_pt1 | contig 13382 bp, 16 predicted proteins | sample 811181 | NCBI WGS metagenome assembly MDTC01 (sample SAMN05326644, study PRJNA326480) | marine metagenome | isolation source: seawater | place: Pacific Ocean: North | collected 2011
CTCCCGTCGAATCTTTACTTCGACCGCTGGAAAAGACACACATGTAAGTTCCGAATATCGGACCTGCAAACCCTCTCCCAAAGGTCTTTTCGCATACACGGTGAAAATAAATGTAGATATTTTATGATCCAGACGTAACAGCGTTTACAGATATGCCATGTGTTGTTATAGACCAATCTGCTTAACGATCTCTTCACGAAACAATATGGGTCTACGATAGCCGTGCATCCTAAAATCAAAAGAAGTGGGACTCCATGAAGCCTGTGGTTCAAGCACGCTCGGAGGTGAATTAATGAAAATTCTAAGCTGCAATAGTAACCGGCCACTTGCTGAAGCAATATCTGCTTATCTAAATGTGCCGCTAACAGAGGCAGCAGTGCGCCGCTTCTCAGATATGGAAGTTTTCGCAGAGATACTTGAAAATGTGCGTGGAGAGGATGTCTATGTGATACAGTCCACCAGTTACCCAGCAAATGACAATCTCATGGAACTTTTAGTCTGTCTGGATGCGCTACACCGCGGTTCCGCTAAGCGGATTACAGCTGTAATTCCTTATTATGGTTACGCTCGTCAAGACAGAAAAACAGGTCCACGGACACCAATTTCGGCTAAGCTGGTTGCTAATTTAATTACGACTGCTGGAGCCCATCGTGTTTTGACACTGGATCTCCATGCTGCTCAGATACAGGGATTTTTTGACGTGCCAACCGACAATCTTTACGCTGCCCCAGTCTTTGGTAAAGACATCGAGGAAAGTATAAAGAAAAATGGTGATTTAACCGTAGTTTCTCCTGATGTTGGTGGCGTGATACGGGCTAGAGCAATTGCGCGCCGTGTAGATGCGGATTTGGCCATCATTGATAAGCGCCGGGAGCGAGCCGGTGTTTCCGAGGTAATGAATATTATCGGCGATGTTAAAGGTAAGTGTTGCATAATGGTTGATGATATTGTGGACTCAGCCGGCACATTATGTAATGCAGCTGTTGCACTCAAAGAATCAGGTGCAAAGACGGTTAGTGCATATGTTACACATGGTGTACTATCCGGCGGCGCTGTTGCTCGTGTAAGTTCATCCCCGCTCGAGGAGATGGTAATTACTGATAGCATTATGGGAACGGAGGCTGTCCGGCTTGCGCAAAATATACGACAGCTCTCAATAGCACCGCTTTTGGGAGAGGCTATAAAAAGGATAGCCGAGTCTCAGTCTGTTTCTTCTCTATTTGATTAAGTTCATAATGGAGAAAAAAAAGATTGTATTTCGGTCACATGAGCCGGTAAAACCCTGATGTTCGCTAGGCTGCTTAGGAGAGAAAAGAATGTCTGAAGCTGTTGCAATGAGTGCAGAAGTTCGAGATCGAGCTGGAAAGGGTGCCGCTCGAGCAGTGCGTCGTGCTGGTCGTGTGCCTGCTGTCATTTATGGTGGGAAGAAAGAACCAGCAATCATTTCTCTCGATCCGCGCGACGTTATAAAGGGTGTTGAGTCTGGTGAGTTCTTTTCAACAATTTATGAGATCAAACTTGAAAGTGGGCTGGAGCGAGTGCTGCCTCGTGATCTTCAGGTTCATCCCATTAATGATCTGCCGCAGCATTTAGATTTTCTGCGTGTCACTGCTGAGACTAGGGTAACGGTGGAAGTTCCAGTTAATTTTCTTAATGAGGAAGAAAGCCCAGGACTGAAGCGGGGTGGGGTGTTGAATGTTGTGCGCTACGCTGTTGAGGTGAATTGCTCAGCGGAAGACATACCTGCGAGTTTCGATCTGGACCTGACGGGCCTTGAGATTGGAGACGGGTTGCATTCATCGAGCTTAATATTACCGTCTGGCGTTGACCTGACTATTACAGATCGCGACTTCACTATTGCATCTGTCGCTGCGCCGACCGTAGCTGAGGAGGAGGTGACGGAAATAGGAGATGGTGAGGAAGGTGAAATTAGTGAGGATGGCGCAGAGGACGGTGATGTCTCTGAAGGTGCGTCAGGCGACGCTTCCGAGAAATCAGATGATTAGCTATTAAGATAGGCACACTATGTTATTGTTAGTGGGGCTCGGTAATCCAGGCCTCAGATATGAAAATAATCGACATAATGTCGGTTATATGGTCGTAGATGACATAGTTCAGCGATACTCCTTTGGAGCTTATAGATCAAAATTCCAGGGACAAGTTGCAGATGGGGTCATCTGCGGACAGCGTGTCATTGCTATTAAACCTCAAACTTATATGAATGAATCGGGCCGAGCAGTACAAAAAGCTATGAAATTCTACAAGATCGTACCGAGTAATGTTATCGTCGCTCACGACGAACTCGATTTGGCTTTTGGGAAATTACGCTTTCGAACCGGGGGAGGTCTTGCCGGCCATAACGGACTGCTAAGTATTCAAAATCACATTGGGGCGGATTTCAGTCGCATAAGGATTGGCATTGGTCATCCCGGCGACAAAGAGTTGGTAAACTCACATGTGTTGGGTGACTTTTCTTTTACTGAACGAAAACATGTACATTCAATCCTAGGCGGGATAAGTGAGTCGATAGGATCACTTGTCGATGGTGATGAAAACACTTTCATGAATAAAGTGGCGCAGCTATTAAAACCAACACAAAAGAACTTCAATATCGAACAGCGAAATTCTATCAGTCGGAAAAAGAGCTAAAATGGGTTTTAACTGCGGTATTGTGGGATTGCCGAACGTTGGTAAATCGACCCTTTTCAATGCGCTTACCAGCACGGCTAAGGCAGATGCCGCCAATTATCCGTTTTGCACGATTGAGCCAAATAGTGGCCGTGTGGCCGTTCCCGACGATAGACTTTTAAAATTAGGGGAACTCAGTAATTCCTCGAACATTCTTCCAAATTTTCTTGAGATTGTTGACATAGCGGGCCTTGTAAAGGGTGCATCTAAGGGAGAGGGTCTTGGCAATCAATTTCTTGGGCATATCCGCGGTGTCGATGCCGTCATCGCTATGTTGCGTTGTTTTGAGGGCGATGATGTTTCTCATGTTGAAGGATCTATAGATCCAATTAGAGACGCTGATATTGTGGAGACAGAGCTGCTTCTCGCTGACTTAGAGAGTCTGGAGCGCAGGACTGAGCGTATGCATCGTAATATCAAGGGTGGTGACCACAAAGAAAAGGCATTATACGATTTGATGATGCAGGTGCTCGAGGCCTTGAGAGACGGTCACCCAGCGCGGGAAGTTAATTATAGTGATGATGAAGCTCCATTTTTTAAGGAACTAGCACTGCTTACTGCTAAACCAATACTTTATGTCTGTAATGTTGATGAGGGTTCAGCAGCAGATGGTAATGAGCATTCTGAAAAGGTAATCAAGCGGGCCCTTAATGAAGGAGCTGAGGCTGTGGTTATTTCGGCGGCAATTGAGTCGGAAATAGCGCAACTTGAGAGTCCCAGAGAAAAAACTGAATTTCTTGAAACGTTAGATCTTGACCAAACTGGTCTTTCTAAGGTTATAGAAGCAGGGTACAGGCTTTTAGATCTAGTGACATTTTTGACTACAGGGCCCAAGGAAAGCCGGTCCTGGTCTGTCCCAAGTGGTTTTACGGCACCCCAAGCGGCGGGCTCCATTCACAGTGACTTCGAGAAAGGGTTCATCTGTGCGGAGACTATAAGCTATCATGATTTTGTAACCTTCGGCGGCGAGCAAGCGGCTAAAGATGCTGGTAAGATGCGACAAGAGGGACGTGACTACGTCATTGAGGACGGCGACGTTATTCTATTCCGCTTTAATGTTTAATATCGAATTGATGCAGATAAAACGTATGGGCAAGCTTTACTCATCATTTATATTTCTAGTTTTTGAGTAGCAAGAAGTTCAGGTTGATGAACATGAAACGTACTCAGCTGTGCGATGAAAGACCTTTTGCTGTATTTATTTTTTATATCTGGTAGCGGTTGAATGAAATCCTGTCAAATATTGCTTGTTTATTCTTTTCTGAAGTGAGGTGATTTATGATTTGTCATGGAGTGAAAGAGCTGGTGGCTAAAGCGACCTCTGAAATAGAGACTATTCCAGTTGAAGGTGCAGATGTGCTTATGGAAAATAGTGAAATCATTCTGGTTGATATTAGGGATGTGCGTGAGCTGGAGCGTGATGGTACCATCCCAGGATCTGTGCATGTCCCTCGTGGAATGCTCGAATTTTGGGTTGATCCTGAAAGTCCCTACCACAAAGAAGTATTCGCCAGCGACAAGACGTTTGTATTTTTCTGCGCAAGTGCATGGAGATCGGCTCTCGCTACCAAAACTGTACAGGATATGGGATTAAAAAAGGTAGCTCAACTAGAGGGAGGGTTGGGGGCTTGGAAGAAGTTACAATATCCCATCGAAAAGCGGCAAAGAAAGTAAGGTTGGATTAGAGAACCCGCCCAGCTATTGTTTGAAGTTGAGACACTAATTTTGGATCGCGCGCTTCGGGTGCTGTAACAAGTGCGTTGTCGAGCGCAGTATGACAGCCAGCTGGGCAGTATTTTGAGCGTTCTGCGAGCCTCGGAATCACAGCATTTAATAGCGTCCTAGCTTTTTCAGCGTTACCAACTAGAGTTTTCAAAATTGCGTCTGCTGTGACGTTGTCGTGATTCTGATGCCAACAATCATAGTCAGTTACCATTGCAACTGAGCTATAACAAAGTTCCGCTTCACGCGCGAGTTTTGCTTCTGGCATGTTAGTCATCCCAATTAAATCACACCCCCAATTTCGATAAAGCTCTGACTCTGCACGAGAAGAAAACTGTGGGCCCTCCATGACCAGATAAGTGCCGCCACGAATAATCTCAATATCTAATCTACTTCCGGCATCCTCTAGGGCATCACCGAGCCTTGGGCAAACCGGGTCTGCAATTGACACATGGGCCACTAAGCCTGCTCCAAAAAAACTTTTTATCCGCGCAAAAGTGCGGTCAATAAATTGATCAACAATTACGAAGGTACCTGGAGGTAGATCTTCTCGAAGCGATCCTACTGCTGACACAGATAGCACTTCGGTCACACCCAACTGCTTCATTGCATCAATATTAGCTCTAAAGTTGAGTTCTGATGGAGGAATGTTATGACCGCGGCCATGGCGCGGTAAGAATACTATTTGCACACCGTCAAGGACACCGCTCATCAGTTGGTCTGACGGTGACCCAAAGGGGGTATCGACATCGTGCCAGACAGTATTCTTTAATCCCTCTAACGCATATATTCCGCTGCCCCCGATGATACCTACAACAGGGCCCGCCTCAGTACCACATGGAATTTTATTGTGTATCATTCGAAAAAATTAAAATGTCCCAGACCGTTAGTAATCTAATTATGTTTAGGTTTGGTTTTAATGATGTTCTGTTATCAACTCAAAGCAATTAATGAACGTCTGCCCAGGTCCGACGCTTCATAGCGATCAGAATCACAAGAAAAGCGAATAGGAACAACATGACCTTAAGCCCCATACTCTTTCGTTCTTCCAGATTAGGCTCTGCGGTCCACGCAAGGAAAGCAGTAACGTCAGTGGCCATTTGCCTCACTGTTGCCTTGGTACCATCAGTATATTCGACCGCCCCCTCATCCAACGGTGCTGACATGGCAATCTGGTGTCCTGGATAAGCAGAGTTGTAGTTCATACCCTCGCTTATTTTCATCCCCTTAGGCGGATCTTTGTAACCAGTCAATAAAGCATAAAGATAATCTGCTCCATGGGGGCGTGCCTCGACCATCAACGATAAATTAGGGGGGTAGGCGCCGTTGTTGGATGCCCGAGCAGCCTGTTCATTGGGAAAGGGTGAGGGGAAGTAGTCTGTCACGCGTCCTGGACGAGTAAAAGTCTCACCCTCTTCGTTAGGTTCAGCATTCTTGACATCGAATGTTTTAGCGAAAGCACGTATCCCCTGCTTGGAATAACCGAGATCTACCAGATTACGAAATGCAACATACTTAAGTGCATGGCATCCGGAGCATACCTCTTTATATACCTGCAGTCCTCGTTGGAGTTGTGCTCTATCATAAGTCCCAAAAATACCGTTCCAAGACCAATCCTGAGCCTCATGTTTAAGTGGTCCGGCTGCCATAGAATTCCCAGCAAAAAATACGAAAACTACGGCAAGAATTAGCCGACACATTAGGCTTTCTCCTTTTTTGCTGCTGCAGCCCCAATAGGAGCGGAACCACCGCCGCTAGACAAGGAAATAACAGGTTTGCTAATTGATGTGGGCAGTGGTCTTGGTGTTTCAATTAAACCCAAAACTGGCATCAGGAACAAAAAATGTCCAAAATAATAAATAGTCCCAATAAGCCCGAGAGTTTTGTAATCAAACCAGCTTATGCCGGGAAACACCAAATCGCTTGGTGATTTCACTCCCACAATTCCAAGGATTATACAATCCACCAGCAAGACCCAGAAGAATATACGATAAAGTGGGCGGTAACGGGCACTACGCACTTTTGAGGTATCAAGCCACGGAACTATCAGCAAGATCATGACAGCCGCCCCCATTGCTATGACGCCAAGTAACTTTGCCTCTAGAAAAAAAATGTCAAAGGTTATGGAACGCAAAATTGCATAAAATGGGAGGAAGTACCATTCCGGCACAATGTGAGCTGGGGTAGCAAGTGGATTGGCCTCTATATAATTGTCAGGATGCCCCAAATAGTTTGGTGCAAAAAAAACGAAGAAAGCGAATATTATTAAAAACACGCCAAGCCCCACCGAATCCTTCGCGGTAAAGTAGGGGTTGAAAGGTATGGTGTCCTGCGGTTCTTTAATATCTATCCCGTCGGGATTATTTGACCCGTGCACATGCAAAGCAATAACGTGAAGGGCAACTACCCCCACTATTACAAAGGGTAACAAATAATGAAGGGAAAAAAACCGGTTGAGTGTTGCATTATCTATAACGAAATCACCGCGTAACCATTCAGTTAGTGGGTTACCAATGATGGGAATTGCTGTGAAAAAATCCGTAATAACCTGTGCTCCCCAGTAACTCATCTGACCCCACGGTAATACGTAACCCATAAATGCAGTTGCCATCATCAATAAAAGTATTACCACACCCAACATCCAAAGCAGTTCCCGGGGAGCTTTGTATGAGCCATAATAAAGGCCTCTGAATATGTGGATATAGACGACTATGAAAAACATCGAAGCGCCATTGGCATGAATATATCTAATGAGCCAGCCGTAATTCACATCACGCATGATTCGTTCTATGCTACCAAATGCTAGTGTGGTGTGTGGCGTATATTGCATTGCTAGTAGAATGCCAGTTACTATCATCGTCACCAACACAACGGTTGCTAATGCGCCAAAATTCCAGAAGTAATTAAGATTTTTGGGCATTGGAAATTCATTATACTCAGCATTCATGTAAGAAAATACTGGTAGTCGGTGGTCAACCCACTGCACTAACTTATTATCAAACTGCTTTTTTTCCATTTCGATCTACCTCACCCTATTCTGAGGATATTGTCGGATACGAATTTGTACGGCGGCACAGGTAAGTTCTTCGGCGCTGGGCCTTTCCGTATACGTCCTGAAGTGTCATAATGAGAACCATGGCACGGACAGTAAAAACCGCCGAACTCGCCCCGGTTTTCCGTGGATTTGGCGCCAGTTGGAATGCAACCGAAATGGGTGCAGTTTGCACCGACCACTAGCCACTCTGGCCTGTCACTATTCACGCGTGCACTGTCTTTTTCAGGATCACGCAAAGAGGCGACTTCAACTTTTACTGCTGCTGAAATTTCATCTTTTGTTCTGCGGCGAACAAAATAGGGCTTCTTTCTCCATTTTACGAGTATTGCCTGTCCTGGTTGTATCGAGGCAATATCCAGTTCTGTGGAGGAAAGCGCCTTTACCTCTGCAGACTTGTCCATACTGAACACCAGTGGCCAGCCGAAAGATGCTGCGCCAACGGCACCCACCGCGATTGAGGTGAGTTGTAAGAAATCTCTGCGTCCGTGATGTGTTGACTCTTTATCCGCCATTCATCAAGTTCCTTGCCATTAAAATTTAAAACATTCAACTGACGGTTACCTATATATATACCTCTTACCATACAATTGGGGGAGTTGATGCGACAACCTGCCGCAGAAATAGTTACAAAAGTGAGATAGGCTTTAAAATTGAAAAAACCGAAAAAACTTTAGGTAGTTGGTATTATGCGTCTTGCCCTATTCGAGCCAGATATTCCACAAAATACGGGCACAATTTTGCGGTTAGCATCGTGCCTTGGAATTGCGGTTGATATTATAGGACCATGCGGTTTTGTCTGGTCTGATCGCCTTTTACGCCGTGCTGGGATGGATTATTTGGATAGGGTAGATTGCTGTCATCACTCTTCCTGGAGTGAATACGAAGCATCACGACAAGGTCGAATCTTGCTACTGACTACGCAGGGTGATTATTTGTATACTGAATTTCATTTTTCTTTAGATGACACACTCTTGCTGGGCCGCGAAAGCGCTGGTGTGCCTGATAGAGTGCATGCCTCCGCTGACAGAAGACTGCGTATACCCATGAGAGCTGGAGAGCGCGCACTTAACGTAGCTGTGACAGCCGCTTTGGTTGTTGGAGAAGCTTTAAGACAGACCCAATCCTTCCCAAATGATTAGTTGGAGAAAAGATGAAAGAAAGCACTGACGGTATCGCAAAGCGCAAGGACGATGCGGCCAATTGGTTTGCGGGTTTGCGTGATCAAATTTGTAATGAATTCGAAGCCCTCGAAGATGCAAGCCGGGGTCCACTTTCTGACCGACCGCCTGGCAGGTTTGAGAGAAGAATATGGGAACGAGATGAAGAAAAGCCAAACAGGGCCCCCTCTGATGGCATGACTGGTGGGGGAGAAATGTCGGTTATGAAAGGGAGAGTATTTGAAAAAGTAGGAGTAAATATATCGACAGTATTTGGCGATCTTTCGCCGCAATATGCGAAAGAGATCCCGGGAGCTGAAACTGATCACCGTTTTTGGGCCAGTGGGATTTCTGTGGTCGCACACATGCAGTCACCGTTAGTTCCAGCGGTGCACATGAATACGCGTCACATAATGACTACCAAAGCTTGGTTTGGTGGTGGTGCAGACTTGACACCTATGATTGCAAACGACTCAGACAGTAACTTTTTCCATTCTGCCTTTGAGAAAGTGTGCGGAAAGCACGAAGTGGCCGATTATGAAAGATTTAAAAAATGGTGTGATGAATACTTCTACCTGAAACATAGAAATGAACCACGAGGAATTGGGGGGATTTTTTTTGATTATTTGGAAAGTAGTGATTGGAGAGCTGATTTTGCTTTTACTCGTGATGTAGGTAGTGTTTTCTTAAGTACTTACAGCAGCTTAGTTAGGCGTAATTTTGATAAGGGATGGACTGACGCACAGCGGGCGCAGCAACTAGTTAAGCGGGGTCGATACGTAGAATTCAATTTACTCTATGATCGTGGAACTCGGTTTGGCCTAATGACGGGTGGTAATCCCGAAGCCGTGCTGATGTCCTTGCCGCCAGAGGTACATTGGCCGTAAAAGGTACGGTGTAATACGAAAATTGTAAGCTTGGATAGGGTATTATGTCAGTAGTGTTGCGGTTGATCACTGTGTTATCAGTAGTGTTTTTATTGTCATTTGAGTCTTTTGCGAAAAATCTCAAAATCGATGCCTTTTACGGAGAATTTCAGGGTAGTGGGGTTTCTGAAAATCGCGACAGTATTTATTTTGGAGTCACGGTTCGTGATTTTGGTGTGGCCATTAGGCCTGTAGACCGGGGATTCAAGGTTGAGTGGACAACCGTTATACGTCGTGGGGGCAATCCAAATAAGCCGAAAATCAAACAAAAAACACAAAAGTTTATTTTCAAGCCAACGGCTCAAAAAAACATTTTTCGATCCCCTAACTCGCCTGATTATATGAGTGGCCAACCCTTTGCCTGGGCAAGGGTGCATCGCAACACGCTACATATTTATTTATTATCTATAGATGCAAACGGAATTTATTCGATGCAAACATATGCACGTACCCTCACACCGATGGGGATGGATTTTGTTTTCACCAGATTACGGGATGGAGAACCCGTCCGTTCCATCAAAGGAAAACTAATTAAATACAAGAAATAAGACTGCGTAACTTTTTAAGACAGTGTTCACGGTTGGGAAGGAAATTATTATCAACCCACCAATCTTCGATAGTCTTGAGGGTATCGCCCAATTCAGGGCCTGGAGCCATGCCTGCGTCAAGTCCATCTTGTCCGGTTAGAGGAAACTTGGGTTTGCGCCAGTTGTTGATTGTACTCAGAACACGTAGGGGTAGATCGATTTCATTATTAAGCGACCAAGCCAGGGTTAAGCGATCTAGAACTGCTGTGCTTCCTAATCTGTAAAGCGCTTCCTGCAATTTGTCCTCATCTGGAGTTGGCCCTGTTGCCGCATTTAAACGCCTCTGGAAACAATTAGGTAAATTTAGGAGTTTAGTTACTCGAGTGATTTCGGAGATATTGTTATCAACCAACGCGGTGAGTCGCAGCATTACATCTGTGTTGTAGGTGTCTACCTTTGCAGAAATTGTTTTTTCTATAGCAATCAGTCGTTTGAGCCGGTCTAAATTTGCAGATTTTGTTAGGCAATGGGACAGGATACCATCGGCTTGCATTATTTTGATACTTGGTACTGGGTCTCGAGATTCTAAAAGTTTTAAAATCTCTTGGCGTACTCTATCACCGGATAGCCGCTTTAATAAGGGAGCCATCTCGCAACAGGCAGCGCGCGCCTCTGCGTTTGCAGGAGCAATGCCGTAATCGGCAAAAAATCGGTAGAAGCGAAGAATTCTTAGCACATCTTCTTTTATCCTTGTCTTGGCATTTCGTACAAAACGAACTTGACCTAGTAATATGTCTTTTTTGCCGCCCACATAATCAAAAATCTTACCGTTAGGAGAGAGAGAAAGCGTATTAATAGTAAAGTCCCTCCGTTCCGCATCTGCCTGCCAGTCGTTGGTAAATATAACTTTCGCGTGGCGGCCGTCGGTATCTAGATCGCGCCGAAGCGTGGTGATTTCGAAGGCTTGTGAGTCTACTACGGCTGTAATGGTTCCGTGGCTAATCCCCGTCGGGATTGCTTTTATTCTTGATCTATAGAGCAGATCCATTACCGCATCTGGTTTTGCCTCGGTGGCAATGTCAATGTCGTTAATCGGGCGATTTAAAATAGCATCGCGTACGCAGCCTCCAACGAATCGTGCTTCAGCGCCGTCTGCATTTAGTGCTCTCATTACTGTTGTTACACTTGTTGCCTTCATCCAGTCCTGGAGGAGATTTTGCGGCGGCATCATTTATTTTGCATAATGTCCAGGAATGATCTTGCCCTCTCTGTACTGGGGCGCGACATACTCCCCGGGCTTACTAGGTTTTCCCAGAATGAGTGGTGTTATCAGTAATGTTACCGCCAGCAATCCACAGCCACCAATACTAAGCCATATCCATGGCGCATCGCTAAAGACTTTCTTATCGGTTCCTTCGGCGTCATTTTTTATTTGTTGTCGACGTGCCATCCAAACCCAAAAAAAATAAATTAGTGTTGGGAGTAACAATGGAAGTATTATGGTGATCAATTTTCTTATCATGTCGGACTCAATAGTTCTGAAAGATTTACGAGCATACCGGCAGTTGCCCCCCAAATGTAATATCCCCGATACTCCATTGCATAGAAATATCGTTTTGTTCCGCAAACATTTCTACTGGCTCTCTTGTGGTTAATCCTATCCATGAGAAACGAAAGGGGTACTTCGAAAATGGCAGCAACTTCGCGTGGATCAGGTTTGACACGGATTGGTGGTTTAACGAAAGCAACTACGGGTGTCACCTCAAACCCTGTTCGTGTCATGTAGGTGTCAAGCCTTCCAATTACTTCGACTCGATCTCGACCTAGACTTATTTCCTCTTCTGTCTCTCGCAGAGCTGTAGCTTCATAGCCAACATCGCTAGTTTCAAATCGCCCACCTGGGAAACTTATTTGGCCTGCATGATCTTTTAAGTGGTTAGCCCGTTGCGTTAATAGAACAGTCATCCCCCCTTTATGTCGTATCAAAGGGATAAGAACTGCAGCGGGCTTAGAAGTCTTCGGTAATTCCATATGTGGATTGAGGTCGTGATCTCCACGTTGTGTGTGCTCTCGTCGTAACACTCCAGAGCCCCAGCGACCTGCCTCGTATGAAGACACCTTTTCTGTGATATAGGACCTCGTAAACAAGAATTACACCTCACCTAATTCAAAATACTTTGTTGCACTCCACACACCAAGCACTGTTTTGCCACCCATTTTTCTTTCCTCTGCCATTTCAACAAGTTGGTAGAATTGTGGTCGTAAAATGAGCGCCTCTAGTTTGTCTCTTACGACGATGTAGGGTTTAGGTTCCCCAGTAATAGGATCTTGAACAACGCGAATTGGGTGATTTGAACTAGCTACTATGGTCTGGCCGAGATTCGTGCGAAAAACCAGTGTTTGATGACCTTCGACGGTCTGTACTTTTAGTTCAACAGCAGTAAAAGGCGCATCTTCGACAAAAATTTGAAATTGTTCTACAGGGGTAATTAGAAAAAACCTACCATCATCGCTGCGCCTGAGTACCTTAGAGAAGAGCTGGCACATTTTTTTACGTCTTATGGGTTCCCCTTCGTGAAACCACGTGCCGTCTCGAGCGATTTTGATATCAATGTTTTCGCACTTATTTGGATCAAATTTCCAAGCTGGAGCGGCTTCAAGAGACTTGTCGCAATTTATTTCTGTTAACAGATTATAAATTGGTGTCGATGTGGGTTTATTTTTAGTCATTGGAACGACATAGCATTAAAATACGGGAAGATTAAGGCGGATACTTAAGGTGCAATATCATTTTAAGAAAAAAACATTGAATCAGATGTTTTTATTGGGTCGTCTTGGTAGCCCTAAGAGCAATTAACCCATAAGAAAAAAAGAAACCAACGATATTTTAAGAAAAAACTTTTAATTATACTACGTAATTATATCGATTAAAAAGAGACCTTACATTTATTAATAATGGTTGCAAGCTTGCGTCTCGATGATAAAGAAAACCGCCAGCCCAAGAAAGCTGGGCCGGCGGCTTTTTAGTTTAGTGCGTTATCTTTGGTAAAGAATAATACCGCCGCGTTTGCCCGTAAATAATCCCGGGCCTTCTGTTTCCTTCCAACTTTCATCTTCCATCACACCCGGCTCACACGCTGTGGTTAACAACGCAACCGAGATAAATAGAGTAATCGAAAGAAATCGACTAAGCATATTTTTCACCAGCACTTATTCTTTTATCAGGTGCGATTAGAAGCGCGCCCGGAAGCCCAGGACCCAGATGTCCTGATCTTCGAAGTCGATTTCTGCTGCGGCAGTACCGCCA
>MDTC01230037.1_pt1 | contig 13379 bp, 20 predicted proteins | sample 811181 | NCBI WGS metagenome assembly MDTC01 (sample SAMN05326644, study PRJNA326480) | marine metagenome | isolation source: seawater | place: Pacific Ocean: North | collected 2011
ACAAAATGTTCTTGAACAATCTATATTTTCTGATTTAGAGTTTGTATTTCTTGATTGTGCTTCTCCAGAAAATGAAAAAGCAATCATAGAGCCATATGTAAAAAAATATGACAATATAAAATATTATAGTTTAGATAAAGACCCCGGATTATATGCAGGATGGAATAAGGCCATAGAGTTATGTTCTGCTAAAATTATTGGCAATTGGAATATTGATGACAGAAAAAATAGAGATGGCTTGGAATTTATGTTAAAGAGATTTGACAACGATGCCGATTTAGATATACTATATGGGTTCACATACATCAGTAAAACAGCTAACGAAAAATATGTAGATAATTCTTTTGAAAATCTTTATCCTTGTTTACCGCATAGTTTAGAAAATTTATTTAAAAATAATAGTCCTCACTGCATGCCTTTATGGAGAAAGAATTTACATGATAGTCTAGGATTTTTTGATGAAAATTATAAAACAGCATCCGATGGAGATTTTTGGTTGCGTTGTGCCATCGCAGGTGCTAAAATAGAAATGATCAATCATCCGGTTGGTTTGTATTACCTAAACCCAGAAGGTAGGTCAACCGATGAGGCGACTTTGAAAGAAATGGTAGAAGAAGTAAATCTTATGAGACGAAAACATCTTAAGAATTTGGAGAACAGAAAATGATTTATAGCATATTATTTTTTTTCCTTTGTGCATGTGGGATTATACAAGGTTTGTGTAAGGATACAACTGTAATTCATACAGGAAAGAAGAAGACAAAAATCAACGACAACTATGTATTTTTTATAGACACATAAATATGAATAGATTAAAAAATCAAAGAGCATATCTAGCTGGCGCTATGGACCGTGTTGCAGATAGAGGTAAGGGGTGGAGAGAAAATATTACTCCATTTTTAGAATCGTTAGGCATCATAGTCTTTAATCCTATCACTAAACCAACAGATATAGGCTTAGAAGATCATGATAGCCATTTAGTTAAAACTAAACTTAAAAGTGGTAAAAGATATGATGAATTAAGTTCTATGATGAAAGTAATCAGGTCTGTAGATTTAAGATTAGTAGATATTAGTGACTTTCTAATAGTTAATCTAGATCTAGATATACATCCCTGTGGAACTTATGAAGAAATCTTTTGGGCTAATAGACAAAAGAAGCCCATTATTATACACATGGTTCAGGGCAAAGAACACACTCCCGATTGGATATTCGGCACTGTGCCTCACCAGATGATATATTCAGATTGGAATGATATTTATGGATATTTAGAACATATCAATAGTTCAGAAAGTATTAACACGTATAACAGATGGTATTTTTTTAGTATATGAAAAACTTAAATGTATCAGCACCAATCAATAAAACAGGATATGGTGTTGCTAGTCTTAATATAATTAAAAGACTTACAAAATTTTATAATATATCTTATTTTCCTATGGGCAGTATAGATGTTGAGAATCAAGAAAATTATGATATAGTTAAATCTGTTTATGATAAACAATACGAATTTGATTACAGTGCTAACTATTTTAAGATATGGCATCAGTTTGCTTTAGCTGACAGGATAGGTAATAAAAAATCTAATTATAACGCACTATCTTTTTTTGAACTTGATAAGTTAAATGAAGTAGAAAAGCACCACATAAATTATGTTGATCAAATGTTTGTTACTTCAAATTGGGCTAAAGAAGTTTTAAAAAACAATGACATAAAAACCAAGGTAAATGTTGCGCCACTTGGTGTTGATATGTCTGTTTTTGATTATAAAAAATATACTAAGCCTAAAAATGATAAATATATTTTCTTAAATCTTGGAAAGTGGGAAGTTAGAAAAGGACACGACATTCTATATAAAATATTTTCTGATGCATTACCGGAACAATATGCAGAGTTGTGGTTAATGACAGCAGAACATACTAATTCCTATTCGTCAAAAGAAGAGATACAAAAATGGCACCAGCTTTATAATCGGCCAAATGTAAAAATTATTCCTTCGGTAAATAGCCATGAAGAAGTTGCACAACTAATATCTCAAGCAGATTGTTGCATTTTTCCCTCTAGGGCAGAAGGATGGAATATGGAACTATTAGAATCTATGGCAATGAATAAACCGGTCATTGCCACCAATTATTCTGCACATACGGAATTTTGTACAAAAGATAACTGTTTTCTAATAGATATTAATGAAACAGAACCCGCTCATGATGGTAAAGTATTTCAAGGCCAGGGTAATTGGGCTAAATTAGGACCCAAGCAGCTAGATATGTGTATAGATTATATGAGATACGTATTGGCACAAAGAATAACTACTAATGAAAATGGTTTGGAAACCGCTAGAAAATTTTCTTGGGAAAATACAGCAAACATAATTCATAAATATATAGGGTAAAAAGATGCCACTTCCTAAACACAAACCGGGTGAAGAAAGAAATAAATTTGTTTCAAGATGCATGGGCGATCCCAATAGCAAGAAGGAATTTCCAGACACAAAACAAAGAATAGCTTACTGTGTTAAAGAAGCTAAAGAAGACGGCAAGGGTTCTTTAATAGAAGCTGTTCATGATAACTTATTGGCTTCCAATTGCTCTTGGGATGATGAGTGGGACGAGTTTGTTTGGGAAGTAGAAGCTAAAGAAGTTTTTGATGAAGATGGCAAAGCCTTGGGAGCAGAATATCAAGGACGTAAAGTTACACTTAATAAGCCTTTTAGAACTCCTGATGGTCCTAAAAAGTTTAGTGTTTATGTAAAAAATGAAAAAGGTAACGTGGTTAAAGTTAATTTTGGCGATCCTAATATGGAGATTAAAAAAGACAATCCAGCAAGACGTAAAAGTTTTAGAGCCAGACACAAATGTTCCACCCCCGGACCAAAATGGAAAGCTAGGTATTGGTCCTGCAAAAAATGGTAATGGAGATTAAAAATGAACTATAAAAAAATACTTGACGGTGTTCAGCAACAATTGGCTAAAGAGCATTCTGTTAAAGAAGAAAAGCCTCTTGTAGATAAATTGCCAGAAGAAGCAATTGATAGAACAGAGAACAATAAAGAAGCTGATGAGCAAAGAAAAAAGGTCGAAGAATTAAGACCTAAGAATCCTAGCAAAGACGCTCCTATTAGTGGAGAAACTGTTGCAGATGAACATTCTATGACAGAATACAAAAAAGATTTTCTAGAAATGAATATTGGTTCATTAAATGCCATCATGCGTAAAGCGCAATCTATCCTAGCTGATCTCGAAAATCCTATGATAAAAAATAACTTGACAGAGAGTTGGTTACAGGGTAAAATCGCTATAACAGAGGACTACATGACAACAATTCATGATTTTGTAAAGTATGTTCCTTCTGATGCCGATAAAGAAGATATGACCCCTGCAAGTTTGTGGGAAAATATCAGAAAGAAAAAACTGCGTGAAGGTAAAAATTATAAACCTGCCCAACCTGGAGATCCAGATAGGCCAACACCAGAAGCTTTGAAAAGAGCGCAAAAGAAAAGTAAAAAATAATTAAATAGACTAAGGACTTTAACTAAGGATTAATAAAATGGAAAAACAATTCGATACTTTGCATGAATATATTGACTTGGCCAAAAAAACTATATCTAAATTTGGACCAAGATTTTATAAAAACTTGTCGGCAGAAATGCTGAACAGCGAAGATGCTGTTTCAGATGTCGCTACTGCGCTAATGTATGCAGATTGGCGCTACGATGAAAACAGAACAGGCAAAACAGGATTAAAGAAAACAAAATATTCGTATCGTAATCAATGTGCGATCTGGGCTATCAAAACCTATATTACACAAAAGTATAAGAACACTAGTAAAAATCAATATAGTTTAGATTTTGAAAATAATGAGAAAAGTTTAAACGAATATGTTGTTGATAAAAAAACTAAAACACCTTTGGAATATGTTGTTGAATCAGAAAGCAAAACAAATTTATCTAAAGATATTGATAACTTGATTTCTTCAGGATATATTACAGACAAGCAGAAAGAACAAATCATACTTTATTACTTCAATAACAATACTCTTGCTCAAATAGGTAAAAAGTTTTCTATATCTAGAGAAGCTGTGAGACAAAATATTAAACGCGCTTTTGAATCAATTAGGAAATATGACCAAAGTACAAACTGACTTATATGTGTTCAGGTATAATGCTAAGGATCAAGATTTTAATGTATTATCTTTATCCGAACAAAGTATTGTTGTGCCTGCCTGTATTTTAGATGAAAAAAAATCTATTAAAGACCAGCTAGATAGTCTTTTAGCAAGTTATATAGATAGTAAACCTTCTGTAAATTACAGGCTTTTTAATAATATTATTATAGACAATACTTTTCATTGTATATATTTTACTACTATACCAGAGAATAGTAGACTAAACAAACAAACTTTTTTATTATCGGTTAAAAAATATGGCATTTATTCTCCAAATATACAAAAAATTATGCAACTTATTTGCTAGCAGAAAAAATAAGCAAGACATAAAAGAAGCAGAACCAGATCTTGTATCTATAATATCTATTGATATAGATAAAAAGAATGATAGAATATTAAGCATATATATACCAGAAGATTTGCAGGCAAAAGATATTGTTGATGTAGCAGAAGTTTATGCTAAGGCTATTATAGATATGAGTAATGGACAAATGGCTAAAGAAACAGTTGCTGCTTTGAAAAACAATATTAATCCTAACAATTACCAGCAAAAGCTTTTTATAGATAATGTTGTTTATTCTTGGACTTATATGACTGCTTTAGAAAAACAATCTACTGCTTTGGCAAATTCTGAACCCGTTGTAAAACCTTCTATGGTATTTAAAAATCAATGATTGATAATGAAGACGAAGAAGAATATATCGAAAAAGAAGAACCACAAATTATATGGGAAAAGTGGTATTCTCCTTTTGGAGAAGATGATGTTGACATAAAAGATGAAATAATGCAAGATATGATGGATCAATTGAATCAAGCTATGTCTCAAAAAAACGAAGAGTATCTTGACAATGAATTAGATTTTCAATTATCCCAAAGTCCAAAAAATTTAGGAAAACAACAAAAATATATGATGACCCCTATGGGTGTTATGCCAATTACAGAAAATACAGAAAGTAGTAAGATTTTTAACTTTTGGACAGGACATACCAATTTTGATATATGTCAAATAGTAGCTAGTACTATAGAAAAATGTGAAGGTGTTGAGTCTTTTGATGTCTTTACTAGATATCGTTTTAGAATTAGTGTTGGTAAAGCTTTTAAAGATTCTGATGTTATGAGCAATATTAACGAAAAGGTTTACGAAATACTGTAATGTCTAATCAAGAATCAGATATACTAAACGATTTTCACAACTATTGTATCAATCCTAAAAAAAGAGAAATCTTTTTACACAACTATTATAGTTCTGACGATGACAATCCAGGCGTTGAGTGGAAAATGGCTAGTGTTTTTATTAAAAATTTAAGAGCATTAGAGATAAAAAATTATGATCCAATAACCATACATATGCACAGTATTGGTGGCGAGTGGGCAGACGGTATGGCTATTTTTGATGCTATTAAAATTTGCAATTCTTATATTACTATGGTGTCATATGGACAAGCAGAATCTATGAGTAGTATTATTTTACAAGCAGCTGATCTAAGATTGGTAACTCCAAATTCCTACTTCATGTCACACTTTGGTAGTAGTGGTATAGAAGCTGATTTTCTAAATGCTCAAAACTGGATTAAATACGAAAAATATTTATGCGATGTTATGCTAGATATATATTCTAGTAGATGTGTTAAGGGGCAATTTTTTAAAGAAAAATATGTAAAGCCAGATATTAAAAAAGTTAAGAACTATTTATACAAACAATTAAAAGATGGTGATTGGTACTTGAATGCCGAAGATTGTGTTCATTATGGTTTTGCAGATAAGGTGATTAAGAACTGGGCAGATTTACAAGCGTAGTTATTAGTTTAGTGTATAATAGAGTAGAGATTATGATACTCTGATACTAGATTAACAACTATGAATATTGAATTACAAATGTTGGACGAAACTTTGTCCAATAAAAATATCAAAGATATGTCTGATACGATAGATGCTTTAAAAATTAATAAAATTTGTGTATTACCATCTCAAGTATCTATTTTTAGAAAATATTTATCTAATAAAATAAAACTTTCTACAATGGTAGATTTTCCGTTTGGAATTTTATCTACAAAAAATAGAAATGATTTAGTAAAACAATATATTAAAGCTGGTGTTGATAGTATAGAAATTTTAGCACCATCTTATATGATGATAAATAAACAATATGTTGCTCTTAAAAACGATATTGTTTCTAATTACGAATTGTGTTTAGAAGCTAAAGTTGATATATCTTATGTTTTAGAGTACAGAACTTACTCGTATGATCTCTTATATAAAATATGTAAGATACTGACCAGCAATAATATAAACTCCTTATATGTCTCTACTGGTCACAAAATAGACGATATTTATGATCATTTAATTGCTATCGCCATGATACAAAAAAATGTACCAGAAGCTAATATTGTACCCAATGGCCATATTTTTAGCAAAAAACATGCTGATCTTATAGAAAACACTAAAATACCCACGGTAAGATTGCATTCTATGAATTCAATTGACCTATTCCTGGATTAAATCCATAATTTGGGGTATTATAAAATACATAACGTTATTGTATCTGTAAATTTTACACATATTCCATGGAGAAAATATAATGTCAACAACAACAGCTAAAGGTAGTGGGTCTACCGACAATGATGGCGGTGTCGTACTTTCAGGCGGTACTACCACTGTTCTTACCCGTGCAACATTAGGCCAAATGGAAAGCATTGAAATGAAGCCTGTTGATAATGATGATGCAGATAAAGCACTTAGTGCTGGTACATTTGCATTTGATAGCACTGGCACTGGTATTGTGGCCAAAAAAGTTACCACAACTCTTTCTGGTGTTTCTAAAACTTTCCTACAATCTGGAGCTGCTGTTCCAGGAGCTAGACGACAAGTTGCAAAAATTGAAGGTTTAACAACCAGCAAGGTAACAACAGCTATCAGAAACGGTAAATTTAATAGTGTTTCTGGAGTATTTGATGGTGGATTTCCACAAAGTTCTACAGACAGCTTTGGTACCGATGATGCTGTAACTTCTAGCGAACTACAGTACATGTTCGGTAATCCAATTCCTGCAAGTGGTGCTTATGGTGGCGATAATACCACAAGTCTTGTTGATGCCGAATAATTTAGTTTATTGTAAAGTGAGCCAGTAATAGTGTATAAAACATTATTGCTGGCTTATTTTATATACGGAGACTAAACATGGCAGATCCAAATACAGTTGGACATTTTTTTGAAAACTTAACGGTTTCTATGGTTAGTATCATTATTACTCTTATTGGATTTTGGACTACTTTTATTAAGGGATTAGTAAGCAGAAAAGAAGTCGAAGAGATGATGAGAACACAAACGCCCTATGTCCAAGATAGACAAATAATTATGGAAAGATTAAATGTAAATAAGGAAAATCAAAAAAACTTTGCTGAAGCATTACAAAGAAATACTGAGGTAATGAACGAATTAAGGATACAGATAGCAACTTTGACTCAAACACTAGAAACTATAGAAGCTAGAATGGAAAGATAGGTATGAGCACGATAACAGCTTTATCTGGTGAACCCATAAATAATAATGGAGGAGCTACAAGAAATACTTTTATTATGCTAGGCGCCTCTACTGAAAACAGAAATATTTCTAATGTTCCACATAGTCATGAGGACAAAGCTTTCAAAGCAATATCTGATACAAAGAAAATAAATGTTTCACAACTCGCAATTCCAGAAGCTGGCAGAATTATAAGAAAAGTCACGGCTACTCCAGCAAGTATATTTAGTGGAGGTTCTCAGCCAAATTTATTTAAGTCTGTTAACTCTACACCTTTGGAGCTTTCTTCAAAAAACATCCAACCCTGTATCAACTCTTCAGGTGTTACAGTAATACCTGGATTCTCTGGTGCTTCTACGGGCAAAGTATTTTTTCTTGCAAGCTCCACTGATGCTAATAGCTTAATTAATTCAGCTTCGGGCTTGGCTATCACCGGCGTGCTCTAAACTATAGAAAGAATTTATTATGTCAAATCCGTGTCCTCCAGGCCAAAGAAATGATTTATTCATTATATCTCCAAACGGAGGTTTAGATATTTCTCCTCCTTGTGGATGCTATGAGGAAATGAATATTAGTATTCTTGATATGATACCATTTGGAAAATTAATGGGGAAATTAGGAAAATTTGATTTTGTTACCAAATATTTATTGAAAGTAGCAAAAGAAGCTAATTCTAAATGGATTAGAGCTGTTCAATTATTAGGAGGCAAGATATCAGAAACTGCTGCTGAAGGGGCAAGTCTTATTAAACAGTCTCGTGATGAAGTACTAGCATATTTTAAAATACAAAAAAAAATAGATTTAGACGCACTATGTGAAGGGCCATATAAAGCAAACCAACAGTATCTTCCTGCTGATGCATCATTTACAAATACATTGCCTGATGTAACCTTTAGTGAAGTTGGCGCAGAACCTGTCGATTCATTTTTCGGTGATGGTATTACTATTGGTAACGACGCAACTGGTTCACCTTTTTACAACACAAGCATAATAGCTTCAAGAATAAATGCTGTTAAGAGTGCGACAAATAATTATGTAAAAGAATCTGTTCAATGGTTTGATGACATCAGAACAACGGCTGAGCAATGGTCAAGATTTGTTATGCTCGACCAAGGACATTCTTTTCCTACTGCATTTTCAGAAAACAATGCAATATTGGAGCTGACATTTGAATCTGTTACTGGAGCAGAAAAAACAGTTGGTGTTAATATCGCAGACCTTTTGCCAAACTATGATCTTCAGGCTAATCTTGATTACCATAAAATAGGAAATGCATCTGCCGGGATAACATTTAAAGCAGCTTCATCTGATGCTAGTACTTATGAGGCTATGTGGCCAACTATTAGAGCCCAAATTATAGATGCAAACTCTGGTGTCATACCAAGCGAACTTGACGAATTCTTTGAAGAGTACATAACAAACGCAGGTCTACAAGATAGAATAAGAGGTTTAGCAGCGAAAACCTTTACTCTGTTAAATATAACAGCTTCAAACAGTGCAGAAGACCTGAAAGAATTAGCAATAAAAAAGTATACAGATTTGTTACCGCTAGAAAAAGAGTATTCTAGATCAGTATCACAATTAGAAAGCATAGTTAAAAATGCCCAACAAGAACAGCTTAAGACTATGGAAGTAGCAGCTCTCAAAGAAGCCAATACAAGTCTTACTGAAAAAGTTGCTTGGGCAGGACAATGTTTTTTGCATATTTTTGGCAGGATGATAAATGGAGTTGGAAGACAAAAAATATGTCTAGGAGACACATTTGGTTTTATTACGGGTAGCGATAATGGAGCAAGACTAAATTATACAACTTGTAATTGTGAGTGTCCTTTTGGTCAAGAAACATGTACCGCAGACTATACATTGAATCCTTTTTGGGGAACACCAATGTGGGTATGGGACAATATGATACCTGTAAATATTAGCACAGCAGAAATGACAACATGTTTTCCTGCTTGTTGTGAGGGTCAGGTAGCGTATAAGAGTTTAATTACTCAATTCTGTGGATGTGAGTGTTATGGTGACCTTAATCTAGCTTTAGTTGAACCATTAGAAAGCGGTTCTTCGGAATCACATTTTAAAGGCGCTTCAGGCTGCGATTGTTTGTCTAAAGGATGGACAGGTTTTGGCGCTGCTAGAGGTAAGTGTGTAACAGATACTGAAACAACTACAGCATTAGCCCTAGAGAAAGCGTGGGATGATGCCAGATGCGAATATAACTGTGCAGAAACGAGGAATCTTCCAAATAAGCTAGGCGCTTCTCCTGATTGTCCTGATCCTAATTTAACAACTCACATGTCAGGATCATCTTATTCTACATTTAAAATAGGAAGTGCTTGCGAATGTGAATGCTCACAAGCCGCATATAATCATTATAATGATCCTGACCAAGGCACATGGCCACCTACCTGTCCTGAAGGTAAATGTTTTGATGCTAGCGCAAATATTTGTGGTTGTATGCCAGCAAATACTCTGGTTCCTTGTCCGATGCCTTGTGAATGGTATTACGACGATGGTGAGTGGTTGTCGCAATTAACATGCGAGGATAGCGACGAAAACGAGTATTTAGGCTGTTCCTGTGATCCCCCAATTTTTGGTGGGAGTGATGGGGATGTTACTACCACACCATGTAATAGGGCCATATGTTCATAATAACTAATACCTATCCTTAGGGGATTAAAGGTGTAAATAATAGTAGCTGTGTGTTGTTATGTAAATATAATTTAATATAAAAGAGGTATATTATGGCCAATGATATTATAGAAGCTATTGGTGCTAATGACATTAAAAACGGTACTGTTGTAGTTACTGTTCTACCAACCGGTTCCGGAATTTCCAAAAACGATGATCATGTAACAAATCTACCAAATATTAGTCAAATACAGGCTAAATATGATACCAGATTTGATGATCCAAGATACTATGCTGGTGATGCTGCAACTTAATATGGTGTATTTATATGATGAGCAAACCTAGATATAGAACTAGTGAATTTTGGTTTACATTAGTTAGTTTTGTTATTAGTGGACTTTTTATATTTGGAGTAATTACAGAGGTTGATACCAAGGATGATTTAATAAGTGTCTCAACCCATGTAGTTGAAAGTATTATACTAATTGGTGGTCAGTTTGCTTTTTTCTCTAGATATCTATCAGAAAGAAAAGCAAGACAAGAGAAAGAAGATAGGGTAAGTAAAGAACTTGAAGACTATATTGGCGTAGACAAAGAACATAAAAGTGTTAATATAAATACTGCTAGTATAGGTGAATTAATACAATTGCCACACATCGGTCCAGTAACTGCTCAAAAAATTGTAGACTATAGAAGTAAAGAAAGTTTTTCAACACCAGAACAATTGATAGACATCAATGGAGTGGGCGAACAAGTTTTTAAAGAAATTAAACCATATATAATCACATGAGGTAAAACAAATGAGCGATTTAACAACTAAAGAATTAATCAGAAAAGAAGTAGAAAATTTAATTAACGAAACTAAAAAGTCGCTGTCAGATGTAAAAAGATTTGCCGTTAGTGAAGTATGGAAAATCTTACAATTATTAACAGCTGTTGTAATTCAGTTAATTGAAAATTTTGGTAAAGATCTTAGTAGTCCAGAGAAAAAGAAACTAGCATTAGAATTAATTGGTAGTTTTTATGACAAGATTTTTACTTATGTTGATCTTCCATGGATTCCATCTGTACTAGAACCAATCATTCATAGTCACGTTAAAAGTTTCTTGATGATGCTTGTTAGTTCAGGAATTGATGCTATGGTTGCAACCTTTAGACAGGTTGGAGTTTTTACACCCAAGGAAACCGTTAAGGTAGAAGCTACTGTAGGCGGAGTTGAGAAAAATCCTATTGTTGAGAATTTCTTAGATAATATCAAAAAAATAGTGAGGAGCTAAAATGAATTTTACACAAAGTTTTGAGGAGTTTAGTAGTAGCTTAGGGCCTATGGATTTGGCTTTGTATGCTGGTGCTGGTATAATTATATGGGTATTGTTTAAGGATAGACTCAGTCCCGTACAAAAACTAGTAACAGATGCAATTGCTAGTCTTAAAGAATATTTTTCGGATCTTAAAAAGGAAAAAACTACACCGGTAATTAAAGTACCAGAACATCTCAAAGATGCTCCTGTAGAAGCACAAAATTTATTTTTTGATCTTGTGGTTTCTTGGAAGCAAACTAGAGATTTGGCAGAAAGAAGTGGCTGTGAAAAAGCTGTTCAGGTAGCAGATGAAATGTTTCCTTACCTGAGTCCAACAATTTGTCAAGATAAAAAACCAGTTAAAAAGGATTATGAACTATGAAAAATAGTGTTCTGTTATTAATAGGCGCAATACTTTTATTTGTTGGTCTTGTAAAACCAGATTTAAGTAATGTGTATACGCCAGGATCTTCTGTGACTGTAGTAGAAGGCTGTGTGACTGATGCTCCTGCTGATGATAATTTATTGGCTAAGTCTAAAGTTGTAGTAGATATTTTAAAATCTTCTGACGACTCTACAAAAAAAGGAGATTGTCTTAAGCTAACATCATTGTATTGTGATTTGGCAACATTAATTGAACTAGATGGTGAAGATAAAGTTATTACAGACACACTAACAATTAGAGAAGCTAACAGCCTATCTGGTAAAATGTTAAGATTAAACATCAAAGATAAATATCCTAATTTAGCCGAAGCTGCAAAAGATGTAATTGTAGCTGGTATTGGAGATCAAGATGTTGCCTTAACACCAGAACTACGCAAGAAAGCTGCTGAATCTTTCAGGGCTTTATCGTGGGCTTTTTATCAAGGATCTAAATAATGCCTAGAATGACACCAGAACAATTGTATAATGAATACCGCAAAGGCTTTAGTGGGTGTCTTTGGGAACAACATGTCTATGATGAGTTAATTGAAACTTCTAGATATGCCTATTTTAAAGATGGTGCTAAAAGGATCAAGAATAGCGGCAAAGGCAAGTTATCAACTCCTTTTAAATCTGTTTTACATTTTGATAAACATGCATATGTAGAAAGACAAACTACAGGAGACTGTGTTTCACACGCTACTCGTAATGGATGTGACTTAACTAGAGCAGTAGAAATACATATTAAAGGAGACAGAGAAAGCTGGATTGCTAGAGGTGCTACTGAAGCTATATATGGCTGTAGAGGTCATGGTGGTCAGGGCATGAGTTGCAGTCGTGCTGCTACTTTTGTAAGTCAAACAGGAGGCGTTCTGGTTAGAAAAAATTATCCTGGAGTTGCCGACTTTAGTAAGTATAATGGAAGTATGGGAGCTAAATGGGGATCCAGAGGCTTGCCAGATAAAGTAATTGAAAAAGCAGATGATCATCAAATTAAAACAGTTTCTTTGATTAAAACTGTAGAAGAAGCTAGAGATGCATTAGCTAATGGGTATGGTTTAAGTGTATGTTCTAGTTATGGATTTTCTAACAAAAGAGATAAGAAGGGATTTGCAAGAAAAAGTGGTAGCTGGGCTCACGCAATGGCCTGGACAGCTTGTGATGATACTGGTGATGAACCAGCTTTCTTAGTACAAAACAGCTGGGGTAAATGGAACTCTGGTGGTCATCCAGAATGGGGTCCAATTCCAGACGGTTCTTTTTTGATACATGCAAATGTAGCAGAAGGTATGTTAAGGCAAAACGGAGCTTATGCCTTTAGTGATTTTAACGGATTTCCTC
>MDTC01037004.1_pt1 | contig 13378 bp, 10 predicted proteins | sample 811181 | NCBI WGS metagenome assembly MDTC01 (sample SAMN05326644, study PRJNA326480) | marine metagenome | isolation source: seawater | place: Pacific Ocean: North | collected 2011
AGATCTTCAACTTTTTTAACACAAGCAGATAAATCGGTAGAAACGTCTGGAGTAGTTTCTGAAGTAAATAGAAAATTATTTTTATTGAGCATTTATTATCTAGCGAGGAGCTTTTTTGGGTCATAGAAAGGAAGATCTATTACCTTAGCATCAAACTCTCCAGATGAGGTCATTACTCGTAATGGATAATCATGAGGTTTGGATTCATTCAGACGAATAAGGCCTACTCCACTCTTTAAATACGGAGACCAAGATCCAGCACTTACGAATCCAATGTCTTGTCCTCCAGATTCAAGTAGCTTATCACCTCTTGTTAAGGATGCTCCTTCACATAACAACCCCATTAATCTAATAGATTTCTTATTTGTTTTCATCAGAGCTTTTTGGCCAATGAAATTAGTTTTTTCTAGGTCTACAAGACGTTCTAGCCCTATTTCAAAAGGGTTAATCGTTTGATCGATATCCGTTCCATAATCTAGAATGCCAGCTTCAATTCTTCTGATGTGCATTGAGGAGACATCTGATCCCATCAACCCTGCAGATGCACCCTTTTCAAGAAGATGACTCCACAACTCTACACCATCAAAATCTGCATTTTTAGAGTATATTTCAAATCCTCTCTCACCCGTCCAGCCAGATCGAGAGATGTAAAAAGAATTACCATTGATTTCTGTTTCAACAGCAGAATAGTAAGTAAAGTCTTCTATTGAGATATTCGATACAGCTTCTAAGACCTCTAAAGAAGTTGGACCTTGTATCTGTAAGACCCAAGAATCAAAATCTCTAATTGAAACATCAAGATCTTCAATTAACGCATTAGCCCAATTCAAAAAATCTCCATTAGCCTGAACATATATAAATTCATGGTCATTAGGTCTCATCAAAACACCATCCATAACAATACCGCCTTGATGATTGCAAGCTATGGCATAGCCGGCTCTACCTATAGCAATTTTGCTGATATCACGGGTGAACAACTTATCTAAAAAGGCGATGCTATCTTTACCTGTGATCTTTAAAGGTGTCTCTGGAACATCATATAAACAGCATTTTGCTCGCATATGTTCATAATGAGCTAACTCATCATTACCTGAATTTATAGGATAGAGTCTATTGTTATAAAGACCGTATAGAGTGTCATCTCGATCATTACAGGCAAAAAAAGGTGATTTTTTAAAACGATGATCTGAAACTGGTAAATAGCTTATCCCCATTAAGTAATTCTACTAGATTAAGATAAAATGTACCCGTCTTCTCTTAGGTATTCGAAGGTATTCTTGAAGGCATCAATGACTTTATCAATCACGTCAGGTTTGTGTACAAATAAAATATGTGCAAATAAAATAAAAGCAATATGAACTAAGAGGATGTATTGATTATTGTTAAATTTCACTCAATCACATTGGTATGTAATAATTGAACGTGACCTTATGGCTCTAGAATCCATTTCTATTTAATCAACAAAGAAAAATAGGTCTTTTTTTATATAAGAATGAAAATAGTAGCAATAGTCCAAGCAAGAATGGGTTCAACTCGATTACCTGGCAAGATAATGAAGGTCATTCAAAATAAGACGGTCATTGAACTGCTACTAGAAAGACTAAAACTTTCAAAAGAAATTAACAAAATCGTAGTTGCCACTTCGTCTAATCCCAAGGATATCCTTTTAAAGAAGTATCTTCAAGAAAGAGGTTATGATTGTGAAATTGGTGATGAAGACAATGTTCTTGATAGGTATGTGCATGTATCGCAAATATATAGTGCTGAAATAATTGTAAGAATCACTGGAGATTGTCCTTTGGTGGACTCCAGATTAGTGGATAGAATGATTGAATATTTTTTAGAAAATAAACTAGATTATTTATCAAATACAAACCCACCAACTTATCCCGATGGAATGGATGTAGAGATTTTTACTGCGAAATGTCTTTATGATTCTCACAAGATAACTAAAGATCAATTCGATCTTGAACATGTAACTCCTTATCTAAGAAGAAATACAAATTTAAAAATTGCAAACTTTACCCATGACAAAGATCTTTCGCATTTGAGGTGGACGTTAGATGAAATAAATGACTACAGTGTAATTAGTAAAATATTTGATAAATTCTCTCCTAGAATTGATTTTCCATGGGAAGAGGTTCTTGATTTAAAATACACCTCTCCAGATATATTTGAAGAAAATACAAAAATTAATCGTAATGAAGGATCGAAAGTGAATAAAAGTCAAAAACTATGGAAAAGAGCTAAAGAAATAATTCCTGGAGGGAATATGCTTCTTTCAAAAAGACCGGAAATGTTTTTACCCGATCAATGGCCAGCCTATTTTAGCAAGTCAAAGGGCTGTAATGTATGGGATTTAGATAAAAAAAAATATATTGATATGTCTCTTATGGGCATAGGGACTAATATTTTAGGTTATGGTCATAAAAGAGTTGATGACGCAGTCCAAAGTTGTATCCAAAACGGAAATATGTCTACACTGAATTGTCCTGAAGAAGTTTTTCTTGCAGAAAAGTTAATAGAAATTAATCCATGGGCTCAAATGGTGAGATTTGCAAGAACAGGTGGAGAAGCTAATTCAATAGCTATAAGAATAGCAAGAGCAGCTTCGGGCAAAGATAACGTTGCGATATGTGGATACCATGGATGGCATGATTGGTATTTATCTGCAAATTTTAGTAACGAAGATAAATTAGATGCACACCTACTTCCTGGTCTTGAAACAAATGGGGTGCCAAAAAGCCTAAAAGATACCGTCCATCCTTTTCACTATAACAATTTTGAGGAGTTAGAAAAAATAGTGAAAAATAAGAATATTGGTGCTATAAAAATGGAGGTTGAAAGAAATAATGGGCCAAAAGAAGATTTTCTACAAAAAGTAAGAAAACTGGCTACAGATAATAATATAATCCTAATTTTTGATGAATGCACTTCAGGCTTTAGAGAGACTTTTGGAGGATTACACATCAAATACGGCATTGAGCCTGATATGGCTATTTTTGGGAAGGCATTAGGTAATGGATATGCAGTAACTGCAACTGTAGGTAAAAAAGAAATCATGGAAGCTGCACAAAGCACCTTTATAAGCAGTACATTTTGGACTGAAAGAATAGGATCAGCTGCTGCACTAAAAACACTTGAAGTAATGGAAGACATTCAATCGTGGGAAAAAATTTCAGAGATAGGAGAGAGCATAAAATCTAAATGGCATGAGTTATCCACAACATACAATCTAGAAATAGAGATCTCTGGGTTAAAGTCTCTGCCAATTTTCTCTTTCATGAGCAATAATCATCAAGTTTATAAAACTTTTATAACACAAGAAATGCTTAAAAAGGGTTTTCTTGCAGGTAATAGTGTTTACGTGTGTATTGATCATAGCGAAAAAATAATTGATGCTTATTTTAATGAGATGGATCTTATATTTAAAAAAATAAAAGAGTATGAAGAAGGGAAAAGAGATATAGATCTATTAAATGGGCCTATCTCTCATTCAGGGTTCGCTAGGTTAAACTAACTTGGCTGTGAATTTTCTTTAAATCTTAAGCCAGCTGAAAGCTTAAGTATAGACTGCAAAAATAAAAATTATTCCATATAACTCATATCTAGGGGTGTGCCTTTAGCTATATCTTTATTTGCTTTTAACCCAATAATTTTATTCAAGTACTTTGGATGCAAACCATAGGATGGGCGAATAGACCTGACGTTTTTGTGAGTTATTTCCTCACCAAGCTTTATATCCTTTACTACAAATAATGACCTTGAAAATTCCCTACTTTGTAGTTGCTTGTCTGTTAAAGAATAATCCACAACACCCAGGCTAGTCTCCGATTCTCTAATCGAAGTGACCATTTTTTTAAACTCTTTTGGATCCATAGAGAAAGAAGCATCAGGTCCTCCGATAGATTTATCTAGAATGAAGTGCTTTTCAATAATTTTTGCTCCTAGGGCAATGGAAGTAATCGCTGCAATAGAGCCAATTGTATGATCAGACAGACCCGTTATTACATTGAACCTTTTTGATAAATCTTTAATCATAGATAGGTTGGCTTGTTCGAGCGTTGCTGGATAACTTGAAGTACATTTTAAAAGAACAATCTCTTCATTTCCTGCATTCCGGCATGCGTCGACAGCTAGCTGTATATCTTCAAGTCCTGCTATTCCTGTGGAAATAATGATTGGTTTCATTTTTGATGCTGTGTATTCAATTAGGGGTATATCTGTGATTTCAAAAGAAGCTATCTTATAAGCTGGGACATTTAAACCTTCCAAAAAATCAACTGCCGTTATGTCAAAAGGAGAGGAGAAATAAGACAGTCCTTCACTAGAACAAACATCAAATAATTCTTCATGCCACTCCCATGGTGTAAAAGCCTCTTCGTAGAGATCATATAAGTATTTACCATCCCAAATAGTATCTTGAGATATTTTAAAATGGTCACTTTTATGATCGAGAGTTATTGTATCAGGGGTGTAAGTTTGTAATTTTACGCAATCCGCACCAGCATTCTTGGCTGCCTTAATGGTCTCAATTGCTATCTCAATAGATCCATTATGATTTGCAGACAACTCAGCAATAATGAAGGTGGGCGATTTTTCATTGATAATATGTGTGCCTATTTTCATATATATATTCCTTGTAAATTTTATCGTAACTAAGTCAATCCGGCGCAAGCACTGTTAATAGTAAGTTAAATTTTATAATTTTATTTTAAAACTTATAAAGTTCGGATTGATTGATCTCATGGCGAAATCTATTCAGACGAGAGGTATCTTTCATATTTCATAGTCCTATTAAACCATAAAACTTAAGGCTTTCTACTTGACAGTTTGTATTGTTATTTCGAAACTTTTAAGAATTGAAAAATTGGCGTAATGACTTCATATCTGACTTGCAGGACCTTTTTCTTTTTGTTATTTTTTAATGATCAGAATGAAGAAGTGTTTTTTCTAACATAGTGCCAAAATGCTCAGCTCCATATCGGGTAAGGTGCCCTCCATCAATAGAGATTATCCCTTCGCCATTAAATGAATGCTTGCATGTTTCCTCAGACCGGCAAATTATAGACATTGAATCAATGTATTGAATATCAACAGATTTTGCAATTATATTAAGTTCAGTGGTTAAGAATTTCTCTCTTTCAGATATAGGAAAGCTCTTTGTAAGACCCCTTTCTCCAAATTTATTTTTATAGTGGGTGGATGACTTTATTTCAAACGCCTTAGACCCAAATAAAACTATATTCTTATTAAGTTTCTTCATTTCCAATAAGCTTTCTTTCATAAATTCTAGCTGCCAGTCTTGCCATGCAGATTGGAGCCATACAGCGTCAGCCTCCATTAAAAGCTTCTGTATTTTAGGCTCGTTAAAAAAATTAGGTCTGTTTAGGCACGAATTTGGCTGAAAGCCTTTAATAATATCTGTATTCAAATACAAAACGCCACAAATACCTGGAATTCTATAAGAGGATAATTGATAAAAAGATTTCAAATTTGATTCCTCGATAGCATTAATCAAATCTTCAGCATAACTATCTCCAATCACTAGTAATTTCTTTTTTTCGTTTTTACTATCAAAATCTACTAATTTAACCAACTCCATATTTTTTGTATTGTATATACCTGCATTCATAAACTCTTGATAGATGCCTTGCTCTATCTTGCTATATTTACTCAAAAATCCATTACTTAGTGAAGTAACTGAACCTAGAATAATAAATAAAAACATCCCTGAGATTGAGAAAATAAAGATTTCCTTCCTTGAAATTCTATTTTTTTCTCTGAATGGTTTCTCAACCCATTTCCAGCTCACATACCCAAGGAGTATTGATAATAAGCTTAAGACAACAAAATATAATTCTGAAACTTCATTACCTAACTTATGTCTTGTAAAAGCAAATATGGGTTGATGCCATAAATAAGTGCTATAAGAAATTAAACCTAAAAAGACTAACCATTTCTTGTTTAATATTTTGTAGATTATCGTATTAGGTTTTGCCGAAATTATCACTAATGCAGTACCGATGGTAGGTAATAACGTATAAAGACTAGGGAAAGGTGTATGGCCATCAAAAAATATTATTGAATATATAATCATACTAAAGCCAAGCAGGCTCAATCCTTGATTAAATTTACAAGAAATACTTTCTTGAATATTTTTTAAATGCAATGCTATGAAAACTCCAATCAATATTTCCCATACTCTGGTTGGAATTAGATAAAAAGATCCAGTTTTGATTCTGTCAAAGACTCCATAAACTGAGGAAAAGTGAGCAAGGCTCAAGCTAATGACAAAGACTATTAACAATATAGTAGTTATTTTCTTAATTCCTAATTGCCAAGTCATTGCAAGAAAAATAGGAAAAACTATGTAATATTGCTCTTCAACAGCCAAACTCCAACTATGCAATAGAGGCTTAAGCTCTAGAGCTGATCCAAAATAACCTCTTTCCCACCAAAAATGAATATTTGAACTGAAAGTAGCTGTCGAGATTAAACTTTGACCAAAATCTTTCAAGTCGCTTGGAGTCAACCAAAACCATGCAAAAGGTAAGCATGCTGTCATGACTAAAAAAAGTGCTGGCAAGAGTCGACGTGCTCGACGTTCGTAAAAATTTATTATACTAAATTTACCTAGTGTAATTTCAGACATTATTAAACTAGTTATCAAATAACCACTAATCACAAAAAAAATATCAACGCCAATAAATCCGCCACTAAAAAGCTCAAACCCGGCATGAAAAAACATGACCGGCAAAACTGCTAATGCCCTTAGCCCATCTATTTCTGCTCTATAGTTCATCTATATTTCTTAACATTAATATCTGAAGCTAAATTAAGAATGAAGTTTGTAACTCAGACTTATTTAATCTTTTTAAACAATTTAATAGTTTAGTATTTTGAGGTGAAACATTTATAAAAAACTCCTGTCTTCGAACAGATTTAACTATAGGCAAAGGAGAATAAGTATCTTTTATAAAATTAATTAGATCTTTGATGTCCTTGCTATTAAATTGGCTTTCGATATTTATTCCAATTGAATTTTCATTTGTTAAATAGAAAGAACCCATGACGGAATCATTTTTTGTTAAAAGATACCATGCCCTATAAGGATGATTCTTTACAAATTGTTTGTGCTCTTCATATGTTGGCATCAAACAATGGCTAATATTGTATTTTCTCTCCTCTAAGAGCTTATAAAGTAACTCAACCTGAGATTGATTAGGCAAAATTTTGATAAACTTAATAGATGTATGTTTCATAAATTACATCCGTTTATTTGTTAAAGTTAATATATTCATAGAGCATAACCCTTTTGGTCACTTTGTTTAAATTGAAACCAACCCCCTCGAATAAATGTTTACTTGCTAAATTTATTTCTTTTATCTCTGCATAAAGAGATAAGATCTTGGGAAAAACTTCACCAAAATAAGCCATTGACTCTGTTAAACATTGTTTTGCTAAACCCTTACCTCTTTGACTAGGAGCAAGATTTATTGAAATAAGAGCCTCATCATTACGAATATCAAACCTGACAATTGCGAACTTTGTTTTTGTGGTTACTTCTTCGCAAATTACAAGGAGTATACCTTCATTATTTAAAGAGGCCTCGAACCAATTATTGTGTTCCTCCTTATCAATAAAATTATTTTGGAGGGACATTTGTCTTGTCAATTTATCATTTCGCCAATCATAAACATCTTTATTATCTGTATGTGTCGCTTTTCTTACGCTAATCAATTTATACCCCGACTTAGATATACACAGCATTGCCTAACATTGACATTCCAACCAGATACTTGGAGTGCCTTTTAGGGACTAAATGAAAATCTTTAAACGAGCTTGAAACTGCTTTTAACTGGTCTGGATGAAACTTTATCTCCATTATAGTCATTGGATACTTAATGGGCCTTGAGATAAATAATTTTGAATTAAGAGGAGTCTTATAGTATTTGATATGATCATCTAGAGTTACTCTGATATTCTGACTTCCTTCAAAGTATTTTCTTTTGTATGCAACTCGAAGAGCCGGATATAAGACTTTATCAAAGCAAAACTCTTTATCCAGCTCGCTTTTTACAATAGGTTCAAAATCTTTATACCTCATTTCGTTGAGTTGCAATCCATTAGGAAGTTGTTTTCTAATCTTGCTACCAGTTCGATTAACTCTAGATTTGATCTCGAAGTTAATTTTTTTAATCTCATCTTTACTTTCCTCTCCGTACCATCGCAATCTGTACTTTGATCTCCTAGAAATACCCATCAGGTTATCTCTTACCGAGCTAAACTGATTATCATCAAAGTAAATACTATTAACGATTCTTGGTTCATAAGTTTCTTTGGCTGCAGTATGAAAGTAAATCCACTCCAATGCCTGAATAATTTGTATTGGGTTTAGAATAAATTTTATTTCGTATCTAGATTCGTTCATTTTGACATTACAGTAGTTTCATAAAGTCTATCAACATCTAATTTCGTCTCTTTTACTGAAACATCATTGATATATAATCTTGTCCCTATCTGTCTCGCAGAAGTGAGCATGGTCTCTTCATTGGTAGTAAAAACAAGACTAGAGTCATTAAAAAAATTTTTCTTTGTATAAGACATTAAATCGAAAAGCTTCGAGTTATTAATTGTTGTAGAATTAACCAAGACTCTACTTCCATCCTTGGAGGCAATCCCAACTCCTATGTTTTCTATCTTTGAAAGGTCAACTTGAACTCTAGAACCCTCACCGGCAGAGATTCCTTTATCTTTGACATCCTTAATGAACATGTCATGGAATTGAACGTTACCCCCAGAGATATCCAGTGCGTCTCCCCCTATATTCATAAAAATAGAATTATTCATTGATCCATTTGAAAAATCAAAATCTAGTCCATCAGAAAATGTTCTGTCAATGGTGATGTTACGAATATTAAATTTAGATTTTATAATATTGAGAGCATCTTCTCCTTTGGCGTCACTAAAATAAGAATTTGTCATTTTTAATTCGGTATTATAAAAAGTAACGCCCCCTGTCAGCTGCAAAATTCCGTCTCTTAGCTCATTTGTAGAATTAAATTGAGTAAAATTGACTATAGAAGTTGAACCATCTCCCAAGACATATAATCCTCTCCAAGTTCCGGAATCTGGAGAGAACTCCACCTTATTTTTGCTTGTTCCCATTGACTTAATGCTGCCTTTTACAATTAGGTATGCATCATTTTTAAAAATTAACTTTGCTCCTTGATTTATATGTAAGTTCCCAAAAATAGATAATGGTTCTTGAAATATCCAAGTTCCAGAATCAATACTATAACCTTCTTTTGTTTTCTTAATAAAAGGATATTTCTCTATATTATTGTTGTTGGTCATTAAAGGGTTGTGAGTGTTTGATATGAGCGTAACTCCATTAATAGCTTTCTTCTTAATGCCCTCTACAACTGAACGAACTTCTACTTGTCCATCCAGAAGGCCTGTAAAGGAGGACTGAAAAATTCTACTTTCAATGGAGTGAACTGATCCAGGAAGAGTGCCAATTTTTATAGGAATCATTTTTGATTGAAGGCTTATTGATTCTATATAAACCGGCATAGGTAATAAGTTAAACACCCTTATTTCACCATTATCATAATGTTGAACTCGAACATGAGCTGGCATAGCAACTAATTGTTCCTTTGTGGGAGGAACTACTTCTAAATGATTTATTTTATCTTTACTTGATTTTAAATATCTTAGAAAAGTAAAATCAGTATTTTCTATACTCTCAATATTTGCATCTATAACTGATCTATTTATTGGTTCATCAAATGGAAAAAAAGACGCATGATGTGAATAGAAATTTAACAATTTTTCTTTCTTTAACAAGATATCATTTGTTATATTTTCAAAATCTTCCTCCTCTACTTGTTCCACTAAAAAATTAGTGTAAAAACCTTCCAGATCTTTAACAAATGAATATGGTTCATCAATATAAGAAATTGGTCCTTGATCTGTGGTGATGGTATCGAGCTTAAGCGTATATGGATTTAAGTAAAATTTTGAGTTGGCAAAATTTAAAGCATGTTGATTATTCCAAATACCACTTAAAATAATTGCTTTAAGAGCGGGCTGAATTGAGACATGTTGATGAATTTTATCTTCAGCATACATATCAACAAAATAGCTATATTGTTCTCTATAAATTTTGTTGCTTAGATACTTTTCAGACTGATAAATAGTCGAATAGATCTGAGGATCAGAGAGTTTATAATTCACGTAATAATTATCATGTTTCTTCTGGTACTGCCAAAGCTGTTCATCACCAAACTTAAAGATAATTGATTCTTTAGATTCTTGTTTTTCAAGGAGTTCCTTAGACATGTGCTCTTCTACATTCATAACACCCCAATTGGCACCATTCACAGATACTTTAAGCAATTTATGGGGAACGGTTATTCCGCCCAATTCATCCAAAAAATCTTGATAAACTTGCTCATGCGGATACTGTCTTGACCCCGGTGAATGTATGGAGAACCGCCTCATACCAAGAATAGTTTCGCCACCTTTAAGTGTCACCCTAAAGCTCATCCTTATACTTGACCTCCAGTGATCTGGAAGATCGCCCTTTAGTCTTATCTTTGCTTTGTATTGTTTCCCAAGATAAGTTATCTGAGCATTTACGTTTCTTGGATTGATTAAAATACCATCACGGAGTCCTTGACGTCTATCTTCTAAAATCAACTGAAGGTTTTCAAATTTAATATCAAATTTAATATCATCCATTTCTGGTCTAAAGTCTCTAGCTGTTAATTTGGTATATAAAATGTTTGGAACTTTAGGCAAAGCTGTGACTGTAAGATTTTTAGCTAAACCAAGAATAATTTGTGTATTATTTTCTCCTAAACTGACTATAGTATTGAGACCCAAAAATTCTTTCAAACTTGAATAGCCAGGATCATATGCATTGATAGACTCTAGGGTATCAAATAAAAATATCTCAATATTTGTTTTATTTAAATTAAGCAGTAATGTAAGAAATAAAAGAGCCGCTGAAGAAGCAACAATAGACTTACTCTTCTTTATTTTTGTTAGCATAGAATGCTACCAATTAGTTTTAGCTTCAAAAAATGTGATACTCACTGAGGGTATGTGATTTTTCAGTTGAGTAATCAAATCATCGATACCGAAATCATTTTCAGGTTCAATGATTAATGAAGCAGATTTGGAAGATTCGCTCCAGTCATACCTTACTAGCTTGAAGGTTTGTGACTTACTCTCTAATTCATGAAGGACTGTCTCAAGTGATACGTTTTCATCACCCCAATCAATAATCATATTGTATTCTATGACTTTATTAATTTTTCTATTTGAGAGAAATAAATAAACAAAGATAAGAATCAAAAGAACTATTAATGTTGTAAGCACAGGTTGACCTGCGCCCATTCCAAGACCTACTGCTATTGCTAAAAAGAGATAAACTAACTCTTCAGGTTCTTTAATTGGAGTTCTAAACCTTACAATTGATAATGCTCCTACCAAGCCAAGAGATAATGCCAGAGAAGATTTAACAACCATTATGACTAGAAAGACAACTCCAGCGAGAATGGGGATTATTGACGCAATATGAGTTTTACCTATCAAACTGAAAGATCTCTTCACATAAAAAGCTCTTACAATAAAACTTAATAACATGCATAAGAAAAAATTTATGAGCACTTGAAAAAGTGTTATCTGATTGTTTGTTTGGCTGTAAAGCTCAAAAAGCTCTTGAAAATTATCCAATTTATTCTCCGTTTAGAAATAGTATATGTCTACTGCATTAATTATTGAACTAGAAAAAGTTCAAAAAAGCCTTTATGTGATATTCAGGCTAGAAGTTTTTTAATTTTTTTTACCTTATAAAACTCTATTTTCTAGAATACTTATACCAGCTATTTCAAGTTTCATGCAATTTTCCGATTGTAAAATTTCTAATACTCTATACTTGTGCAGTCTATTGGTGCATCTGTACCTAAGAATTCATCAGGCACTATTCTTTGTCCTTCAGAAGCAAAAGCAATCATGTCTTGGATACAGTGGTACTCTTCATTAAATGCTAGGAAAGTAATGTCCTTACTAGAATATAAAGGTTTGCAATGAAATAGACGGGAGTAGAAATCTATCATTTCATCATGTTGCATGGCTTACCATGCTACATGAAGAAAATCATCTGGAGCTCCTTCCCCTTTGAAGTTCTTATGAAGACTTCTATCTAATGCAGTTTTCCATTTTTTCTTAATATTGATACCTTAAATTAAAACTCTCAATCTCTAGAACACTAATTGCTAAGAGTAGAAAAAGTTTTTACTTTGTAACTTTTTTTACATTGGTATGTTCTTTTAGAAAGCTATAATCCCATTTAATAATCTCAAATTTGTTTTAACCTTGAATCAACTCAAAAGACTACTATGAAAATTGCTATTATTGGCGCAGGAATCTCAGGCTTAACCACTGCAATAAATCTAGACAAAAGTGCCGATATAACCTTATTTGAGAAATCAAGAGGAGCTGGCGGAAGAATCTGTACAAGGTATACAGATTCTTATAACTTTGATCATGGTGCTCAATTTTTTACAGCTAGATCACCTGAATTCAAGGAATTTCTTAAACCTCTCATTAAATCGGGTGTAATTGATAATTGGAAAGTAAGATTGATAGAGGTTAGGAATAATACAATTATCAATCGTCAGCAATGGAATAATGATCATCCCCGTTATGTCGGAGTGCCTTCAATGAGTTCTATCGGCAAATATTTATCAAAAAATCTAGATATAAAACTCAATACTGAGGCTTCTATTCAAAAGTCTGTAGAGGGGTGGAAGGTTGTCGGACCTCAGGGAGAGGTTTTTGGTCATTACGATTGGGTGATTAGTTCAATACCTGCCGAACAATCTTTGCAATTATTACCGGATTATTTTTCTCACTATGATGCACTTAAGCAAAAGAAGATGTTTGGTTGTTATTCCTTGATGCTTGGTTTTGAAAAAGCATTGGATTTAGATTGGGATGCTGCTCAATTTACCGGGACAGATATTAGTTGGATTGCAGTCAATAGCTCCAAACCAGGACGACCCAATGATTATAGTTTATTAGTTCATTCCACTAATGATTGGGCCGAAGAACATCTTGATGACGACGTGGATGCCGTAAAAGAATATCTGTGCTCACAAGTGGCTGAAATTATAGGTCAAAATGTATATTCAGCTCAGCATATTGATCTGCATCGTTGGCGTTATGCCAACATCCCAAAACAAGATAAAAATACTCTTTTTATTGACCCTGAATCCAGACTGGCTGCTTGTGGCGATTGGTGTAAAAAAGGTCGAATAGAAGAAGCTTTTAGGAGTGGTTTTGACTTAGCCAAAGAAATGAA
>MDTC01160165.1_pt1 | contig 13378 bp, 9 predicted proteins | sample 811181 | NCBI WGS metagenome assembly MDTC01 (sample SAMN05326644, study PRJNA326480) | marine metagenome | isolation source: seawater | place: Pacific Ocean: North | collected 2011
CAGTTGGGTTTTCGGATCATACTCTGGGAATAAATATGAGTATTGCTGCACGTGCATTGGGGGCAGTCGTTTTAGAGAAACATTTTACTCTTGATGCCGAACAATTTGGTCCGGACCATGCAGCTTCTATTGAACCGGATCAGATGTGTGCGTTGGTACGCGGTATAAGGGAGGTAGAGTCTGGCTTAGGGGAAACAACACGAAGTTTTGGGGATAAAGAGCTGGGACAACGTAAAGTTCATCGTCGCAGCGTGGTTGTAAAAGAACCCATAAAGGCGGGTGAGGTCTTTACTGAAGTTAACTTGACAATAAAACGTCCTGGAACAGGGATCAAACCTAAGCATTGGGATGATATAATTGGAAAAAGAGCTATCAGGGATATTAATTCAGAGCATTTACTGGAATGGTTAGATATAGAATTTTAATAAATCTAGATAATGGAAAATATTAAAGGTTTGAATATAAAGGACAAAAAGCAAGTCATTATTGTCGGAGCCCGTATGGATGGCCATGCCGGGGTAGTGCTTGATATTTTGATGGAAATCGGAGGGTATGACGTCATTGGGTTTTTAGACAATACGCCTTCGCTTCAAAATACCAATCTAAACGGAATCCCGGTTTTGGGTTCTACGGATGACCTGGATACACTTGATTTTGATACAGAGAATTTTCATATTGCAATAGGGGACAACGTTGCTAGGCATAATTTATATAAAATATTAAAGCAGAGAAACCTTAATGTCATGACACTTATACATCCTTCCGCAACGGTTAGCAAGTATGCAGAAATAGGTGAGGGATGTTTCATCGGTCCTCATGTGGTAGTCAACAACGGTGTAAATATAGGAAATGTGTCTATTATAAATACTGGTACTATTGTCGAGCATCACAGCAGAATTGGGAATGCTGTACATATTGCTCCAGGGGTTCAGACTGCGGGAAGAGTAAGAATCGATGATAATAGTTTTGTTGGTCTGGGGTCTACCGTTTTACCAGACATTCATATCGGAAGCGGTGTTATGGTTGGAGCAGGTACAACAATAACTAAGAACGTACCTCCCAATACAACTATGATAGGATACGCAGCAAGAAAGCAGACAAGAAATGTTTATGTGGACACTGAATCTGATATACAGCCGACTGCACAAAAGATATATGTTGCACAACCCACCTTACCTGAATATCCGTTACTGGATGAAAAGTTTAGAGATATTGCCAAGAGTTTGGTCTTATCAAACTTTGCCAAGTATTCAAATAAACTGGAAATAGAAGTGGCAAATATTTTAGATGTTAAGAATGCACTCTCCTTTCCAAATGCGACCAGTTCGCTGCTGTTATCGTTGAAGGCGCTTGAATTGACTGGAGAAGTTATTCTTCCGAGTTTCACTTTCTCGGCGACAGGACATGCTGTTGTATGGAATGGATTGAAACCTGTTTTTGCAGATATTAATCCGAAGACATTTAATATTGATCCTGATGATGTGGAAAGAAAGATTACCGATAAAACATCAGCTATACTTGCAGTTCACATATTCGGTAATCCTTGTAATATTTCAAGGCTTGAAGCAATAGCGCAAAAGTATAACCTGAGACTTATATTCGATTCTTCGCACGCTCTTGGTTCTAAGCATGCTGGTAAGATGATTGGTGGTTTTGGAGATATCGAATGTTTCTCTCTTTCAGGTACGAAAGTTATTACTTCAGCAGAAGGAGGAATTATTACCTCTAATAATTCAGAGATCATTAGCAAAATGGATATCGGGAGGAATTATGGAGCGGGATCAGATTACGACTGTCAGTTTATAGGTTTAAATGGAAAGATGTCGGAGTTTCATGCTGCTATCGCACTGGAGAGTTTATCGTTAATCGATAAATTTGTTTCCAGAAGAAATGAACTGGCAGATCTCTATAGAAAACGGCTTTCCGAAATTCCTGGCATAAGTTTCCAGTATATTGACGAAGGGGATTTAAGCACTTTTAAAGATTTTGCCATGATTATAGATCAAGAAAAATTTGGAATGGACAGGGATAAACTTATTTCCATGTTAAATCAGGAAGGAATATTCCCCAAGAAGTATTTTTACCCTATACATCTAATGAAGGCATATGAAAGAATACCGTACAGGGCGGAATCACTCACACATACAGAATGTATATCTGACAATATTATTTGCCTTCCTATATATTCACATATGACGGAGGATACGTTAGAGAAGATTTGTTATGCTGTTTTTAGAATTTGGAAATCTATAAACTTGAGGTAACAGCTGAAAAATGTGATTGCAATTATTCCGGCCAGAGCAGGTTCCAAGAGGATTTCCAATAAAAATATTATGGAATTTATGGGGAAACCAATGATAGCTTGGACGATAGAGGCTGCATTAGAGAGTGGGATATTCACTGATGTTCTGGTAAGTACAGATGGAAAAGATATTGCCGAACATTCAAGGAGTCTGGGTGCCTCTGTGCCTTTTTTACGCAACTCAGCATATGCGGACGATCTTACACCAGTGAGTATGGCGACTGTCGACTCGCTTATTCAGATGGAACAATATAGACAGGTCCTTTATGATGTTGTTATTCAGTTAATGCCAAACTGCCCCTGCCGAACTGCAGATGATATTGTTGCTTCATATGATAACTTTCTGACTACTAGTTCCGATTTTCAGATCAGCGTGTTTCGTTTTGGCTGGATGAATCCTTGGTGGGCAATGGGATTGGATGATAAAACAAAGAGGCCAAAACCTCTCTTTCCGGAAGCGCTGAAAAAGAGATCTCAGGATTTGGGAGAATTGTATTGTCCGACAGGTGCTGTCTGGATTGCTGATACGAAGGAATTGAAGAAGCAGAAGACATTCTATGGGAATAAATATAGGGTGTTTCCACTGGATTGGCGAAACTCTGTTGATATTGACGATATGGATGATTTAGGAATGGCAGAAATGCTTTTTTATTTACGTAGTTCTGAAAAGAATTAAATTAATCCATCGGAAAATTTGAAAGTTGCTTAACAATAATATAAGAATAATTTGGGTAGATTTCTTATGTTGGGGCTCTGCTATAAAATTGCTGAATATTTCGAGTAAGTATTCTGTCGAAAAGATCTATTACATTAATATTGCAAGATCTTTTCGCCCCTTTTTATCTATATTACAAAAGTTGACTCGGAAACCATTTATTAATGTCGATTGGATTGTAGAAGGTGACGAAACAATTAATAAAACTTCTTTATATGAATGTATACAAAACAGGTTGACGGATATTCTGGATAAATGGGTAAATGCTGATAGAATTGTAAAATATAATAAATTATACTGCGAAAAATACAAATATAATATTGATAAATTTAAAGCCAGTTTAAAAGAAGCGGCGTACGCTTATTTTTTCCGACCAGTAGAGATTACAGTACTTGACGAAAAAGTGACTGGTGGAGCAGGCTCTCTTTATTTGTTCCGCAGAACTCCTTTCTGTAATGTGTTGAGAGAAACATTCGGTAAGGAAAGGACTCTATTTTATTCTACAATAATTTCTCATTGGTTAGCTGTCGAGTGTCGCAGTAATTGTTTTTATGATTCTCATCTAAACAAGAAGTATTTCTCCGGCAGAATTTTTTCTATTCTCCACTTTTTTGTTTCATGGCATTTAGATTGTCTTAATGGAATATTCTTTGCCATTGCCAAATGCCTTCGACCGCAAGAATGCTTTAATACACAGTCGGATATAGGGATTGAATTGACCCAAAGTAGAGTGCGCCTGGATGAGATTGGTGACCTATTTTGGTTAGAGGATTCTGGGATTCAATCGAAAACAGTTTGTGGGATTGAATTTGAGGATCACGATACAAAATCGGTTGATCTTCTTAAAAACATAGGGATTAAAAGATTTAGATATTACAGAAATCCCTTAAAAAAGATTTGGCGTTCTATGAAGAACTTCTCAAGAGTAATGCCAGATTATGCTACATTTTCTGATGGTATGTATTGTTTTACAACCTTTCCGTCTGTTACTAAATTATGGTTTCCAGCACTTTTCTGGAATGAAACCGGTTGGCTGCGGTTACAGGAGGTGTTTTATATATCCAGGACGATGTTTTGGGTATCTGTTTACAGACAGCTTGGTTTAAGAATCTTATGGACAATGTATGATATGGATAAGGATAAACTTGTCAAGGCACAGGCTATGGAAAAAGTAAATGGTCTCTTTGTTGGTAGCCATTGGAGCAATTTTCCCATGTATAGGGTAGATAATCAAAAATGCCTTGATGTGTTGCTTACATGGGGTGAACATTTTATTAATAATAATTTTATTAAATATCCTTTTATGGAAATCTTTCAGACAGGATATCCCTCGGATCATTACTTTGAAAAGAGAAGAGCAAAGGCCGTGAGTTTGCGAAATCAATATGCCGGTAAATTTGTCTTGTCATATCAGGATAATATTATGGCTAATGACTTGCTCTATAGTAAAAATATGCAGATTCAGATGCATGGAATGCTGCTTTCAGTCTTGAAGGAATATGATGATGTCGTTGTCTTCATAAAACCAAAGAGAGAATATGTTTTCAATGCTGTTATTAAAGAAGTTCCTGAACTTCTGGAATATATAGACAAGGGAAGAATCGTTACTTTCTTTGGGGAGACGAACAGAACAAAGGCTGTTCCTGCCGAAATAGGTATGGCCAGCGATCTAGTGGTGGGGCTTGGTATTAGTACTACTGCCGCTGAATGTCAGTTTGCAGGTACTTTGGGCTTTCATGCCGATTTAACAGGTTTTAGGGATAATGAATTTGGTAATGCAGGATTGGGGAAAATAGTATTCAGGGATGTAGATAGTTTAAAAGATGCTATTATAGACGTTATAGAAAATGGTGCTTCGAAGAGATATTTGGAGTATAAAGAGCTATATTCTACATTAGACCCTTTTCAGGACGGCAATGCTTATAAGAGAATAGGATTCGTGATGAAAAATTTACAAGATTTGCTTAATCGAGGACTCTCTAGAGAAGACACGGTTTCTATTACCAGGGAAAAGTATGATAATTTTATAAAAGAAACTTATAAAGAGCAGGTATTATGTTAAATAACAAGACAATACTTATTACTGGTGGGACAGGTTCTTTTGGCAAGAAGGCAACTGGGACAATCTTAAAGAATTATAAACCCAAAAAAATAATTATTTTCAGCCGTGATGAATTGAAACAATATGAAATGAACCAAACTTTCCACGTTGATAAATTTCCTATGAGGTACTTTATCGGTGATGTTCGTGATAAGGAAAGGTTGCATCGGGCTTTTCATGATGTCGACTATGTGATCCATGCGGCAGCACTAAAACAAGTGCCTGCGGCTGAATATAATCCTTTTGAAGCAGTTAAGACCAATGTAATTGGTGCTCAGAATGTTATTGATGTTGCAATTGATCAAAAAATAAAGAAGGTGATTGCCCTTAGTACTGACAAGGCAGCTAATCCTATTAATCTTTATGGTGCTACAAAGCTTTGCTCGGATAAACTCTTTATTGCAGGCAATTCTTATGTTGGATTTGATCATTCCATCTTCAGTGTAGTACGTTATGGCAATGTTATAGGTAGCCGTGGGAGTGTAATACCTTATTTCATTAAGCAGAAAGAGAAGGGCGTGTTTCATATTACTGATCCACGAATGACACGTTTCTGGATTACATTAGATCAGGGAGTAAACTTTGTTATGAAATGTCTGGAGATAATGGTCGGCGGAGAACTTTTTGTGCCAAAGATACCAAGTATGAATATAATGGCCCTGGCTGAGGCCATTTGTTCCGAATGCAAGACTGAAATTATTGGAATAAGACCTGGTGAGAAATTACATGAAGTTATGGTGCCTAAGGAGGACGCCAGAAATACTGTAGAATTTGAAGATTGTTATGTGATAAAGAATGCGTTTAGCTTTTTTGAAGAACGTTTCAGTAGTGAAAAATGCAAACCGGTACCAGAGGACTTTGAATACAATTCCGGTACAAATAGCTGGTGGTTAAATGTTGATGAGATTAGGGAAATTATTTCACAATTATGATTCCTTACGGAAGGCAATATATTGATAATTCTGATATAGAGTCTGTTGTTGAGGTTCTTCAATCAGACTGGCTGACAACAGGCCCTAAAGTAAAAGAATTCGAAGAATCGGTTACTGAGTATGTCGGTGTTAAGTACGCGGTTGCAGTATCAAGTGGCACTGCGGCGTTACACAGTGCCATGTATGCGCTAGATATTGGATCGAATGATGAGGTAATTGTTCCTTCGTTAACCTTTGCTGCCACCGCCAACTGTGTTATCTTTCAGGGAGGGACTCCAGTATTTGTGGATGTTGACCCGGATACCCTGCTTATTGACCCCGCAGAGGTTGAGAAAAAAGTAACGGATAGAACGAAAGCAATTATCGCGGTGGATTATGCAGGCCAGCCTTGTGACTATGACTGGCTACAGGAGATTGCAGAAAGAAGAGACCTTACTATCGTGACTGATGGATGCCACGCATTAGGAGCTGAATATAATGGACGCAAAGTCGGTGGGATTGCCGACATGACTGTGTTTAGCTTTCATCCGGTAAAACACATTACTACAGGTGAAGGCGGTGTGATCACAACTGATGACCCGGAATATGAAAAACGTCTTCGCATGTTCCGTAATCATGGTATGACTTCAGACTTCCGACAAAGGGAGGAGCGAGGGACATGGCATTACGAAATTGTGGATCTGGGTTATAATTATCGTATTACAGATTTTCAGTGTGCTTTAGGTCTAAGCCAGCTGCAAAAACTACCTGATTTTCTTAAACGCAGGAGGAGTATCTCTGAACAGTACGAGGAAGCTTTCTGTAGTGTACAGGAAATTAATCCTCTTCATGTCAAACATAATGTTAATCACGCATACCATCTATATGTAATTCGTGTTGATTTTGAGTCTCTGGGATGTGAAAGGGTTGATCTTTTTCAAAGATTGCGTGAAGAAGGGATTGGAGTTAACGTCCATTATATCCCCTTGCATTTACACTCATTTTATCAAAAGCGCTTCGGTACGGTCCGTGGATTATGCCCGGTTGCAGAAGAGGCTTATGAATCTATTATGTCTCTTCCTATATATCCTGGGATGAATGATGATGACGCTAATGAGGTAATTAAGGTGCTTATAGATGTTTTGGGAGAACATAGATGCTAGTGAGCAATGACCACTCAAACACGACTACTGGTAGACTTGTTCTTGGTACCGCTCAACTTGGGATGCAGTACGGAATTAGTAATAAATCTGGGCAACCTGATCTTCAAACTGCTGAGGATATTGTAAAGGCAGCATGGGAGGGAGGTGTACGTGAATTTGATACTGCACATTCTTACGGGGAGAGTGAATGTATATTAGGAGAGGTGATAAAAAGGCTTGGGATAGAGAATAAAGTAAAGGTTATCACAAAGCTCAACCCGACTATGAATCAATTGGCTCCTGTGGATTTAAGAGATACGTTGGAGAAATCACTTGGCCGGTTGTGTATCTCTTCGCTCTATGGCCTTATGTTGCACAGGGAAGAATTATTGGATAAATGGGACCATGGACTTGGAAAAGCCCTTTCTGAGATAGTTTCGGCCGGACTTGTTGACCACATAGGCATTTCAGTATATTCACCACAAAGGTCACTTGAAGCATTAGAAATTGAAGATATAGAGATGGTTCAAATTCCATCTAATATTATAGACCGACGCTTTGAGAATGCAGGAGTTTTTCAGGCTGCAAGAACCAAGTCCAAGTTAATATATGTTAGAAGCATTTTCTTGCAGGGGCTTTTGGTTTTGGATCATGATAACTTGCCACCATTCATGTCTTTTGCTTCACAAATATTGAAAAAATTTGAGATACTAGTCAATAAAGCTAAAATTTCCAGGCAACAACTGGCATTGGGATACGTAAGGGAGGTTTATCCTGAAGCAAAAATACTCTTTGGTGCAGAGACAATTTCTCAGGTTAAGTCAAATTTAGAAGTATGGAACCAAACTTTATCCCCATGGATTGTTAAAGAGGCACAGGAGTTATTTCACGATGTGGATGAGAAGGTTCTTAATCCATCCCTCTGGAATTAGTCTGAGCTATACTGAAGCACCATGTGTTTCAAATTAATAAATTATTTCAGGTATTGGAAATTAGTTAAGAGAGAGTATCTAAAGCTTATTTTTTATTAAAAAAATAAATATGATTGTCGCCTTTATACAAGTTCGTATGAGTTCGAATCGCCTGCCGGGTAAAGTCTTGAGACCTATTGCGGGTAAACCTATGTTATGGCATCTTTGGTGGAGACTTTCACAATCTGAAAGCTTGGATAAGATAGTAGTTGCAACAAGTGATCTGCCAAGCAATGATCCTATTGAAGCCTTCTGCTCTCTGAATAATATTCCATGCTTTCGTGGATCTGAGGATGATGTACTGGATCGGATATATCAGGCAGCCGTTAAATTCAAGGCGGATACAATTGTTGGTGTTACAGGCGATTGTCCGTTGGTTGATCCTCAAACAGTAGATCGTGTTGTTCGGGAATATCAGGATTTTAGTCCTGATCTCTGTGCTATTTCTCCAAGCTTTACTTATCCTGACGGTTTTGGAACTGTGGTGTTTTCAATGGATATACTCAGCCAGGCCCATACTGAAGTAAAGTCCAAAATGGACAGGGAGCACTTGACTCTGTTTATACACAGAAATCAGGACAGGTTCAAGATTAGGTATGTAGAGTACGAGTCATACCATCCTTTTACGGATTTGCATCTTTCTGTAGATGACGAAGATGATTTTAAGCTTGTTGAACATATTTTCGATTGCCTTTTGCCGGAGAAGCAGCTTTTTCATCTTGCAGATGTACTTGAAGTCTTGAGAAAACATCCGGAGTGGGTGGCAAAGCATCCTCAAACTCCAATTAATGAAGGATATTTCAAGTCTTTGCTTGCTGATAAGGATTTGCAAAAACCGGTTACTCGGCAGATTTCATTGTCGCATTCCAGGGAGTTACTGGATCGTGCTATCAGAAGGATTCCTTCCTGTACTCAAACTTTTAGTAAAGGGTATACCCAATTTGTCCAGGGGGTTAGTCCCGTATTTATTGAGAGAGGAGAGGGAGGTTTTGTGTATGACGTGGACGGAAATAGATTTATCGACTATCCTCTCGGGTTAGGTGCTGTTGTAATAGGTCATGGTAACCCAGAGGTTGATGAAGCCGTAATCAAACAGGTTCGGAAAGGAGCTTCACATTCATTGCCACACCGTATTGAAGTAGAGTTTGCTGAGAAATTATGTGAGGTTATACCTTGCGCCGAAATGGCAAGATTTGGAAAGAATGGTTCTGATGTCACAGCTGGAGCGGTCCGCGTTGCCAGGGCCATTACGGGTAGGGATAAGGTATTGTGCTGTGGTTATCATGGCTGGCAGGATTGGTATATTGGTACAACTTTACGTAATAAGGGAATTCCACGTGCTGTACGGGAGCTTACATTAACATTTCCGTATAATGATATGGAGTCGTTGGAGAGAATGTTTGATGAACATGACGACCAGATAGCTGCTGTTATTATGGAACCGGCCGGGACTGTGGCCCCTAAGGATGGATATTTATCACAGGTACGGGAACTTGTACATCGCCATGGAGCCTTGCTTATATTTGACGAGATTGTAACCGGATTCCGGTTTGCCATGGGAGGGGCTCAGCAGTACTTTGGCGTAATGCCGGATCTGGCCTGTATAGGTAAGGGGATGGGTAATGGTTATCCAATCTCTGCGGTTGTTGGCCGGAAGGATATAATGGAGGAGTTTGACAACAGTTTTTTTTCATTTACTTTTGGTGGTGAGGCGGTATCAATTGTGGCGGCTATGACGACGTTGACCATCATGGAACGGGACAACGTGATATCTCATATGTGGATATTAGGGCGTAAGTTGAAGGACGCTTACAATTACCTCGCACGTCTCTATAAACTTGAAGAATATACATATTGTCAGGGATTCCCCCCTAAGGCTTCTGTATTCTTCAACGACCAATCAGGAAACGAATCTCTTCTATATAAAAGTATTTTTCAGCAAGAATGCGTTAAACATGGTGTGCTGTTCAATGGACACCAGTTAAACTGTCTAATGCGTACAGACCGGGATGTTGAATACACAGTAGCTGTTTATAACGAGGCATTCCAGGTTTTGCAAAAGGCTTATAATAGTGAAGATCCGGGTTCATTTCTTGATGGTGAAATGATAAATCCAATTTTCCGCAGGGTAGATTATTAACAGTTTTGAGACAGCCAGGATAATGTGTATATTGAAGTGAATTTTTAAGTATTAACTACGTAGAATATTGAATAACAATAAAACATCTAATTAAGAGAAATATAATGGATAAAAATAATCATAGAAAATGGGAAGAAAACAGCAGGAAATTTAATTACCTGCATTTTCTCTATAATGCTACGCATCCTCAGCCGCATTGCTCCAGTCCTCCGCATCAGGTATATATAGAGTTAACCAACTCCTGTAATCTGAAATGTACGCATTGCCCTCAGTATACAATGCGTAGAAAAAAACAGTTTATGAGCATAGAATTATTTGAAAAAATAATTGCAGAATTGCGTGAAAGTCAGCCTTTTATTGACTTGTATCTTCAGGGAGAGCCACTTTTACATCCCAAGATTGTAGAAATAGTTAAGATCGTGAAGGCAAACGGCTTACTGCCAAGGATTACTACAAATACAACCTTGTTAAAGCCGGCTAAGGCTAAAGCCCTGATAGAGGCAGGATTGGATAAAATTGAGTTTTCCATGAGCGGCGCTTCCAAAAAGACTTATGATAGTATTTATAAAGGTGCAAAATTTGAGAAGACTTTGAATAACATGCTTGATTTTCTTGAGATGAATGGAGAGGCTGGTTTTCCTGTTCATACCAGATCTGTGTTTGTGGAGGAAGAGAAAACAATTAAGGAGAAAGATAAATATCTGGAATGTTTTGCCCTCCTGCCTTTAGATGACGTTTATATAAGCCCATTGATAAACATGTTTGGTTGGAATGAGGAATTAGACATCAGTTCATACAAGAAAACACCCATGAAAGAGTGGCCGATTTGCAAATCTCCATGGAGGCAGCTTGGTATCAATGCTGACGGTACAACGAGAGCATGTGTATTTGATTATGATTCACGTTACATTATTGGTAATGCGCAAGACGATGATGCCTTGGACTTGTGGAACAATGAACGTATGGCAGAATTTCGCAAGGCGCTAATCGAACGACGTTATGAGGACGTTGAAGAAGAGGGGTTGCCTCTTTGTACTGTATGCAGTCAGCTTTGGCCAACATCACCTCTGGCTGATACCACGCAATTACCTGATAATTTCCAAAAAGAGGTAGACGCGTTTTTCAAAAGTGAACAATATGGTTTTATGGCCACCAAATATCTGAACATTGACGTAAAAAAGGAGAAACTGCAATATCTTAAACAGCATAGGGAGGAATGGCTTAGGATGATAATGGCAGATGTAGTATGAGCAACAAGAAAAGATTGATGATTCTTGGTGCATCGAGGGTTCAGCTTCTTGCAATACAATATGCCAAGTCAAATGGTTACTATGTTATAGCGTGTGATATGGATGCAGATAGTGCCGGGAGGGAATGTGCAGATGAATTCTATCAGGTTAGTACTACAGAATGTGAAGAGGTTCTTGCTATAGCAAAAAGAAGTAATATAGATGGTGTAATGACATACGCGGCTGATGCAGCGGCACCTGCTGTCGCCTTTGTCGGCAATGAACTGGGGCTACCGTCCAATCCATATGAATCAGTGTTGACCCTTGCCAGAAAAGACTACTTCCGCGACTTCCTACGTAATAACAGTTGTTACGTTCCAACCTCTGATGTGTATGCAGACTGGCGAAAAGCAATAAGGGATATTAAAAAATTTAAATTCCCTATTCTGATCAAACCTTGCGATTCTGCAGGTAGTCGGGGGATGAAGAAATTTGTTGATGAGAAATTTGACGAAAATGATTTCCAACAAGCCTTTGACAATGCTTTATCTTTTTCCAGGGCCAAGAAGGTAGTTGTTGAAGATTTTATTCAGAGGAAAAAATGTCAGATTGCAGGGGATGGATTTGTAGTTGATGGGAAACTTGTTTTCAGGTGTTTTGCAAATGAACATTTTAACAATACCTGTAATACTCTTGTTCCAATTGGTGAAAGTTTTCCTTCAATACATGACGTTGAGGTGCAGGAGATGGCACATAAGCAGTTACAGTCTATTTTCTCAAAACTGGACATCCGGCTTGGGGCATTTAACTTTGATTTTATGATTACAACTAATGATGACGTATTTGTTATTGAGATTGGTCCAAGAAATGGTGGAAACATGATACCACAGGTGACAAGATACGCTACAGGTGTGGATATGTTGGATTATACCGTCAAAGCTGCTCTGGGTGAAGATTGTTCAGATTTGCGAATGCATGATGTTAATGGATACTATTCTTCTTATATGATCCATTCAAGACGTGAGGGAATCTTTCAGGGAATAAATACCTCAGATGATCTTAAGAATAATATCCTTGAACAAAATATGTATGTTGAGCCCGGCTCATTTATAGAAAGCTATCAAATGGCCGGGTGCGCTTTGGGAGAAATGATATTGAAGTTTGAGTCAGTGGATGAGATGTTCCATAAGATGGACAACATGGATAGTTATTGTAAAGTATTGTTAAACGGAGAATAGACTGAAGGATAAAGTTACTCTTTTTATGGGAAAACAGAATGATAATTCTGAATCCCACTGGATTCCTAATACCTATTCACTGTTAGTGTCACGTGTTGATCTGGACAAGACAGAGGTGGTTGTTATAGACGAAAGAATAGAAAAAGAGAACACACAAAATCTTATTGATGAACATGTTCCGTCTAGCATTCTTTTTGGAATAAGTTCATCAACCGGTTTTCATTTGGGACGTTCGATTAAAATGGCGGAATATGTTAGAGCTCGTTTCCCTCAAATTCCTATCGTCTGGGGAGGGGCACACGTGACAGCTTTGATAGAAGAATCGTTGAGAGAGGATTTTGTAGATATTGTTGTAGCGGGACGAGGAGACGATCATTTTCCTAGGCTGATTAATGGGATAAAAAAAAATAATTTAAAAGATATTCCCGGAGTATATTGGAAGGAAAATGGCAACATAACAGGTGTATCAAATGAAGTCTTTTCAGACCTGAACCTGACTCCTGCATGGTCTTATCAAGTGCTTAAGATTGAAGATTACATTAATCCAAAGACAAAGGCTATTAATATGACCACAAGCTGGGGATGTCCTAATCTGTGTACATTCTGCTACTGGTATAAAAATAATAATC
>MDTC01219008.1_pt1 | contig 13377 bp, 13 predicted proteins | sample 811181 | NCBI WGS metagenome assembly MDTC01 (sample SAMN05326644, study PRJNA326480) | marine metagenome | isolation source: seawater | place: Pacific Ocean: North | collected 2011
AACAGGGGAAGGGGTATAGGGAGGGGAGAAAGGAAAAAGTTTCCCCGGTTTCGGTGGGGGCAGGTTGGGCAAATCTAATATGCGAGGTTCAACCTACGGTCTCAAGGTGTGCCAGGTGTGGACCCCTTGGGGCAGGGATAGGGGAAGGGTCGGGGTCAAGGGGATAAACGGCGGAAACAGTGCGCGAGGGTGGCCGGCGCGCATCGTTGTCCCGCTGTTTGAAAATCCATTCGGCAACGCGATATCCGGCGTTCAACCTGGACAAAAGCCCGGGGCTCTTGACTTGCCAAGTGAACCGCCACCGGGTCAAGCGTTCGAACCGGATGCCGGCGAGTTTTTGCCGTTCGCCACCGTTTCGGCTCCCTTGGCAGCTTGGCCGGGGGTTTTCGACGTGTGAGGGTAGCAGACAAAAGGGGAGCGCCGCGCCCCGGTCTCAACTCCCCTCGGTTCGCGGGAGGAGTCCGGGGCGGCAGCTATGTTCGTTTCGGCCCTGCTGTGGGCCATCTTCAGCGGTGCAGCTTCAGCACCGGACGATATCAGCGCCCCCCCGTCAATCCGGGAGTGGAAGGGGGGAGCGTTTGGCATTCGATACACGCGACCGCCACGGCGACCGGTGTCCTTCGTTCGGCTGACAGAGCCGACCCGGTGAAGGTGTCCGGGGTCCGCGCTGATTGGCGCGGCATGTTTGAAGGTTCGGGGAGGAGTCCCCGCCCCCACCGTCAACAACGGGTGGAGGCTTTAAATGGTTAGCGCATCGGTACTGGGCTTCCGGTCTTGTCTCCCGGGCTTCGCCACCCCACGTTCAAAGGGGCTGTGTCGTTCATTCTTCTGGGCCTCGCTTGCTCTCTTGGGCCAGTCCCTCACTGAGTGCCGTCCGCCCGTTCAACCTGAGGTGTTTACTCTCAGGGGTTGCTGTCGGTTTCCGGCTTCCGATAATCCCCGATGTTCCTGCCGTGGCAGTAGGGCTGGGCCCGGTCGGTTTTGGTACGTCATCAGATGATGGGGACTGTTTGTTGAGTCCGACCCCCCCACAACTGAGGGGGCGAATGTAGATGCTTCCATTTCTCTACCGCCCCAGCTTGGTATTGCCTCGGGGCGGGTCTGCGATTTCAAAGAACACTGTCAGGGGGTGGCGATGTTTGCCAGCCAATCGGGATTAGGTATTGCACACCCCGTGCCAACTTTTGAAAATGCAGAGACGTACAGCGTTTAGCCTTGTCTACTCGTCAGTAGGTTTATGCCAGTCCTGTGCCAACCGTGACAGACATGTCGTGGTTGAAAATATTTTTGCCTTGATTTGAGCCCCCCATTGCAGAGACGTACAGCGTTTAGAACACTTGTTCAGTGAACCGCGACACAGATGTCGTGGGTTTCTGCCAAAATATGTCCGATTCCATACCTGTCAAACGTTTAGCAGCCCTTGCCAAACCGCGACATCTATGTCGTGGTTGCTCGACGTACAGCGTTTAGCCTTTCTTGTTGTCAGCCCTTGGCACACCTCGCTCAACTGAATAGTCCCCCTATATGGAATTCTCCCTCGCCTTCGCTGGACTCGATGCAGCCGCCCCCCGTCAACGGGCCCGGTGTGCTGTGACTGGTCGGTTCGTGGCTTGGTCAAGGGTTCCACAGCTTCGGGTTCCCGGCGCTGCCCGTGTCGTCGTCATCCCCGCCCCCGTGGTGGTGGTGGCCGATGCTGAGGCGGCATCGCTTGCCCCGGTTGCCGAGGCCCCCCCAGTTGTTGGTGGCGGCTTCCTTTCTACCGCGCGCGCGTTGGGGGCTTCACTCCTTGCGCGGGTGGCGGGGGCGGTTCGCTCGGTGGCTGGTGCCGCTGGCCGGATGGCTCGCACGGCGACGGTGGCTGGTGCCCTTGCCATCGGCGACGGTGCCCCCCGTGGTGGTGGGCTGGGCGACTCAGTCCCCCCCCATGATAGTGATAGTTGCAAACTGGGGGCGGATATGTGACGGACTGCACGATATGACAGGTTCAACCTTGGTTTTTTGGCGGCGGTTTCCGACTCGGTCTCGGGGGCAAGGCGAAGCCTTGGGGGTCGTTGGCGGATTCGATGACCCCCCCCGTGGATTCGATGGACGGCGGCGTGTCGTGGTGCGCGAGGGGGGGCAGGGCCCCCCCGGGTAATGATTGCAATAGAGAAAACTCACAGTTGACGGGAACTTCCAACAGATATAGTGTGGCTGCCTGGAGTAATAATGAACGATTATGTGTGTTTGGCGCGTCGATTTCCTGCTGCTGGTATCGATGGCGTCCTTGGTGTTCCGGTCAGCAGTCACATTGAGATAAGCGAATACTTGCAGGCGTTGCCGGTTCCAGTAGACGAGACCAAAGTCAAGTTCGTCCGATTGACCGCAATACCCGAAAAGTCAAAAGGTCACCTGAGTCAAAACGACGTTGTGGTCAAATACGAGGGTCTGTCAGAGCGGTTCCTCGATGTTCTTCGTCCAGTCAAGACTGCACAGTACAATACTGGCTACAAGTCCGGTGACATCGACTGGGACTTGGCCGAACAAGCTCGACAGAATGCATTCGAGTCTGAGGGTTGGGCGGTGACCAACGACTCAAACCAAATCGCCGTATGTGACCCAGACGGTAAGCTTGCCGTGCTGAGGGGGTCAAAGGGCACTGCTCGGACATTGTTCAAGTACGCATACGCGGTTTACTTGGAAAACGAACGAGACAAAGAGCGTGTGGAGATCAATCCATACAAGCAGTACACCGTTCTTCCGTCAGACAAGCCAAGGTGGGCATGGTCGACGTTTAAGTTCCTGCATTACTGGATCTTCAAGAATGGGCCTGTTGTGGGTACCGGAAGATGGCATGAGCTAAAGAAGAAGCTGCAAAAGCATCATGACGCCATACAGCGTGTTCCAGTACCAGAGTTGGGTCCGTATTTGAGGCTGCACACACGAAGGACTCATCCTAAGACGCAAGAGTTCTGGAAGCGTTGCCGTATACAGTATTTGGAAGATCCTGACTCACTACCAGTAGCGTTGTCGTTTGTTGCCTCGAAGGACGAGGTCAGATGGGTGCGTGTGTTGGTGTCTGAGATCGACGATCTGTTGAAGTGCGTGGATTGGGCTGAATGGTCTGACATTCACGATCCGTTTCACTTCTCTACGTTTAGGGATCGGGGAATGGCCAAATGGAACTAAGTATAGACACTAAGTTTGTATCGAGACATTTACGGGTTGCGATTCGTGAGTGGTATTCGTGGTTGTCTGACAAGGCCATGCATGAGGATGAATGGAAGGCTGTTCCTCATTGGTGCAAGCAGATACCATCGAGGCTGGACATACCGTGGGCATTGCACGACATGGAGAAGCATGCGCAAAGGCGTCAGTTGATTCGTGCGTTGTACATCGTGATCGACGAGGTCTACATGTCGAGTGAGGGTATGGAGAACGTTCCATCGATTGCGAAGCTAAGGAATCACCTTTTTGAGTGGTATGGAAAAGCGTATGGATAAGTGGACTTACATAGTGGAGATTCCTGGTGACCCTATTGGCAAGGGAAGGCCAAGGGGAACGTCAATTGGGGGCAAAGTGCGCCTATATACGCCGAAAAAGACGGCAGATTGGGAGCGTTCTGCGGCCACGGTCATGACCAGCGTATGGCGAAAAGCGCCACTTGATGAGCCTGTGGAGATCGAGATCGCTGCATTTTCGCATCGACCTAAGCGTCTATTGCGCCGAAAAGACCCAGATCACGTCATTTACAAGACATCTAAGCCAGATGCAGACAACATCTGTAAATGTGCCTTGGATGCGCTGGTGATGGCGGGCGTATTGAGGGACGACTCGTTGGCGGTCAAGGTGACGATCCAAGACTTCTACTCTGAGCGCGATCGAGGTCCGAGGTTGTGCTTGCGGATGAGGCCAGCATTGGCAGAGCCGTTGTCTGGTTGGTGGGAGTCAGCGGGGGTGAATACTGCGAGGGCGTTGGCCGATGCTGCTCGTTCGTACGAGGAACAGGGCGATGATGATTTGCCTTGGTGATGCCACAGTGCTATGATTGATTCGAGCCGTTCTGTTGCAGGTTGGCTCTCCTGTTCGTTTGATCTGAAGGCCCTACTTGCTCTGGTAGGGCCTTTTTCTTTGCTTGCTATATTTGAGATATGCGGTAAAGTTGTTTTTGTTCATTGAGAGGAGTTTGTTGTGGCGACTACAGTTTTGGACAATGCGTATTTTACAAGCAAGTTTGTGTACGAGACGGATCTCCAAACGGAGCCGCTTCAGAACATCACAAACGGTGCTGCGACTGTTCGGTCGATCACAATCCTGAACGGAAGCAACACAGCCAACAGTGGTCAGATTCTTTACCTAAAGATGTACGACAGTTCCGAAGACGTTGTCGCGACGACAACTGAAGCGGACTACATGTTTCAGGTTGATGCTGTGACGGATACTACGTTTACGTTCGGCGAGGGCGGTCTTCCTGTGGTCAACGGTCTTACCATTCGACTGGTGACCGGTGCTGCGCTGAACGCAGAAACCAATCCAGCCGGCGCTGTCATCGCTGAAATTACCTACAGTTGAGGTTTAATCATGGCTGATTCTTTGATTACTTTGTCTGGTCCTCGTGGGACGCTGCTGTTCCGCGAGACGGCTGCGACCGCAACGATCGAGGCGAACATCTTCGGAAAAACAGCACCGGAGATCTACGCTGTTTCAGTGGACGCCACGCAGAACACTGGCGAAGACGTGTTCCTGTGCTTGTACGACGAATCCAACGCCGGTGCGGCGAACATTGCAGTTGGCACCACGGTACCGTTTTTTGTTCTTAAATGTCGCGCTGGCAAGTCGATCGAGTTTGTGGTTCCTTGCGGCAACACTGTAGCCGCAGGAAACTACGTTCACGCGGCTGTAAAGACATCGGCGGGGATTGCTGGCAACACAGCACCGACTGGCACGGTAGCGATCACGCTTCTTGGGGCTTAGTGAAATGGCGTCAGAAGATGCCCTTCTGTTACGGAGCATGCGCGGTTTTTCTCGTGAGAAGGGAAATCCGCTTGAGGAGCCTGCGCTCAGGTCTCAGGCTGCTAGCGAGATTGAGCAGGTTGAAGGCGGAGAATCGTTAGACGAGCTTCGTTCTCGCTACGATGAGCTTCGTTCAGACGATTTGCGTCCTGAGTATCGTGGCTTCAAGGTTCCTGCTGGAATGGATGAGGGTCAGTCTGAGGATTGGTTTGCGTCGATTGATTCGAGCGAGGATGAGCGTGAGTCTTTGGAGCGCGAGGCTGAGGCTAAGCGTGAGGCGGAGTCTGGGTTTGGCACTCAGTTGTTGGGCTCACTAGAGCGCACGGTGATGAAGGACAACCCGAGAATGGGAGCCAAGGCTGTTGAGGGCCTGGGTCGTGTGGCTGGCAGCCAAGCGATGGTCGACTTTGGGTTAAAGACGGCAGCCGAATTCGACACGTCGGACGATCCGGCATCGTTTTCTCCTCGGATTGAAAGCATCTATGATGCTGAGGGCTTTCAGGACTACATAGACTACGCGGGCTCGACTCTTGGTCAGGGTCTGGGGTCGATGGGCGCGATGGTCGCGGGGGCTGGTGTTGCTGGTGTTGCTGGGGCACCATTTGGTGCTGCGCCCATTACTGCTCCAGTTGGCGCGGTTTCGACTGGCTTTCTCCAAAACTATGGGGAAATGTACGGAACTCTTGTCGATCAACAGGGCGTGGACCCTGATGCTGCGGCGAAGTACGCGCTGGTTCCTGCTGCTGCGATGGCTGCTGTTGACACTGTTGGTTTGGGTAAGATTTTAAAACCTGCGAAGGACGCGCTGTCCAAAATTTTTGTGACTCGAATCGCACAGTTGTCGCTTCGTGGCGGTGCCATTGAGTCCACAACTGAAGGTATTCAGTCGATCATTCAAGAGTCTGCGGGTGAGATTGCTGAATTGACGGGTATGGCGACTAAGGACATTGAGCTTGGTCAGCGTGCTGAGAACTTCGTAAACGCCATTGTTGGCAGCTTCCTGCCCGGTTTTACAACAGGCGGCGTTGCTGGCGTTCGTGTGCGTCCTAATAATGCTGGCCCAGCACCAGCGGCACCAGCGGCACCAGCGGCACCAGCGGCACCAGCGGCACCAGCGGCACCAGCAGCACCAACGGTACCTGATCCGATCGTATCGGTCGATATGGAGGATATTTCTTCTCCTCAGCCAACGCGCGTGACTGCTGCGTTGACTGGTGTTCAGATTGCTCGTCTTGACCTCAATGAAATGAAGAAGAGGTATCTTGAGTTGAGCAATGAGGTTGCTGCTGTTGAAAGTAAAAAAGAAGACGCATCTGCATTGAAATTGGACCTTGAGTCGCTTGAAGAGGCCATTTATGATGATTTTGAGTCGAGTTTGCGCGATATTTTGAGTCGAGATGGCGATATTAAGATTGATCGATTTACTCGCGCACTAGGTGGCTGGGCCGGTCAAGAGTTGGAGCCGAACCTTCGAGTTGAGCTTGTTGGCGACGAAGCAACGATTTTAAGCCGCTTGACGGAGTTCAACGCGACATCTGGCATGTCTGGACCGGATGTTGTGCCTCAAGGCGGTGCTCTCAACCGCGTGTTCGTCGAGGCGCTGTTGGATGAGCCCAATGTCATTTCTTCTTATGATCCGAACAATGTTGAGCAGAACAAGAAGCTAGCCTGGGACGACAGTGGTGCTGAGCGATTGTCTACATTGCGTATTCAATTGCCTCCTGAGATGGTGACGCCTCAGTTTTTGGCAAGTATGGGAGACGTATTTGCCCAGGAATCTTTAGGCTTCACTGTTGATCGCGAGAACAACACGATTGAGTTGATCCACACTCCCGAGTGGAGCGGAGCGGATGCTCAGAAGACCCTGACCCATTTTGTAGATGCTGCTCGAAACCTTCAGGATATTGCGACAGATAGCTTTGGCAAAGACATTGGTGTTGAGTGGCTGAAAGAGCGCATTGAAATTAGCGAACCAGCAAGTGATGTTAAAACCATCAAAAATGCCTTTACAGAGGGTGAGTCCAACTATATTATTAAGGGCTACCAGGAGTTACTGAAAGATGAGTATCGGGAAAAAGATCGCAGCGATATACGGAAGGGAGCCTACACCGCCGGACAAGATTCTGAGTCCGCCAGGAAAGATCAAGTCAAACCGGAAGCCAGGAAGCGTGGTGTCAGTGTTGAGGCCACAGATGATGCAGTCTCAGATGCCGCAGCCTCAAATCGATCCCTCTCAAGCTTACCAACATATGAGCAGTTCGTATTTGGAGGGGATGGACGAGAAGGATCTTTCGGACTTGATCGACTCCATGCAGGAGCAGAACAAAAAGGACTGAGGGTAGATGCTGATGCGTCTCGCGCCTTGATGGCTCGAATGGGTCTCAAGTTTACCAACGTGGATACATCTGAAATCCTGAAGATCTATCCTCTTCAAGACAAGTTTGGTACGACTCTTGAAGAAGTGATCGATCGTCTGAACAAATGGACGAAGTCGAAGGGCACGGTTGCCGAGGGCTGGACGTTCTCAGTATTTGGTCCAAAGCAAAACGAAGACGGCACCCTGAGTGGCTTTGTTTCGCCTGACTTCAAGAACAACAGCTATGACCAGAAGAACGCTTACATTTACCAGCCTTATGATCCGAATGGTTCTTTCGATGATGTAGCGTACACGTATGCGTGGCGAGCAACTCATGAGATTGCACACGGCATTGTAAATGAAAAGCTGACCGAGCAATATGGCGGCCAGGGTCGCAGGGCCGGTGGTCTTGGCATTCTTGCCCGTGACGATAGCGGCAAGAACATTGTTGATCCGTTGTCGTTGGCGCATGCTTTACGTGCTTTGGATTGGGAGCACGAAACCTTCGTAAAGCAGCGCGAGATTCTGGAGCAAGACTTCGGCATCACGATTACCGATGATCAGTTTAATCAAGAGTACATGCTGAACATGTCTGATGCTGTTCATCGCGTGCTGACGGGCCGTTTCAGCAACCCTGGTAAGTTGGGCGCTGTTCCTGCTTCAACAAACCCTGCGGTTGTTCTAGAGCGAGCAAAGGACACTGTCCGTCAAGCTGCAAGCGCAATGGGTATGGACATGTCCGAGAGGCTTGACTCCAAAGGCGCTCGTGCTGCAACGGCAACAGCCAAAGGAGAGTCTTACTTTGACCCCGAAAAGCTTTCCGAGCTTAAAAATCTGGTGCAGAAGCCTCGTCGGCAAGAAAACCTTATTTACATGTCTCCTGATGAGTTTTTGTCGTTAGCAAAACCGTTGAGCGAGCCATTCGCAGAAAGGGCAGAGCGTGTTGCTGGCCTTCTGGAGCGCGGAGAGAAGTTTAACAGCGTCCCATTTTTAAGGTTGGATGAGTCTGGACAGATATTCAATCATGATGGCCGCCATCGTGCGATGGCGTTGAAGAAGCTTGGCGTTGAGAAGATGCCTGTATATTTGCATTCCGATGATATTCGTTGGAACGAGCAGGTACTGGGTAAGGGTGATGCTTTTTACTATGTTGAGAATTTGCCGAAGCAGTTGATTGGCGAAGACGGTAAGACCAAAATCAAGTCACCTTTCCATACAGAGGGGCCAAACCGAGGAAAGCCTCTGCCCGAGTACTCTGCCGACGTAGCCAAGCCCCCCGCCGCAGACGCAGCCACAGATGCTTCTGTATTGGGTGGTTCTGAATTTCAGATAGTGAAAAAATCTATTGATGACATAAACAAGATTTTGCCTGAAATAATAAAAGTTAGTGACGAGAACCGAGCCGACATTTCCAGATATGAAAAATTTCGCGGTGGGTTTATGTCTCACTCGGCGAACCTTAGTGATCGTAAGTTCAGCGATAAAGAACTTGAGGTGCTTCGTGACCCATTTACATCAGACGCAGTTAGAGAGTTGTCTAAGACAAACCCAAACATCTTTGGCGATCTATTAAACGAACTTAGGCGTGCTGCTGAAAGTGAACGTGAACAACTTGGTGAGGCTGGCCCAGTAGCTGACTATTTAGATGCTGCGCTTGCGTCGCATGACTGGAGTAAAGGTGGTAACCCTGAGGGTAACATTGTCGGAGAGCTAAGTGCTTTACTCGACGAACTCAAAAAATACAATCCCGAGAACTTCGACGAAAGCCGTAAAGCTCTTGACGAAGCAACGAAAGAATTGAATGACGCAAAGTCAGAGTTGAGTGTTGCGGAAGACGCCTTGGAGCAACTGCGACGAACAGCACCAAAGTACGTGAGTCGTTCAGACCCCAAACATAATGAGTATGCGGCGGCTTTTACAGAGTGGAATAGCACCAATCGTCCTCGTATAAAATCACTCAAGAAAGAGATAGAGCGCATCACGGGTGATCGTTATTCCGAGTATTTACGGAGTGGCGGCTCATCAGCAGATCTTGATAGACTGAAGCGCAACCTCGATAACGCTCAAAATAGGTTCGAAGCCTTACAGTACGGGCCTTTGGAGAACGACACCGTTCGATTCTTGCTGGATAAGCTGAAAGATAATCTTCGTGGTATCAACTCACCTAATTTGAGCAAAGAAACGCGAAAAAACGTTCGGCGCATTGTTGAGAATATTGAGGCTGAAGAAGCTAAACAAGCTGCCCGTTTGTGGCAAGAGATAGGAATAGAGTCGCCGTATTTCAAACGGTTTTTTGCCGGCTCTGTGGTCTTGGACGAACAAGGTCGACCCTTGGTTATGTTCCACGGTAGCCCGTTTTCTGGCATAGAAAGTTTTGAGACATTCGGAACTGCCTATGGTCTCATGGGCACAGGAGCTTATTTTACGGACAACCCCCTCGTTGCGTTTTCTTATGCAACTTCTAAAAGAGGATTGCGTAAGGCAAAAAAAGAAGGGGTTGATCCCGACCCGAGCATTACTCCGGTATATCTCAGCCTTAAAAATCCAATAGACATGGATGATCCAGCCGATTCGCAACAGTGGTTGACTGCGCTGAAAAAAAACAATGTGGCTGGCAGGATGAGCGGAGACGAGCTTGCTGAATATGTTGGAGTGCCTGCTTCCGGGGCTACGAACAAAGATTGGCTAAGAGGCTTGGAAAGTGTTTTACAGCAAGAGGAGATATACGAGTACGAGGCTGCTGAAATTGTACGAGATGTGTTGAAGAGTATGGGTCATGACGGGTTGACCCATATTGAAACAAAAGGCATGGGGATCACCGACAAAGTTCGCTCTCACCGAGTTTATGTCGCCTTTGAACCCGCACAGATAAAATCTGCAATACGGGATGAAACGGCCTCGACGACGTACCCTGATCTTCGCACTCTTGATACAGATGTAAAGGTGTCTCCACTGAAAGCCTCTGCGAAGGAGAACGCCGGCACCTTCGACCTGACGGATCCATCGATTCTCAAGGGCATAGGCATAGGCGCTGCAGTCCCTGTTGCTGCCGCTTTATCCCAAGGACAAGAGGACGAGGAAGAGGGCAACCCAGAGGAAGAGCTTCCACCGATGACTCTTTCAAGTCGCGAGTACGTACCGATGGATACTGTCATGATTTATGATGACACCGTCGAAGAAACCAAGGCCGAACTCGATCGTCGATCCAAAATCAAACAAGAAGAAGACGGCTTGGTTTACAAGATGATGATGCTGGAGGCTGATTATTTCGAGTTGGATGATGACGATCCAAGAAAGGATCAAATCAACAGCCAGTATGAGTTGGTCGTCGACAAGTTCAAAGAAGTGCATTCCGATCTTGGTACCGACGAATTTTCTCGGTTCTTGAAAGGTGTGGATTACTTTTACGAAACACAGCCGGGTGGGCTGTTGGATTACGACGTTGATCGTGCCTTTGAGGTCATGTCGTTCAATGGCGTTGACATGCTCACGGACATCAATTTGAGAAAGACTCAAGAGTCCATGCAGCAAAAAAGATTTGAGCGAATGACTGAGCGTGGAGGCACACTCGTCAATTTGTCAGGTCAAAACATGCCAATCAACAAGTTGTTGTTTAAAAAAGCAAATACATTTAATCATCCAGTTCAATCAGTTCAGGTCACTGAGTCTGATAAGATGATCTTGCAGAGAGATTTAAATAATCTCGAAGATTTGAAAGAAGACGGTTTAATATCGTACCTGTTATATAGAGAGTTGAAAGGCGACGTAATGTTGTTCTAGGAGGCCAAATGGCAAACCGACGCGGAAAAATGGATCCAATGACGGCTTTGAGTCTCGCAAAGCAAATGCGCGCTCAAAACCGAGAGATGGGCGATCCAAAAAATGATCCAATGCGGGTCTTGCAGGATCAATACTATCGAGGGTTCGACGTTCCACCGGGAACTGAACAGCAGAAACAAGCATACCGTGATGCGATTGATCGGCGTCTGTACAGCCAGCCTCTTCGTGAGCGTCGTCGTGCGGAAGCCGAGCGTGTAGGCACCACAGACGCTGTGCGTCGTCGCATTGCTGACGTTGTGAAGCCAGCAAGCATGGCTGCATCTCTTACGCCGTTTGACGCTGGTTTGGGTGATCTCGGCTACGCTGCTGGAGAGTTGATCGATCCAGAGGGCACGTATGGTGATGCTGGATTGGCTGCTGCCGGCGGATTGTTGACGGGTGGCGTTGGCTCCGGTGCCATGATGGCGAGAGCCGCCAAAGAGGCCCGTGGCATGAAAAAAGCGGCGGATCGGGCGGCAAATTACCCAATGAAGCGCGAAAATTACCCGATGAAGCGTGAACTAGATGACCTTGTTCCTGTCTACAAAAAGGGGAATGAATATCAATCATACGCTAACAAGTATGGATCGGGCGGTCGATTCCCAGATCTCAAGGACTTTGAATCTAAAATTTCACGGCAGCCAAAAATGGAGCCTTTAGATCCCATTTTGCTGGCTAGCCCTCTCGCGATTGGAGCCGCAGGTGTGTATGGTGACGCGGCCATCGCGCTACTAGACGACATTCGTTCTTCATCGGACTACGGCAATGCGTTCTCAGAAACAACACGAATGGTTAGTCCTGAAATGTTTGATGGTGTCAACTCTCTAAATGATGTTGAAGAGATGCATAGCAATGCCGTCATGAATGCCGCTAAAATCTTCAATGAAACAGGATCAATTCCTTTCAAAATGAAGCGTGAGATCGGTAAGCTTGAGGCTCTGATGAACACCAAGGCGTCGATGGATTCTTCCGACGATCGTGCGATTAAGAGTGGCTTGATTGGCTTCGGTGTTGGGTACGAAGACGTGATGCCAGATCGGTATATTGACCGCATGAAGACAACAGGGCTTGGTGATATTGTTGGGTACGAAGACGCGATGATCGATCGCGAGGTTCAGTTCCAACGCTCGATGCCGAAAATTGAGGAGCCTCCAATGTTTGGCCCTGAAGAAGCACCGATGTACGGACCAGAAACTGCCGGCATGAGTCAGGCAGAAATTGATCGCATGGTTCGGCAAGAAATGGATAGAGAAATCGAACCCGCTATCGAAGATTTTGGAGAATAAAATGCCCGGTAAAATGGATCCAAATTTGCAAGGTGCCTACAATAAAGCGCAGCAAATTCAAGAAATGAAAAAGCGAAATCCTCGCTTGGATCAAATGTCTGCTGGCGATCGAGTCAAGACATTGCTTCGCAAGAAAGGAGAGCGTGGTCAACCAAATCCCGTCGACTCCAAAACTAAAATGCGAAACGATCAAGCGGTCAAAGATCTTTTGGAATCCAAGGGAATCTTCAACTTGCCAACCCTTAAAGAGACGGGTGGACCAAAAGAAGATCTTCAAGAGGTCTCCGCACAACTGGGCAAAGCCTCTCAGCTTCACGGTGATCAGTCCAAGCGTGTCGCGGGCATCGCCAAGGGCATGAAGGGCGAGGTCGGCAACCCGTACATGAAACGCGGCAAGTCCAAGTACGGAATGTGAAATGGGCCAGTCTGCGGATCAATTGATTAAAGGGGGCATGAAGACCAACAAGCCCCGAAGAATCCGTAAGGGTGAGCCAGGGTATGGCAAGAAAAAATTCGTTGTAGTTGCCAGTTCGGGCGGAAAGAAGAAGGTCATTCGATTTGGTGATGCCAAAATGGCGATTAGACGTGACAACCCCAAGGCTCGAAAGAACTTTAGGTCTCGTCATGGGTGCGCCAAGGCTGCGGCCAAGAATAAGCTCACTGCGAAGTACTGGTCTTGCTACCAATGGCGGGCTGGTTCGAAGGTGAAGGGATAATGGCTAAAAACAAATCAGAAAAATTTAAACGAATCGAGTCTTCCGTTGCTTACCCTGAGTCAGATGTTGCCACGGGGGTCACAGATCGACCAAGTGATCTGGGAGAGGTTGCATACCCACAACAAGAAGCGATGTCTGGTGAAGAAGAGCTGATGCGTATGCTTGTTAAAAACATGCATCAAGGTCCAAAACCACTTCCTAAAACAAA
>MDTC01208178.1_pt1 | contig 13374 bp, 9 predicted proteins | sample 811181 | NCBI WGS metagenome assembly MDTC01 (sample SAMN05326644, study PRJNA326480) | marine metagenome | isolation source: seawater | place: Pacific Ocean: North | collected 2011
AGTCGCTGCCCGTGGGGTTGCGGGCGATCCGGGTCTCGATGTCGATGCCGTCGACGTCGGTGTTCGGCATGTGACAGGTCTGGCATTCCGCAGCTTCGGGCTGGGCCTTGGGCGGGTAGTACGCGCTCGCCTGCCACTCCAGGTAGGGCCCCTGCTCCATCGAGGTGTGCCCGGTGGCCACGCCGCCCCCGTCGACCGAGTCGATGAAGAGCGTGTGGCAGCTGGCGCAGACCTCGCTGTGCAGCATGTGCTCGCTGTGGGTGGGCTCGAAGCCGGCGAAGTTGCGCATCGGCCCGGCGAACGGGGCCACGTGGGGGCCGTAGATGACGCGGTCGTCGTTGTAGTCGTGGTGGCCGCTGAACGTGTCCGGATCGCCCTGGGTCTCCGGCCGCTGGAGGTGGCAGCCGACGCAGTTCGCGCCTTCGCGGGCGAGATCGCCGATGGCATCGGGAGACTGCAGGGCGGCCAGCGTCGGGCCGTCCTCGTCCGACAGCGTGAGGTCGGCCCAGGCCGCCGGCGCGTGGCAGCTCATGCACTTCTGCTCGATGGCGACGGCCAGATCGGGGGTGTCGTGCACCTCCTTGGCGACCGCCGCACGGAACAGCGGATCCCGGGAGGCGTGGGCCATGACCGAGGCGGGCCAGAGGTCGGCCGGGCCGATGTGCCGCCCCGAAGCGTCCTTCAGCGCGACCGCGCCGGTGGCGGCCGTGTGGCAGTTGGCACAGACCCGGTGGGTCGCGGTGTGCACGCCGTCGGTCTCGGCGGGGGGAAGCAGGGCGAAGGTGTCGAGGGTGGGCGGTCCGATGTCCGTGTCGGTGTCGGTGCCCGAGTCGGTGTCGGTGTCGGTCTCGTCGGTGTGCGGATCGCCCGTGTCCGTGTCCGCGGACGGCGGACACGCGACCAGCCATGCGGCTGCAAGCACCAGGGACCACGCGCGCACTGTCACCTCCATCCCGCAGTCATGACATGGGACCGAGCGGTTGTCCCGGCCCTGCGGCAATGCGTCGCGGCCCCCCGCGGCTCCGCGTCTGGCATCATCGCGCCATGCTGATCCTGCTCGCCAGCCTGTGGCTCACGGCGTCCGCCGAGGACGACCACCTCCGCCTCCACGTGCCCCCGGTCGACGTGCCGGCGACCGTGGACGTCCCGCTCGACTCGCTCGTCTGGGTGAACCTCCGCTACCAGGGCGGCCCCACCGAGGCGGTCGCCGAGATCCTGGGAGACGACCTCTCGAACTGCCCGGATCTCCGCTCGGACCTGGGCTTCCGGCCCCGCGACACCCGGGAGCTCTTCCGCCGCGACCTCGTACGCTACGCCGTCGTCGAGGTGTCGGCGACCGGGATCCGCGTTGGCGGTCAGGACGTCATGCCGCTCGAGGACGGCAACACCCCGGAGCGGCTCAAGGAGGGCGTCGTCCTGCGCCCGCTGCTCGACGCCCTGCTCGCCCAGGCGGAGGCCCAGTACCAGTTCCAGCGCGCCTGCCAGGACCCGGCGTGGGAGCCCGGCGGCGCGGTCACCTCCGCCTCTTCCGGCCGGCTCCTGGTCGCGGTGTCGCCGGACGTGCCCTTCGACGTGCTCCAGGAGGTGCTGGTCACCGCCCGCAAGGCCCGGTTCAAGACCTTCTACCTGGCGGCCCGCAGCCGGCGCAGCGTGACCGATCCGCTGCCCCAGCCCCCCGCGGTCGGCGACGCGACCATGCGCGTCTTCGTCGCCAGCGACGGTGGCCTCGGCATCGACTCCCAGGAGGAGGGCCAGGACTCGGCCTCGCTGCTCATCGACTACCTGCCCAGCCCCGCGGGCACGCGCTCGGCCCGGGTCGTGCCCTACCCGGCGTCCCCCTTCGCCTACGTGGTCGGCGGCGCCGGCGCCCTGCTGTCGAAGGGCTGGGAACCGGCGTTGCTCGCCCGCTTCGACAAGGACGCCCTCCGCGCCCCCCGCCGTGCCCCCACCGTGGGGTTCGGCGAGCCCCGAGACCTCGGTCGCCGCAGCGTGCAGGCGGTGCCGGTGACCCTGCCGGAGGGCGCGGTCGAGCCGCAGACGTCGCGCCGCACGGTCGCCCGCACCCGCTTCACCATCACCGGCGAGACCCCCCACGTCGCGACCTTCACCCCGCCGGCCCACCTCGCCGACGCCCTGAACCGCCCCGACGTCTACCGCCAGCTCAACCCGATCCTCACCTGCTACCGGGACGAGGAGGCCGATGACGAGGGCATGGAGGGCGAGCTGGTGCTGCAGCTGCAGGTCGGTCCGTCGGGCACTGCGGAGAGCGTGACCCTGCTGCCGACCACGACCATCGAGGACGTGCACGTGCGGCGCTGCGCGGTCGACACGTTCAAGGAGCTGCGCCTGCCTTCGGTGGCGGTCACGCCCGAGCCCATGTTGTGGACCATCTCACTGACTCCGGGGGCCCCCCGCGGCGAGGGGGGTTGACGCTCCTTCTGGGTGTGCTGAAGATCCGGGCAAGCCACCCGGCACGGGGCGCTCCGGCCCCGGGTACCACCCAACGGGACCTTCCTCGGAGAGGATCACCCGGCGACCTTTAAGTCGTCCCCGGACGGGTGTGCGCCAAGCAGAAGGAGTCCACCCATGAATACACTCATGATCCGCCGCCGCCCCGTCGCGCTGCGTCGCGTCGATCCCTTCGCTCGCAGCGCCATCTTCCGTGACCCGTTCTTCGCCGATCCCTTCGGCGCCACCCTGGCCCGCGACATGGAGCGCATGCTCGACGTGTTGCGCGCGGACGTGGCCCGCTGGCCCGCGCCGCCCCGACCCGAGCCCGTCGCTCCGGTCCAGCTCGACACCACCGACGAGGCCGTGGTCGTCACTGTCGGCCTGTCCGGCTTCGAGCCCGGCGACGTCGAGGTCACCGTCGACGACGGGGTCCTGGTGGTCACCGGCGACACCGCCCGCACCACCACCGTGCACGACGCCACCGCCGAGGAGGCCGACCAGGCCGACACCGATGGCGAGACCCTCACCCCGAAGGTGCAGCGCAGCTTCCGCCGCGCCTGGCGCCTCGACGCCGATCAGTTCGAGCTGGACGGCATCGCCGCGAAGTACGCCGACGACGGTTCCCTGCAGATCACCGTGCCCCGACGGGCGCGCCCCGAGCCGAGGCGCATCCCCATCGGCTGAGCGGCATCCACCTCACCAGGCGCCTCGCGCGCCACCTTTCCGAGGGTCTCCTGGGCCGGACGCTCACAGCTTCGGACCTCCCCCTCTCGATGCGACACGACGCCGATGGGCGTCGGAGCGACCGACCCAGGAGCCCCCCCTCGGAGAGTCCTACCCCCCCAGCTCCTCCCGGAGGTGGGCCTTGTGGGCGTCGAACGCCTCGGCGTCGTCCGGGTCGGCGTCGGGCCAGGACAGCTTCATCGCCTTCATGGCGTCGACGATGATCTGCGCCACGGTGAGCCGCATGTAGGGCTTGTCGTCGGCTGGGATGGCGTACCAGGGTGCGCTCGCGGTGCTGGTCTTCGACAGGGCGTCCTCGTAGGCGTGGTCGTACTCGGCCCACAGGGCGCGCTCGTCGAGGTCGCCGGGGTTGTACTTCCAGTGCTTGTCCTGCCGCTCCAGCCGGTCGAGCAGTCGCCGCGCCTGCTCCTCGTGGCCGACGTGCAGGAAGAACTTCAGGACGGTGGTGCCGTTGCGCGCGAGGTGGTCCTCGAGGTCGGCCATGGAGCGCAGGCGCTGGGCCCAGAAGGCGTCGGCGTCCTCGGGCAGGCGCTGGCGCTGACCGGCCAGGATGCCAGGATGAACGCGCACGACCAGCGCTTCTTCGTACCAGGAGCGGTTGTGCACGGCGATGGTGCCCCGGCGCGGCAGGTCCAGCACGTGGCGCCACAGGAAGTCGTGCTCGCGCTCGCGCTCGGTCGGCACGCCGTAGCTGGTCACCCGCACGCCGGCGGGGTTCACGCCGCGGAACACGTTGCGGATGGTGCTGTCCTTGCCCGCCGCGTCGCGCGCCTGGAACAGCACCAGGAGCGCATTGTCGCGGTCGGCCCACAGCACGCGCTGCAGATCGGCGAGCTCCTCGCGGACGTCCTCGAGCTCCTTCTTGGCCTTCTTCCCGGTGAGTCCGCTCTTCGGGGGCGCGGTCGGGGCGTCGGCGAGGCGGAAGGGGCGGTCGAAGGGGACCAGGTGCGGGCTTGGCACGGGCGGGATCACGGGACCTCCAGGCGTGCCGGGACGCTACCGCATCGCTGTCGCTGCGAAAACGAGGACACCCGGTGAGCGACCCTTGCCCGACGGAGAGGAGACACACGACGCGACCTCGAACGAGGTCCGGAGGAGCAGGCAGGTCGCCACACCGGGTGGCTGCCTGGAACCTATGCAGGGGGTGTGCCAGGGTCAGCGATCACGTGGCTGGCGGGATCGATGTGTGGGACGGTCGGCAGGCGGCGGTCCGGATGGCGACAGGCTGTCGGATCGGCCTCGACACGTCGGACAAGCTGTCATCACGCCCGGTCGCGCGATCGTCGCGGGACGTCAGGGCTCGACGGCCGAGGTCAGGGGGCGACCGGGTCGGTCACAGCGCGAGCACGCCCCCGGCGGCGTACACGTAGGCCGCACCGAAGAAGGCGACGGCGAGCAGGACCGCGGCGATGACGAGCATCAGGCTGCGACGGAGCTGGGCCCGGCGGCGCATCAGGCCGCGAAAGTCGCGCTTCTTCCAGAGATCCCGGTTCCCCTGGATCCACCAGATGGCCGCCCCGGCGATCCCGCCAGCGAGCACCATGAAGCCGAGCACCACGAACAAGCGGTCCATGGTCGGGGGACTATCGCTCCGCGACGCTGAACGCGGGCTCCGCGGTGCACGCGCCGGTCAGATCGCAGGCGGTCCGCACCACCTCGCCGGCCAGCTCCGCCACCTCGTCCGGGGTCAGCGCGCCCGACGCCGCGTCCTCCTTGGCGTAGTCGTCGAACTGCACGACCTGGGGCGGGGTCTCGGTCGAACCATCCCGGCGTCGCTGCTCCACGAAGGCGGTCACGTGCAGTCCTGGGAAGGCATCCGTCTGGAACGTCAGGCTGGACAGGATCGTCGCCTTGTCCTTGCGCGTGCCCCGCACGTCGGCCTTCTTCGCCTTGCGCAGGTCGACCGACGCCGTCACCAGGTAGCTCGCGTACGGATCCTCGTGGCTGCCGAAGCACTGGACGGACGCGTAGCCGACCTGATCGCTGCCCTCCGCCCACACGAAGCTGGCGGCGCACTTGCGGACGGGCTCGGTCCCGCACTGCAGCTCGATCTCCCGTTGCTGCAGCGACACCTCGTCGCCATCGATGACCTCGACCGCGAGGTGCGGCGCCGAGGTCGGGCGGGTCTGGGGTGCCTCCTCGGGCGGATCTGCGAGGGTCGCGCACCGCCGGGCCGCTCCCGTGACGACCCGGACGGACCGGGCCAGCTCCGCCTTGCTGAAGCCGGGGTAGATCGCCAGCTCTCCGGGGTCTCCGGCCTGGGCCGGGAGGCAGAGGAGCAGGAGCGGCAGGAGGCGGAGCATGGGACGGGCGGGACCTCGGAGTGTCGAAGGGGGGATCGGCTGGCGGCGAGGGAGACTGAACGCGCGGCGAGTCGGGCGGCGTCCCTCGAAGAATAGCCAGATCATGCAGTCAGGGGGCTGAAAGGACTGTATGCTGCGGCATCCGGGAGGTCTGATGCGTACGCCTGTTTCTCTGCTCGCCCTGGTTGCCCTGTTCGGCTGCAATGAGCCTCCGGGATCGCCGGTGGTCGCGATCTCGCCCGCGGAGCCGACGACCCTCGACGGCCTGACCGCGTCGATCACCCAGGATGCGGTCGACCCCAACGGCAACGACACGGTCACCTACACCTGGTCCTGGACCCGCGATGGAGCCGTCGTGGCCGAGCTCACCGGTCCGGACGTGCCGGCGGAGCTGACGAAGCGCGGCGAGACCTGGACCGTCACCGTCGTTCCGGCCGACGACAAGGAGCAGGGCGAGGCGGCCCAGGCGTCGATCACCATCGGCAATGCCGTGCCGAGCGCGGAGGTGGAGATCACCCCCGACGCCCCGCTCTCGACCGATGACCTGATCGCCGAGATCACCAGCAGCGATCCCGACGGGGACACGGTCAACCCGCAGATCTCGTGGACCGTCGATGGAGAGGACGCCCGGATCAGCAGCGAGCGCGTTCCCAAGGATCGCACGAGCCGCGGGCAGACCTGGGAGGTCACGGTCGTGCCCAAGGACGCGCGCGGCGAGGGCGAGGCGGTGACCGCCAGCAAGCAGATCGCGAACCAGCCGCCGACGGTCGAGTCGGTGCGGATCCGCCCGGACAAGGCGTACGAGGCGTCCGTGCTCGAGGCGATCATCGACGCGAACGACAACGACGGCGACGAGCTCACCTACGTCGGCGTGTGGTCGGTCAACGGCGTCGAGCTGACCGAGGTCTCGGAGCTCGAGCTGGACGGCAGCTACTTCGACAAGGGCGACTCCGTCAGCGTCTCCATCGTCGCCAACGACGGGCTGATCGACAGCGCCCCCCTGGCGTCGGACCCGGTGGTCATCCTGAACACCCCGCCGCGCCTGGCGTCGGCCACCATCACACCGGCGGAGGCGTTCGAGGGCGACACCCTGACCTGCACGCCGGCGGGCTGGACCGACGACGACGGGGACAGCGAGAGCTACCGCTACGAGTGGCGGGTCCAGGGCGTGCTTGCAGGCACTGGGACCACGCTCTCGAGCGACTTCTTCGCCAAGGACAACCGGGTGAGCTGCACGGTCTTCCCGAACGACGGGACCGACGACGGCATCCCCGTCTCGGCGCGCCCCATCGTCATCGGGAACACCCCGCCGGAGGTCGGCGGCATCATCATCTCGCCGACCGACCCGATGACCGGCACGACGATCTCCTCCACGGTGAGTGGCGTAACCGACGTCGACTCCGAAGAGGTCCGCCTGGACATCGACTGGTACGTCGCGGGCACCAAGGTGGCGTCCGGACCGAGCCTGGCCGGAACCGCGTACGTCCGTGACAAGGAGATCTACGCGGTCGTCACGCCCTACGACGGCACCGACTTCGGCCCGCCGGTCACCTCCAACAAGGTGACGTCGGTGAACGCGCCGCCGAAGATCACGAGCCTGTCGATCACGCCGTCTCCGCTGCACCAGAGCCACACGGTCATGGCCGCGGTCGGCACGGCCGACGCCGACTTCGACACGGTCACCCTGTCGTATGCGTGGACCATCAACGGCACGCCCTACGGCTCGTCCAGCACGACCTCGATCCCTGACAGCGAGACCATCATCGGCGACGTGATCTCGGTCACGGTCACCCCCAACGACGGCACCGTCGACGGGACCGCGGTGGCGGACACCGCGACCGTCGTCAACGCGCCCCCGACCGGCCACGTGGTCACGATCGATCCGGCCGAGCCGACCGAGGAGGATCCCCTCTTCTGCGAGCTGGTCACCGAGGCGACCGACACCGACGGCGACGACATCACCTACACGGTCACCTGGACGGTCGACGACAGCGAATGGACCGGCGACACCACCACCACGGACCTGACCGGCGACACCATCTCCGCCGACGACACCGGCAACGGCGAGACCTGGGCGTGCACCATCACCGCCAGCGACGGCACCGACGCCATCGGGGTGACCGACGAGGTCGACATCGGCGCTGACGTCGTGCACTTCGACTACGGCTACTACTGGGTCCGCGCCGAGTACGAGGCCACCGCCAGCGAGCACAGCAAGATCTGCTCGGCCCAGGGCCTCAAGGCGACCTCCTCTGCGGTCAGCATCTCCGGCAACTGGACCGAGGCCAAGATGGAGGCCATCGCCAAGGCCTTCGGCTACGGCAAGCGGGCCACCGGCTGCTGCGCCGCCAGCATGTGGTGCTTCGACAGCGACTCCACCTGCCAGACCCACAGCGCGTCGAGCGCGACGTTCACCAACTACGGGCGGTTCACGTCGGGGTCCCTCCCCGTCTTCACCTGCACCAAGTAGCGTCCACGCCTGTTCGAGCGCATAGCTCCAACACCGGCGAGTCCGGTCCCTGGCTCTGCGATTCCCGTGTCAGTCCGCCGCAAGACCCTGTATGATGGTCGCGCTGGAGGTCTGATGCGCACGTCTGTTTCCCTGATTGCACTGGTTGCCCTGTTCGGCTGCAACGAGCCGCCGGGCGCCCCGGTGGTCGCCATCTCCCCCGAGGAGCCGACCACGCTGGACGGATTGTCGGCCTCCATCGTGCAGGAATCGGTCGATCCCAACAAGAACGACGCGGTCACCTACACCTGGTCCTGGACCCGCGACGGCGCCGCGGTGGCCGAGGTCACCGGCCCGGACGTGCCGGCGGAGCTGACCAAGCGCGGCGAGACCTGGACCGTCACGGTCATTCCGGCCGACGACAAGGAGCAGGGCGCCTCGGCCCAGGCGTCCATCACCATCGGCAACGCGGTGCCCAGCGCGGAGGTGGAGATCACCCCCGATGCCCCGCTCTCGACCGATGACCTCATCGCCGAGATCACCACCAGCGATCCCGACGGCGACACGGTCAACGCCCAGATCTCCTGGAAGGTCGACGGCGTGGACGCCCGCATCTCCAGCGAGCGTGTGCCCAAGGATCGCACCAGCCGCGGCGAGGTCTGGGAGGTCACGGTCCTGCCCAAGGACGCCCGCGGTCAGGGCGAGGCGGTGACCGCCAGCAAGCAGATCGCCAACCAGCCGCCGACCGTCGAGTCGGTCCGGATCCGCCCCGACCTGGCGTACGAGGCCTCCGTGCTCGAGGCGATCGTCGACGCGAACGACAACGACGGGGACGACCTCACCTACACCGCGGTGTGGTCGGTCAACGGCGTGGAGCTGACCGAGGTCACGGTCCTCGAGCTGGACGGCACGTACTTCGACAAGGACGACTCCGTCAGCGTCAGCATCGTCGCCAATGACGGGCTCATCGACAGCGCTCCCCTGGCCTCGGACCCGGTGGTCATCCTGAACACCCCGCCGCGGCTCACCTCCGCGACCATCGCCCCTGCCGAGGCCTACGAAGGGGACACCCTGTCCTGCACGCCGGCGGGCTGGTCTGACGAAGACGGCGACAGCGAGAGCTACCGCTACGAGTGGCGGGTCCAGGGCGAGCTCGCCGGCACCGGCACCACCCTGACCAGCGACTTCTTCGGCAAGGGCGACCGCGTCAGCTGCACGGTCTTCCCCAACGACGGCACCGACGACGGCATCCCCGTCTCCGCGCGCCCCATCGTCATCGCCAACACCCCGCCGGTGGTCGGCAGCATCACCATCTCGCCGACCGACCCGATGACCGGCACGGCGGTGGTCTCGACGGTCACGGGCGTGAGCGATGTCGACGACGACGCCGTCCGCCTCGACATCGACTGGTTCGTCGCCGGCACCAAGGTCGCCTCGGGACCGAGCCTCGCGGGCACCGCGTTCACCCGGGACAAGGAGATCTACGCGGAGGTCACGCCGTACGACGGCACCGACTTCGGCACCAAGGTCAAGTCCAACGTCGCCCGCTCCCGCAACGCGCCGCCGTCGATCACCAGCTTCACCCTGACGCCTTCCCCGGTCTACACCGACTCGACCGTGGGCCTGACCGTCGGCACGGCGGACCCGGACTTCGACACGGTCACGCTGACCTACGAGTGGACGCTCAACGGCAGCTCCTACGGCTCGGGCTCGACCACCTCGGTGCCGTCGACCGACATCACCCGCGGCGACGTGCTCACCTACAAGGCGACCCCCAACGACGGCACCATCGACGGGCCGGCGCGCTCGGGCAGCGTCACGGTCGTCAACAAGCCGCCGACCACCCCCGAGATCGACATCGATCCGGCCGAGCCGGAGAAGGAGGACGACCTCCTCTGCGAGATCCTCACCGCCTCCACCGACGCCGACTCCGACCGGCTCACCTACACCTTCTCCTGGAAGAAGGACGGGGTCGCCTGGACCGGCACGACCAGCACGACCACCTACGCCAAGGACACCATCCCCTCGTCGGTGACCTCGGACGGCGAGAACTGGGAGTGCACCGTCAGCGTCACCGACGGAACCGCCACCGTGTCCGACGTGGTCGACCGGTGGGTCGCCGGCCCGCTGGTCCCCGGCTTCTCCGGTGAGCGCGGCCCGATCATGGGCAGCGGCTGGACCCAGTGCGAGGGCTACCTCGACAAGTCCGGCGGTGACGACATCCCGCTGGACTGGGGCGACGACTGCGACGACAGCACCTACTCGTCCATCCGCCTCGTCTGCGGCGACTCGACCAGCAAGTACCGCTACATCGAGCTCAAGAAGAACTTCTTCTACTACGGCGCCACCGCCTACCCGGAGCGCGGACAGATCGTCGACGCCCGCGACCAGTCGGGCTCGTCGTTCTCCTACACCGACAACGTCGTCTACCTGACCAGCTCCGGTGGGTACAAGGTCGAGAACGGGCGGTCCTGGTGGGCCGGCGGCACGGGCTGCAACGAGTCCGCGCCGACCATCACCATCAACAACGTCTGTACCTGGGAAGCGAGCAACTGCTTCGGCCAGAACCTCACCGGCGAGCGCTACCTCTGGGTCTACGTCAAGAAGTAGGTCCGGCGAGCGCGCGCGCCGACATCCGCAGGCGGGCGTAGCGTGGATGGAGCTGACCCCAGCTGCTGGTCAGTTCCTCGCCCGTCCGGTGGAGGAACGCAGCGTCCAACGTCGTGAATCGCTGGCCGCCGATGTCCAGGGTCATGCCGTCGACCGTGCTCTCGTCGCGCACGCGCAGGGCGAGGGCGAGGTGGCCGGGCCACTCGAGCGCGCGCAGGTCGGACAGGTCGAAGCCGCTGGCGGTGAGCAGCGCGACCATGACGAGCGAGAGCTGGTCGCAGTCGCCGGTGCGGTCGGTCAGGATCTGGAACAGGTCCCGGAGCGGCCCCTCCTCGTAGCGGATGTGCGACTGCACGGAGCGGAGCAGGATCTCGACCAGGTCGCGGTCGTCGGTGGCGCGTTCGCGCAGGGGGCCGAGTGCGGGGGCGAGGTCCATCACGGCGAGCTCGTCGAGGGCGTGGTGGACCTGCAGCGGAAAGGAGAGTGCGGGGTACAGGGCGAGCCAGTCGCGGGCGTCCGGGTGCTGGTTCCAGGTGAGCGCGAGGTCGTCGTGGCCGTGGACCGGCCAGACCTGCGGCTCGGGACAGCGCAGGGTGAACGCAGGGATCACACGCTTCGCCAGGTGCAGCTCCGCCGACGGACCACGCACCAGATCGACCAGCGGCAGCACCATCGTGCCCCCCGCCTTGGGTCCGCCCAGCCGCCCCTCGCCGTCCCAGAGCAGGTGACGCAGGCGGATGCTCTCGGGAGCGCCGCGCCCCCGGCGCAGTCGAGCGCTGATCTTGACCACGTTGCTGTTGAGGGCTGCCGGATCGTCCCCCGACGGCAGGCCCAGGGTGAGGCTCCCGTCGGCGTGTACGTGGGGGACGGCCCCGTAGCCGAGGCGGCGCATCAGGGCGCCCACCGCGATCAGGCGGCTGTGGGCGCTCCACGCACCCCGGTGCACTGCGGCGGCGGGGGAGTGCAGCTCGGACTCGTCGACTTGTTCGATCGGGAGCTGGTCGATCGCGAGCACCACGAGGCGGAAGCGGCCGTAGTCGCCGAGTCCCTCGCGCTCGGCGATGGCTGCGACCTGCGCGGCGAGATCGCCCAGCTCGGCCTCCGCGGCCAGCAAGGCCTCGCGGGGGTCCACGGTGGGGGGCAGGTCTGCGGGCGCCGGGCCCTCGAAGAGGTCGTCCAGGCCAAGGGTCATCGGCTGTCTCCCTGGGGGCGTCGGCTGGACGGTATCGGATTACGGGTCCCCCCGCCCAGGAGGCTTCCGTGACCTTTGCCGGTGTGATGACCGCCCTCGTGACCCCGTTCCACGCGGACGGCTCGCTCGACGTCGACACCTTCCGCAGCCTGGCCCGTCGCCAGCTGGCCGCCGGCATCCGGGGCCTCGTGCCCTGCGGGACCACCGGCGAGACGCCGACCCTCACCGACGAGGAGCAGGACACCCTCATCCGGATCTGCATCGAGGAGTCCGGCGGCGCGGTGCCGGTCATGGCGGGCGTGGGCGGCAGCGACACCGCGGCGGCGGTGCGGCGGGCGGTCCGGGTGGTCGAGCTGGGCGTGGACGCGCTCCTGGTCGCGACCCCGCCGTACAACAAGCCCACCCAGGAGGGCCTGTTCCGCCACTACCAGGCCATCGCCGAGAGCCAGCCCGACACCGCGGTGTGCGTGTACGACGTGCCCGGCCGCACGGCGGTCGCGGTCGCCACCTCCACGTTCGAGCGCCTCGGCTCCATCGGTAACATCCGGATCATCAAGGATGCAACGGCTGATCTGGCCAAGGCGGCCGAGATCCGTCGGGTCGTGCCGGAGGGTGTCGCCCTGCTCTCGGGCGACGACTTCACCTTCGTCCCGCACCTGGCCGCCGGTGGCAACGGCTGCGTGTCCGTCACCAGCAACCTCGTGCCCGAGCGGATCGTCGCGCTGTACGACGCCTGGCAGAAGGGGGACATCGCCTCCGCCATCGCCCAGAACGCCGCCCTGCAGCCGCTGCACCGCGCGATGTTCCTGCAGACCAACCCCATCCCGGTCAAGACGGCGATGGCCCACCTCGGCCTGTGCGGGCCCACCTTCCGCCTGCCCCTGTGCGAGATGGACGCGGGCCCCCGCGAGGCGCTGATCGCGACCCTCGCCAGCTTCGGCATTCAGTGAGCAGCCCGCGCGGGCCGGATCCCGAGGACGCCCGCGCGTTTTCAGACAAGGCACTCCCGGTGCTGCGCGAGGCGGTCGCCGATCTGTCGTGGCTCCTGGGCCGCGGCTATGCGGACGTCGCTGCGACCGAGCTGGTCGGCAACCGCTTCCAGCTCACGGCCCGTCAGCGCCAGGCCGTGCGTCGCTGCGCCATGCCTGATGCGGTCGCTGCGGAACGGCGGCGGCGGCGGCTCGAGGTCACCGAGGTCGACGGGCCGGTGGCGATCGACGGGTTCAACGTGCTGGTCACCCTCGAGCGCGCGCTCGGCGGGGGGCCGGTCTTCGTGGCGGCGGACGGGGCCTGGCGCGACATCGCCGGCATGCACGGCACCTGGCGGCGCGCGAGCCACACCGACGAGGTGCTGCGGGGGATCGGCGCGGCGCTCGCGGGTCGCGAGGTGACCTGGGTGCTGGACCGACCGGTGAGCAACAGCGGGCGGCTGGCGGGACGGCTCCGGGAGCTGGCGGAGGAGGCGGGCTGGTCCTGGACCGTGACGCTGGAGGATCGCGCAGATGCGGCGTTGAAGGCGTTTGATGGCGCGGTGGCGACCAGCGATGGAGGGATACTGGACCGCTGCGGGGCCTGGGTCTCGCTGGAGCCTGTGGTGACGGCGGGGCGGGAGGTGTGGGTGGTGG